>TARA_R110002124_G_scaffold4125_1_pt1 | contig 14783 bp, 14 predicted proteins | sample TARA_R110002124 | Tara Oceans TARA_R110002124 (sample SAMEA4397445) | marine metagenome | biome: Polar Biome; feature: [SRF] surface water layer (ENVO:00010504); material: water (ENVO:00002006), including particulate matter (ENVO:01000060) such as... | depth 5 m | reverse complement strand
GCCCGGCGACTGGGCCTTCCACTGCCATCTGCTGATGCACATGCATGCGGGGATGTTCAACGTCGTCACCGTACGACCAATGGATGGAGCGGCCTCATGATCCGGCTCTCTGTCGCCCTGTTGCCGCTGATGCTGGTGGCCGGGCCGGCCCTCGCCCAGTCCCACGCCGGGCACGCCCCGGTCGTCCGGGCCCAGGCCGCGCCCTTGCCGGCCGGTTGCGTCCGTCGCGGTGCGCCCGATGCTGATCCGGCCCGCACCGGAACCCCAGGAGCCCCGGTCTGCCCGACCGGGTCGGTTCCCGCCCGGCGGCCGGCTTCCGCGCCCGCACCGCACTCGGGTCACGCCATGCCGGGCATGGGCACAGCTCCAGCCGCGCCTCCGGCCCATCCGCATGCGGGCCACGATATGTCGGGCATGGCGACGGCTCCGGCCGCGCCCCCGGCCCATCCGCATGCGGGCCACGATATGTCGGGCATGGGCATGGCCCCGGCCGCGCCTCCGGCTGATCCTCATGCGGGCCACGACATGTCGGGCATGGGCATGGCCCCGGCCGCGCCTCCGGCTGACCCCCATGCGGGTCACGACATGTCGGGCATGGACATGGCTCCGGCCGCGCCTCCGGCTGACCCTCATGCGGGTCACGACATGTCGGGCATGGACATGGCCCCGGCCGCGCCTCCGGCTGACCCCCATGCGGGCCACGCCATGTCGGGCATGGCGATGCCGACCCCGGTGTCGACAAGTGCCGACAATCCCGGCCGCCCGCCGGAGGACCCGGTTCCGGCGGCGGCCTCGGCCGGCCCCGCCCACGCTGCGGACCTGTTGTTCGATACGGCGGAAATGGCTGTGGCCCGTCAGCAGTTGCTGGTGGAAAATGGCGACGTCCGGACCACGGCCGTCATCATCGACCGGCTGGAGGCGACAGTCGCCGACGGCGACGCGGCCTATGACTGGAATGCCCAGGGCTGGTCCGGTGGCGATATCAACCGCTTCTGGTGGAAGTCGGAAGGTGGAGGGAGTTTCGCGGACGGGATCGAGGATGCGGAACTCCAGGCCCTGTACAGCCGGGCCGTCCGGCCGTTCTGGGATATGCAGGCCGGTCTGCGCCAGACCTACCGGCCGGAGGGTGACCGGACGGACCTGGTGGTCGGGGTCCAGGGTCTGGCTCCCCACTGGTTCGAGGTCGGTGCGGCCGCCTTCCTGTCCAACAAGGGCGAACTCAGCGCACGTGTGGAGGCTGAATACGATCAGCGGATCACCAATCGCTGGATCCTGCAGCCGCGCGCCGAGATCAATCTTTCGGCCACGGACATTCCGGACCTGGAGATCGGGTCCGGGGTGACGTCACTGCAGGTCGGCGCGCGCCTGCGCTATGAGATTCGCAAGGAACTCGCGCCCTACGTCGGCGTCGAATGGACCCGGCATTTCGGCGGGACCGCCGACTATCTCGCGGCATCCGGCCAGGGGGCCGAGGAGACGCGTATCGTCATTGGTCTGAGGGCCTGGTTCTAGGGCCGGCCCTCGCGGCTGCTCAGCCCCTGGGGCGGGGCAGGGCGAACCTGAGCATCAGGCGCAGCAGACGGTTGAGAGCCAGCCAGCCGCCGATCACCAGGCCGGTGCCGATCGGGACGATCCACCAGCCCAGAACCTCGCGCGAGTGGGGCATGGCCGCGAAGGACAGTGACCAGGCCCCGGTGTCGTGCAGCCATAGTCCGGACGCCGGGACGAACAGCTTGCCCACCGTCGCGATGGCGATGATCGTCAGCGCCAGATAGCCAAAGGCAAACACCAGGCCGAGGGCGGTCATGCCCAGGCCGCCGCCCAGGGCGGTGGCCAGCCCCATGGCGGTCAGGCCCGGCCGCAGGCCGTGGCTGGCGCGTTCCAGCAGCGATTCGCTGAGGTAGGCCTGTCCCACGACCCGGGCGGAGCCCAGCTTGCGGATGGCACCGGCCGTGCGTTGCGCCTCATCGCCCGCCTCGGCCGCGGCGCTGTCGGTCAGATGGGCGCGGATTTCCTGGAGGATCTCCTGGCGTTCGCTCTCGCCCAGCGGGGCCAGGACCCGGGCCAGCTGTCCGAGATAGGCGTCCAGGGCGGGCAGGGTGGTGTCGATCATCGGGCACTCTCCGTCAGCAGTCGGCGGATGGATTCGTCCTGTTTCAGCCATCGGTCCGACATCTCCTTCAACACCGCGAGGCCGTCGTCGGTCAGGCGATAGTATTTGCGCGGTTGCGCCGTATCGTCGGTCGACCACCGATGGGTGATCAGGCCGTCGCGGGCCAGCCGGGTCAGGATAGGATAGACCGTCCCTTCGATAATGGCCGACCCGAGGGCATCCCGGGTGGCGCGGACCAGCTCATAGCCGTACCGCTCCCCCCGCTGCAGCAAGGTCAGCAGGACCAGCTCCAGCAGGCCCTTGCGGACCTGGGACTCCCAGTTGCCAAGATCGAAGGGCATGGGCGGCCTATCGGGCGGGCTGACGGGCGGCGTGCTGGCCCGAAGCGAAGATCAGGGCCCCGTCGCTGTCGACCGTGGCGGCCACGTCCGGGCCGGTGTGGGCGTAACCATCGATCCAGAGGCCACCATCGGTGGTCATCCAGGCGCGCACGCGTGTTGCCGGCATTTCGGTCTCCTGTCCCACGGGCTGCAGTCCGTTGATACGACCCTCGGCGTCGTAAACAATGCCAATGTCCATTGAGCCGCGGGCAAAGTCGATGCGAACCTCGGCGAAGTCACTGGTGACGGCATAGACATGGTGGCTTTGATAGGCCCCGAACTGTTCGATGAACTGGCTCCAGGCACCGTCCAGCGCGCCGTCGGGCAGATTGGCGACCATATCCGGACTGAAATACGGTGCCATCCCCGACTGGCCGCTGGTGGCCCAGCCGGTGATGGCCGCCTGTGCATCCGCTGCGAGAGCTCCCTCGGCCCGGACCAATTTGGGCAGTTGCAGGGCCGACCAGCCGCCGTCGGTTTCGAGCCAGAGCTGGCCCCGAGCGTCGACCTCGAGCGTGAAGGTACGGTCTTCCGGCAGGCGGTAGGCCCCGGCCAGGGTCCGGGTATCCGTGGGCGAGGCAAGGACCGGAACCGTCGCCGGGTCGCGGTTCGCGACCACGGATGAAACCACCCGGCGCAGATAGGTTTCGCTGTCCGACAGGTTGTCCAGGTCGAGGGTGCGGTTGAGCTCGCCGAAGGCCGCGCGATGGTCCGCGGGGGTCAGGACCAGGTAGCTGACCGCGCCGGGCATGGCCCCGTCGTGGGCGACCTGACGCACACCGTCGACGTCCCTGACCAGCCAGCCGAGGCCGAAGGATTCCCCCGGCCGGCGGGTTTCGGCCACGGGGGTCCACATCTGCTCCAGGGTCTCCGGCCTGAGGATGCGGCCGGACATCAGGGCCTCGCTCCATTTCAGCAGACCGTCCGGCGTGGCCCGGACGCCACCGGCGCTATACATCTGGCTGGGATCGATGACCGGGGCGGCGGTGAAGCTGTTGCCGTGCCGTTCGAACGCGGTCGCATCGGGGCGGCCCGACAGGTCGCGGCACAGGCAGAACGCATCCGAGACTCCGGCCGGGGCCAGCACCAGGGCGTCCAGCGCGGCAAAATACGGTTGGCCGGTCACGACCTCGATGATCCGGCCCAGCAGAATGAAGCCGGAGTTCGAATAGCTGTAGCGGGCACCGGGTTCGAACAGCAGGGGGGCGGCTGAAAACTGATCGATCAGGGCACCGGTGGTGGTCGGCAGGGACAGGGCCTCGAAGTCCGGCGGCCCGTCGCCCAGCCCCTGGTCGTCCTTCAGCAGGCTGGGCACACCACTGGTGTGGCTGAGCAGCTGGGCCATGGTGACCCGGGCGAAGGGCCGGTCTGCATATTCCGGCAGATAGATCTCGACGGTGGCGGCCAGATCGATGCGGCCGTCCTCGACCAGCCGCATGACCGCCGTGGCGGTGAGGACCTTGGTCACCGAGGCCAGCGGATAGGCGACCCCGGGGCCGTTGGCGATGCTGCCGTCGACAACGGCGGAGCCGCGGGCGTCCACGATGCGAACAGTACCGCGCTCGGCCGTGGCGACAATGCCCGAGAAACGGCCGACCCGGGCGTCGTCTGCGAGATTGGGGGCGGGATCGGCGACGGCCTGGCCGGCGGAGGCGGCAGCCAAAAGAATGGCAGTGCCCAGGAGGGGAAGGGTCTGGCGAAGGGGGTTCATGATCGTCTCTCTCTATGGCCTGCTACACGGTAATGCATAGTAGTAGGTAGCGAGGAGGCTTGGGCTGTGTCGAGTTAAATCCCTGACAGGTTTACGGTCGCGATCGGCTGGCCTCTCTGGCGGGCCCCGGCTCTGTCGAGGCCCGGTTCCCGCCCGGTCCCGGGGTCCGGGCCTTGACCATTTGCATGCAAGTATACAATCTGAAAATATGAAACTAATAGTGACCCGGCGGTTGTCGCCGGGCCGAGATCCCGGGGCCGACAGCCATGTTCAACTTCTTCCGAAACGCGGATAATCGATCGGTGACGGTCGTCAAATCGGGGCTTGCCGACGGATCGCTGATCCTCGTTGATGTCCGCGAGGTCGCGGAGTTCAGGGGCGAACGGATCGGCGGGGCCATCAACATGCCCCTGTCCCGCTTTGACCCGCGGGCCCTGTCGAGGGCCGGGGACCCCACCAGGATCGTCCTTCAGTGTCAGTCGGGCATGCGCTCGATGAAGGCGCTGAAGGCGTGCCGGGCCGCCGGCGTCGAGGTGAACGGCAACCTGGCCGGCGGCATCGGGGCCTGGAAGGCTGCCGGCCTTGTCACGGTGCGCGGCTAACCCCGGACCGGCCCCCGGGCGCGCCGGCCAATCCTGCTTGGCCGCCCTGTTATCGAATGTGGGTGCGGACCTGGGCGATCAGGGCATTGATCTCGGCGCGACGTCCGCGATCGGCGGCGGCACGCCCGGGGCGGGCCGGAGCCGCCAGCGCATGTTCCAGCACGCGGAGGGCTCCCGCATAGTCATGGTCGCGGTTGAGCAGGTCACCCATGAAATAGTTGGCGTCGATGTCGTTGGGCGCGACGACCAAAGCCCGCTGGAGATAGGCCCGGGCCCGGGTGCGATTGCCGAACCCGATGGGGGCACCCGGCACCTGGGCATAGAGGGAGCCGAGCGTGGTCAGGGCGGCACCGTTGAGCGCGCGCGGGTCGATCGCCTCGGCCTGTTCCAGACGATCCCTGGCCTCACGCGCCAGTCCCAGACCGGTGAGGCCACCGCGCAGTCCGGCCTCGGATGCCGTGATGATGCCGCTCCAGATCAGGGGCTCGGCCCGACCGGGTGAGGCCGCGACGACCGCGTCGGCATCGGCATTCAGCCGCGCCATCTCGGCCAGGCGCGTGGCCTGGGGAGTTTCGTAGGTCACATGATCCCAGCCGCGCTGGAGACTGGCGGCCCGGTCACTGACGGTGTCGGCGCGGGCGGCCGCGACGCCTGTGGACGTCAGGGCGGCGGCCAGGCTGATGGCGAGCAGAAGGTGGTTCATCCGGAGTTCCTTTCGGGCAGTTTGGGTCAGTGGGCGAAGAGGGTGCGGGCCTTCAGGTCGTTGGCGCGCAGGGCCCTGTCGATCAGGCCGGGCGCAAGGCCGTTAAGACGGACGAACAGGCTCTCGGGGAAGCCGAGGAAGACGTCCTTGCGGTCGGTCCGGATCGCCTGGACGATCCGTCGGGCGATTACCGTGGGGTCGTCCATCGCCATGCCGGTCAGGGCCGCCCAGGCGTTGACCGTCGCCGAGTTCAGCGGTGTCTGCACGGCCCGGGGGGCGACATAGGTCACCCCGATGCCGGTTCCCGTCAGTTCCCGCCTCAGAGCCTGGCTGAGGGCGCGCAGACCCGCCTTGGAGCTGGAATAGGTGGCGAAATGGGCGAAATTGATCGATCCGAAAATCGAGCCGACGTTGGCGATCTGACCGCTGCCGCGCGCCTTCATACCCGGCAGGACGGCATGGATTAGCCGGGTCGGGGCGACCAGGTTGACCATATAGGTCGCCTGCAGGTGGTCCGGGTGCTGGGCTTCCAGCGGACCGAAATGCTGGATGCCGGCGAGGTTGATCAGGATGTCCCAGGGCTCGGTGGAGACCCTTGCGACCAGAACGTCCAGGCCTTCCGGTGTCGACAGGTCGCCCTCGATGAACCGGCCGCCATCCTCGGGCGCGATGCGGTCAATGATGGTCACCTGTCCGCCCTGGCGGCGGATGTCGGCGGCGATCAGCCGGCCCATGGCCCCCGAGCCGCCGGTCAGCAGAACCTGCCGGTCCCTAAACCGCATGGGACAGCGCCTTTTCGGGTGCAACATAGTGGGGAATGGAGCGGAAGACGTCACCGAACAGGCCGAACATGCGCCGCGCCATATGGGTGATCGCCGCCCGGTCGGCGCTGTCCTCGACCCCGTCCAGCAACCCCTTCAGGAAGGCGATATGGTCCTGGTCCAGGGCCCCGTGTGAGACCAGATAGGTGAAGGCGGCCGGCGGCAGGCCCAGCGATCCGCGCACCGCATCGGCCCCGATGCTGGCCAGCTGGATGCTGACGCTCTCCAGCACGAACACCATGCCGAAGAAGCCCATAGGCGCGACCCGGTCGACGTAGTCATAGGCATAGGCGACCATGATTTCCGTGGCGGCGTTCGGGCCGGCCCGCACCGTTTCGTCGGGGTCACCGCCGGCGGCGCGAATGTCGTTGAGGATCCACTGCTCATGGCCGGTTTCCTCGGCGATATAGTCGTCAAGTGCGGTCCGGTACCGGCCGTGGGCGTCGGACAGGTGGCCCTGGGTGGCCTGCATCAGCGGTACGGTATGGCGCACGTGATGATAGGCCTGGGCCAGATAGGCGACATAGGTTTCGCGCGAAATGTGCCCTTGAAGGCCGTCGCGGATCTGGGGAATGGCGGCGAAGTCGGCACGTTCGTTGGTCGTGGCGGCGATCAGGTCATCGAAAAAGGACATGCGGTCTCTCAGGCGGTTTCGTGTTCGGGTTCACGGACGAGGTCGGCATAGGCCGTCAGCAGGGCCGCGCGGCGCGGTCGCCCATTGGCGGTGAGTTGTCCCGAGGCGGGGTCGAAGGGCGGCGTCCGGTGCCAGCGGCAAACCCGGGCGTAGTCGGGCAGACGGTCATTGACCCGGGCCACGGCGGCGGCGACCGCCTGATCCGTCCAGCCCGGCAGGGGGACGATCAGGGCCCCGAGGCCGGCCTGGGCCTCTCCGAACACCAGGGCCTGGAGGATGTCCGGCTCGGCGAGCAGTTCGCTTTCGATCCACTCGGGCGCGATGTTGCGGCCGAAGGCGGTGATCAGGGTGTTGGACTTGCGGCCTGTAATACTCAGTCGCCCGTCCTCATCGAACGATCCGATGTCGCCGGTCGCGAGGGTTTCAGGGGCCGTCGGTTGCCCGACATAGCCGAGGAAGGGGTTGGGTCCGACCCGGATTTCACCGTCTTCGGCCAGGCAGACCGCGAGATGCGGCAGCGGACGACCGACGGTCCCGGGCACGGCCTCGCCCGGGCGGTTGATGGCGACGACCGACGCGCATTCGCTGAGCCCGTAGCCTTCAACGACCGGCAGGTTGGCCGAGGCGGCAGCGGCCAGCAGGGCGGGGGAGACCCGCGCCCCGCCCACGGCGACCAGCTCAAGAGCCGGGGTGCTGAAACCACTCATGACCTTGGCCGCGATCAGTCCTCGGAGCAGTTCCGGCACGAGGATAAGGCTGGTGGCCTCGCTGGCGACGATCGCGTTCAGGAGGCGCGACAGGTCGGGCTGGAAGGGGTTGGCGAAACCGATCTCTGTCAGCCCCAGCGCATGATAGCGACCGCCGGCCAGCAGGATCGGATAGAGGCCCGCGACATTCTCCAGCAGGACGGCCAAAGGCAGGACCGGCAGATGTACGCCGGCCTTCTCACGCCCCAGCACAGCGACCAGGGACCCGGCAACGGCCTCCATCTGATCCAGAGACAGGCACACTCCCTTCGGCGCGCCGGTCGATCCGGAGGTATAGGTGATCTTGGCCGTTCCCGGATGGAGGGGGCGGGGCGGCAGGCCGGTCGGGTCAAGCCTGACGCCATGGTCGAGACCGGGCGAAATGGTCAGGCCGGCACCCGCGTCCGCCAGGGCGTGTGCGGTCTGCTCCCGGGTGAAGAAGGGCGGAATCGGCACCGACGGGCGGCCGCTGGCGATCAGGGCCAGGTCGGCCACCACCCAGTCCGGGCCGTTGTCGAGCAAGACGCCCACCGGCCTGTCGTCGCCGGACAGTTCGGCGGCGAGAAACGCGACCTCGGCGACCAGGCCGGCACAGGTCATGGAGCCCCGGCTTGAGGTGATGATCGGGCGGTCGGGGGTCGCGAACGCGGCGGCCCGGACGGCGGCCAGAACGCGGCTCATGGTTCGCTCCGGAAATGCAGCCGGGTCCTGACGGCGCGCGCGGTCGGCGTGGTCTCGGCAAAACGGATCAGTGGTGTGGCCGCTGCGGAGATCGATCCGGCCAGGACGATGGGACGGGTCCGGTAGTAGTCGCCCCAGCTGAGCCCATGGTCGATCAGCCGGCCGGGGTCCGCGGCCGCCAGGCGCAGGGCACCCAGCCCCGCCTTCTGGAACATGCCGCGCAGTTCCTCGGTCGCCGTCGCGACCGCGAAATGCGCGCCGCTCGAGAGCAGGTGGCGCACCATGGCGGCGAACAGGAAGATCGTCGCGCCGCGCCCGTTGGAGGCCAGGTTGCCGATCTCGACGATCTCCGGTCGCGTTACGATCGTGCCGATGGCGTCGGTGACGACCGTCTCCACGGGATCGTCCAGATACTGTTCCAGAAACAGCGGTTCGTCCCGGGCCAGACGGAAGCCGACGACGGCGTAGATGGTCCCGTCGACGTCCTGAACACTCATCAGGGTCGGGTAGTGGCGTCCGATATGGCTGCCGTAGGCCCGGGCGTAGCTGTCTTCGATAAATGTCTCCACCCGCCGACGTTCGCCCTGACAGGGATCATCGAAGCGGATGATGCGCGAAGTCAGGGCACGGCGGGCCCGGGCTTCGGGCGAAGCGGCGGCGGGGGCGATCCTGTCGGCGGCGAGGGGCAAGAGACGTGTCCTGGGCTCTGGTTGCCAACAGAGACGCCGCCGGGGCCGGGCCCCCTCAATCCCCATCTGACATTTTTTAGGGAAGCGCGCGTTGCCTCCCGGCCCGGGGCAGCGGACAAGGGCAGGGGTCGCCAACGATCCGCGACGACGAGGACCGTGCCGCCGTGCAGCCCGACGCGAGCCCAGGGCTGTTGGAAGCCTATCTGGAACGACGAGCCGCGCTGACGCGCTTCTTTGCGCTGCGCACCGGGTCGGAGGCCCAGGCGGAGGACATCGTTCAGGACATCTTCCTCAAGCTGCAGGCAATGGCACCGGAGACCGTCGCCGAGGTGCGCAGCCCCGCCGCCTTCCTCTATCGCCTCGGATCCAATGTCATGCTGGATCGGGCCCGGGGGCAGCGCCGCAGCGACCGGCGTGACGATGACTGGGTCAAGGCCGGAGGTGTGTTCGGTGCCGGAGACGCCATCGCCGACGAGCCCTCCGCCGAAGACGCTGCCTGGGCGCGCCTCAAACTGGGACGGGTCATCGCTGCGGTCCGGACGTTGCCCGTCAACGCCCAGACGGCCTTTCGCCTGCACAAGCTGGACGGACTGACCCACGCCGAGACCGCCCGGGCGATGGGCGTGTCTCGCAGCGCCGTTGAAAAATATGTCAGCGCGACTCTCAAACACCTGCTGCGGGAGGTCGGTTGGCCCTGATGACGAATTTTCGCCACTTTCTGTTGGGGGGCTTCGCGTCCGGCGGCGTCTCTTACCCAGGGCGGTTCCTCGCCCCAGCCACTGAGTCCGCATGACCGCGTCCGAAACCCCGATTGATGCATCCGCGAAAGCCCGGGCGGCCGCCTGGGTCGCCCGGCTGCATGCCGACGACGTGGGCGAGGCGGACTGGCTGGCGCTGGAGGCGTGGCTGGCCGCCGATCCGAACCATGGCGCGGCCTATGAAGAGGCTGAGGGCCTGTGGGCCGCACTGGACACGCATCGGGACGCGATCCGGGCCGGCCTCGGGACCGGTCGTGCCGATGGGCTTGCCGACCTGACCGGCCGGCGCCAGGCCCGCATGAGCTGGAAACGGCTGTCGCTGGCGGTGGTCCCTCTGGCGGCGGCCCTGGTGGCCGGCCTGCTTCTGGTCGGGCCGTGGATCGAGGGGCGCGGCGTGACCTATGTCACCGCTCCGGGCCAGACCCGCGACGTGGTCCTGAAGGACGGCACGATGATCGCCATGAACGGGGGTTCGCGCCTGACCGTCCGGATGACCGACACCGGCCGGACCGTCGAGATGGGCCAGGCCGAGGCCGCGTTCGACGTTACCCATGATCCCGCCCGGCCGTTTCTGATCGAGGTCGGGGAGAGTCAGGTCCGGGTCATCGGCACGGCCTTCAACATCCGGCGCGACGCCACGACGACGCGGGTCAGCGTTCTTCGCGGGATCGTTCAGGTCGCTGATATCCAGGACCCGGCCCGGGCGGTGCGGCTGACGGTCGGCGAATCCGTTTCCCGCGATGATCGCACCGACCGGGCTGTGATCCGTCGGTTGGGCGCAGACGAGGCCCAGGCCTGGCGCGCCGGCCGGTTGATCTACAATGACCGGCCCCTTGCCGAGGTTGCCACCGACCTGAGCCGGGCCTTCGCTACCCCTGTCGTGGTCGCGGGCGACGCCACCGCCCTGCGCTTCACCGGCGTGCTGGAACTGGATGATGAGACGCGGGTGATCGCCCGGCTTGAAGGGTTCCTGCCGGTCACCGCCTATCGTGCTGCGGACCGCATTGAGCTAAGACGCCGTCAGGATTAATTCGCGTGGGACAGGCCCTTGTATCGGACGGTGTTGTGCGCGGCCCTGGCCTGGAGCCTGTGTGGCTCGGCCATGGCCGCCGACCCGGCTCATTTCGCCATTCCCGCCCAGCCCCTGTCCGACGCTGTCCTGGCGTTCGGTCGCCAGTCCGGCATTTCGATCGGCTCCGGTGCAGCGGCCCAATGTGGCCCCTCCCGGCCTGTCCACGGCGATTTTCAGGTCGAGGACGCCCTGACCCGACTGCTGGCCGGGACCGGCTGCACATGGCGGCGTATTGATGCGCAGGCCTTTGTCATCGTTCGGAGCCCGTCGGGCGTTCGCTGGCCGTGGCGACGGCGCGCGCCGCCGCCGCCCTCGGTTTCCGATGGACCTCCGACCCAGCTGGACGAGGTTGTGGTGACCGCCACGAAGGAGAGCCTGACGCTGTCGCAGGCCCCCTATGCCCTCAGCGTTCAGGACGGCCGTGACCTTGATCAGGCGACCGGGCGTGACACCGCCGATCTGGTGACCCGGTTGTCCGGGCTGGCCATGACCCATCTCGGACCGGGCCAGAACAAGATCTTTGTCCGTGGGGTCGCGGACGGGCCGCTGACAGGACAGACCCAGGCGATGGTGGGGCTGTACCTGGACAATACCCGGCTGACCTATGACGCCCCGGATCCTGATCTGAGACTGATCGACATCCAGCGTGTCGAACTGCTGCGTGGTCCCCAGGGCACACTGTACGGGGCCGGAACCATCGGCGGCATCCTGAAATTCGTGACCCGCCGCCCGGATCTGACAGCCGTTGGTGGCGAGGTCTTCGCCGGTGCGACCGTGGCCGATGGTACCGCCACCAGCCGATCGATCGACGTCGTCGTCAATGCGCCACTTGTTCGGGACCGTCTGGCCGTCCGCGCTGTGGGCTATGGCGAGGTCATCGCCGGGTCGATCGATGATGTGAACCTGGATCTCGACAATACCGGGGAGACGGTTCGGCAGGGCGCGCGGCTGGCCCTGCTCTGGCAGATCGATCCGGGCTGGAGCCTGACGGTCGGCCATGTCTCCCAGACCCTCCATTCCAACGACAGCCAGTATGGATTCACGGCCCTCGGCGGAGGCCGTCGCGCCCTGTCGCTGCGCGAACCGAGCCGCAACGATTTCGGCGGAGTGTCGGCGACCCTTGCGGGCACTCTTGGCCGCGCCCGGTTGACGATCGACGCTGCGGTGCAGAGCCACGCCCTTGACCGTCGCTACGACGCGACAACGGCCGCCGCCCGCTTCGGTGGAGTCGGCGTGACCGCTGACGATGAGACAGACAGTATCGACGCCCAGGTCATTGAGGCGACCCTGTCGTCGCCACCGGGTGACAGGCTGGGTTGGCTGGTCGGTGTGTTCGCTACGGAATACACCCACGACCGGACGGCCGAACTGATGCAGGTGAGTTCCGGGCGGCGGCTCTATGACACGCACAGGCGCGACCATACGGATGAGGCCGCCCTGTATGGCCAGGCCTCCTGGGCCCTGACCGACAGGCTGCGAGTCACTGCCGGCGGCCGGCTGTTCCGGCTGGATGTGCAGACGCAGGCGACGGCGCACCAGTCCGGTATCCTGTCCGACACCCTTGATGACGGCCTGGTCCAGCGCGGCTTCGCGCCGAAATTCGTGGTCGAATACGCCCTGCGCGACACTGTGCTGATCTATGCCCAGAGCAGCGAGGGTTACCGGGGCGGCGGCTTTAATGCCGGGGCCACAGCCGGGCAGGTCTATGGGACCCCGGGCGGCCTCCAGCCCTATCGCCGTTACCAGTCCGACGAACTCGTCAGCTTCGAGGCCGGTGCCCGGATCCGCGCCTGGAATGACCGTCTGGCACTGAGGCTGGCCGTGTTCGCCATCGACTGGCGCGCGGTCCAGTCTGACCGGATCGGCCCGGACGGCCTGCCGTTCACGGGTAACCTCGGTGATGCCCGGAGCCTCGGGCTGGAAGGCGAACTGGCCTGGACCGACGGGCCCTGGCGGATCGACGCCAATCTGACGGTCGACGACCCGAACCTGAACGCCCCGGACCCCGGCTCGCCGCTGCCGACCCGGGATGATCTGTCCTTTGTCTCGAATACCGTGGCCAATCTGGCGGTCCGTCATGACCTGACCCCGGGGTCGGCCCCGGTCTGGATCCGGGGCGCACTGGGCTATGTCGGCGCGTCGTCGTTGATCCTGTCGTCAACCGAACAGTCGTCGAGGGGGGCGTACTGGACGTCCGAGCTGTCGGCCGGGGTGGATTTCGACACCTGGGGGGTCAGCGCCCGCATCGACAATGTCCTGGGGCAGGGCGGCGACACCTTCGCCTATGGAAATCCCTTCCTCGTGGGGGTGGTGGATGTCTCGACGCCCCAACGCCCGCGCGCGCTTTCACTTCAGATGGTGCGCCATTTCTGAGGCGGGACCCTGTGGCCAGCCGGGGCGGACGTCCGTGCGGTTTCAGCCGGTGGCGGCAAGCAGGGCCACCATGGCAAACCCGGCATAGGTGCCGACGGCGTTGCCGATGGAGCCAATGAGGATGGCGGGCAGGACGAGGTCCTGTCGGCCCTCCGCCTCGGCCAGGACGAAGGCGGTGGCGGAGCCGCCGATATTGGCGCTGGAGGCCACGGCGAGGATGACGGGTTCCAGCTTCAGCAGCGCACCGATGCCGAACAGAACTGTGGCGTGGACGGCGAAGACGATGCCGACATAGGCGAACAGGACGGGGGTCAGGCTTCCGGCCGCGACCAGGGCGGCGAGATCGGCATTGGCCCCGACGACGGCGAGAAACAGATAGATGCCCCACAGGCCCAGGGTATTGGCCTGGGCCAGACGCGCCACCCCCGGAATCTGGGCGATGATCAGGGCCAGGGTCGTGACGATCAGAATGGACGGGACGGTGATTCCGCGCGCGCCCAGCCAGGCGGACACCAGGCCCGAGAGCCAGACGGCCAGCGCGGTCAGGGCGAGGGGCACGGCGATGGCCAGCGTGCCGGTCAACGGCGGCCGGGCGTGATCATCGCCGGGGTGTTGATCTGCGCCCTGCGTGGCCGGGGCCCCCGGCCTGCCGAACCAGCCCGACTTCAGAAGCAGGGCGGGCAGGGCCAGGGTGACGATGATCCAGACGTCGGTCATGACATTGTCGACCACGGTCGCGGCCGTATACAGGCCGCCGTCGCGGGTGATGTCATAGGCGAGGGCGACCGCGTTGAAATTGGCTCCGCCGCCGGTGTAGGTGCCGGTAAACATGCCGGCGAGTGGTGCATGGGCGGCCCCGATCATGCCGGCGATCGGGGTGACGGCATTGGCGATCCACACGCCCAGGAAGGTCCCGAGCGCCCCCAGAAAAAAGGCCCCGATCATGGGGGCTCCGGCCCGCTTGAGCGCCCCCAGGTTGACGTCGAGCAGGACCAGAAAGATCGCCGCCGGGATCACATAGGTAAAGATCGGGTCATAGACGGGCCCGCCCGAGGCGGCCGGCGGGATGACGCGAAGATTGGCCAGGAGCGCGCCCAGCACGATCACGATCATGGCCGCGCCGAGCTTCCGGAACAGTCCGATGCGGCCGAGTGCATCGGCCAGGGCGACGATGACCACCAGGACTGTGAGAACGCCCAGCGGGGTTGAGATCAGGGCGGTCGCTGGGATCATCGAACGAGACTAGCCGGATCGCGCCCGGTGGCAATCCTGCTCGTGGAGTCCGGCCTCCTGATGAGGATTTGTCTCCACCAGGGGGGGCGAGCTAAACCGGTGGTCAAATAGCGGTTTTGCGGACCCGATTGCTGATCGGTGGCGCAAGGGGATGGACCGCCCCGGGGCCCGGGATGCGCAATCCACAGCCAGATTGACGAAGCCCTTCCATCCAGCGGCGCGTCCCGGCCCCGACCGGGGCGCAGAGAGAGATGTGGCGAAGGACGA
>TARA_R110002124_G_scaffold159517_2_pt1 | contig 14783 bp, 23 predicted proteins | sample TARA_R110002124 | Tara Oceans TARA_R110002124 (sample SAMEA4397445) | marine metagenome | biome: Polar Biome; feature: [SRF] surface water layer (ENVO:00010504); material: water (ENVO:00002006), including particulate matter (ENVO:01000060) such as... | depth 5 m | reverse complement strand
CCCGCCAGCCACAAAAGGATTGTAGACGCACTGCGCATGGGTCGCGCTCAAGTTGAGGCGCTTTCACCACAAGAACGAACAGTCGCGATGAAGATTGCTTCAGCGTTTGAGTCGGAACTCGTGAGGCTCCGCGAGATGGGCATGCCAGTAGGTGATTCACGTCGCTACGGCAACGACTTCTATGTCCCTCAGGTCTGGGATTCTGAGGTTATCTTGTCCAACCCAACAAAGTTTAGAGAAGGGCTGCGTAAGTTCTTTGCACGCGAACAGCGCAAGCCAGACTTTGAAGGTGAGACTAAAAACGGCACTCAGATAGACGCATTAGTTGAATCCTTATTTGGCCGCATGACTACAGAAGGAGGAATACTTGAGGGTACAGACGTTTTAACGAAAGCTCTGTCAGACCCGATGGCCACTCGTATGCTACGACTTACGGCTGCCGATTACCCTGAACTCTCAGAGTTTTTGGTGAACGACTTGAGTGGAATACTTGCTAAATACTTTGACCGCACTGTGCGTAAGCGTCAGCTATCTGCAAAGTTCGGCCTACAGGGCCACGGCTTTGATACCTACAAGGCTATAATCCAGTCAGGCCCAGACGCCGCTGCGGAGATTTTGATTAGTAACCAGAACCTAGTCATTCACAGGGGAACTTTGAAAGGCAAGTCTCAAGTAGATAATCTCATCATTCCTCGCCTTGATCTTAACAAAGAAGGTTCAATGGACTTGGTGCGTCGGGTCAAAGCGGCTCTGGCTAGTGATGGAGTTAGCGGCAAGCAGACAGCACGAGACATGCTTCTCAACGCTGGCGACATATCAACAAGGGACTTCCCCCAGTACCGTATCCGCGTCGATGCAATCGTGAACGCGCTTAGTGACTTCCCGCAGGGTGGTGCTAGTCGTCGTCTAGTTGGTCAGATGGAGAACATGAACAATGTTCTGAACAAACGTCCTATCGACGGCTCGTCTGGCGCAGAGTTACAGCACAAGTTCACACGCAACATGAAGGCTTTCAACTCTGTGTCGCTTCTCGGCTACACGACTTTGACATCAATACCCGACATCGCACTGCCCTTGATAAGAAGTGGTAATTTCAGGGCCTTCGCTACGGCTTGGTCAAAGTATGCGAGTGATCCCAACTATAGGGCTGCCGCTAAGAATATTGGCGTAGGTATCGAGAACCTACTGCATGACCGCATGGTGCAAATGGGCGGGGAAGGCTCACAGAAATTCACAAACGCCTTCTTCAACTTCACACTACTTACACCGTGGACAAGCATGCAGCGGGAAGTCGCTGCGATGGTTGGCTTCGAGGCAATGAAGACTGAGATCAATCGCGCAGTGAGCATGCGTATGAATGGCAAGAAAGATAGCATGGGTTATAGAAAGGCAGTACGCTTCCTAGAGCGGTACGGACTGACCGGGGAGAACTCACAGCACGACTTCCTTTCGCCTGGCAGCTACATGCTTGACGACTTGCCGGATAACGAGCTTGTGCAGAACCAAGTCAAAGCAGCGATGTTGCGGTTTACCAACGAGGCAATCTTTACGCCCAACCCAAATGACGTGCCGATGTGGGCGCAAACGCCATGGGGTTCGATGATATTCCAACTCAAGTCGTTCCCTCTCATGATGTCACGTCTCTCAGTCGACGTCCTAAAGGAAGCTGGTCACGGCAACCTAAAGCCACTGACTTATCTACTCACAGCGGGCGTTGGTCTTGGCATGCTATCAGTAGGCGTAAAGGATGTCTTGCAGGCCCGTGGTGGCGAAGACGAAAAGAGCATGGATTTCAGAAAGCGTGCGCTTAGTAAAATGATACCAGTCGAAGAAGGCGGCGACTACGATGAGCGCCTTGGCTGGTATGTTGAGGGCCTTATGGCAATGGGAGGTCTCGGCCTATTCGCCGAGCTTTTGTACAACACTAGCGCACAGCTTGATAACGGAAAATATGGTTACGTCAGGACAATGAGTTACGTCTTTGGCCCATCCGTAGGCGTGAGTGAAGCCGCATTTGATGTAGCCGCAGGCGTAGGCCAAGCCGTTACTCGCGATGATGAGAAGAACTCTAAAATGCGCCAAGCACTCAGGACAACCGTGAGCCGTATCCCAGTCCTCGGCGGCAACAAATTCATTAGAGAAGGTGGGGCTGACTTGGCTGGAGAAAAACGTGAAGGCGGCGGTAAGTCTAAAGGCTTTGGCGGTGGCTTCGGAAGTAAATTTGGCAGTGGAGGCTTTGGCTCATGACCGACTTCATAGACAGGCACAAAATCTTGAGGCGGGTCATGACAATCATGTTCATGATGATGTCTTGGCGCTGCGCGGAATGGTTCATGATGTTGCCCGAGCCGTCTGCCGTTCAAGCAGGGTTCTCGGCGACTGTGATGGGCGCAATGACTGGCGCTTTCGCAATATGGATGGGCAGCGAGACTAAGTAATGGAAAAGATACACAAGGAATAACGCAATGTGGACAGCACTAATCGGCCCAATCTCTGAACTTGCTGGTACGTTCTTAAAGGGCAAGGTCGACAAGCAGAGAGCTAAGTCGACTGTCGCGATGGCGCAAGCCGAAGCCAAAGCTGAAGTCATGAAGAGTGCGGCCATGCACGACTCCAAGTGGGAGCTTGTGATGGCAGAGGCAACTAACAATTCGTTGAAAGACGAGGTGGTAACAATAGTTATTTTGATTCCATGCGTCTTGGCCTTCATCCCCGGGATGGAGGAAGTTGTCGAGTCGGGGTTCCAGCGACTTAGCGAGCTACCCGAATGGTATCAGTACCTTTTGTTTTTAACCTGTAGCGCCGCGCTAGGTATTCGCGGCTTAGATAAGTGGAAAAAGAAATGAACTTCAAACTATCAAACCGCAGTGTATCAAGACTCGATGGCGTAGACGAAGACATGGTCGAGTGCGTGAAGCGAGCGATCTCAAAGACCCGTATCGACTTCGGAGTTACGGAAGGTCTCCGCAGTGAATCTCGTCAGAAAGAACTCAAGGCCGCAGGGAAATCACAGACGCTAAAGTCCAAGCACATAATCGGTCAGGCTGTCGACTTGGTTGCCTATGTTGGCCCAGATATTTCTTGGGAATTAAATCTTTACGACGACGTGGCTGACGCCATGAAGGAAGCCGCGACTGAAGTTGGGTTGGCCCTTCGCTGGGGGGCGGCATGGCACATTAACGACTTCACTAAATTTGATGGGACGATGGAAGACGCCATGATGGAGTACATTGACTTGAGACGCTCACAAGGCAGACGGCCCTTCATTGACGCTCCCCACTTTGAGATAGGAATATGACATGTACACAGTGAAATCAGGAACTAGATCAGTCGGTAATGTGAGTAGTGCATCTCGCCCTACTGCCTATGCCAAGGCTGGTCAGATAGGGAACATGAAGACTAAGGGATGTCCGTGTATCCTTGGTGGAAATAAATACACTGCCCCAGTGAAGAAGAAGTCTTAAGAATAATGGATCCCTTAACTGCGATGGCAGCCGCCAGCGCGGCATACAGAGGAATTAAAAAGGCTTGCGAGCTTACGAAGTCGGTTGCCGAAATGTCTGGGACAATCGCCAAGTTCGCAAAAGCGACTAGCGACATAGACTTTCTAGAACAGAAGGCAAAGAAGCCCAGACTTTTTCAAATGTTTGGAGACACCGAAGCTACAGCTTTAGATTTATGGTCGAAGAAGCAGAAGATATTAGAATACAGAACCGAGCTTAAAAATCACATCAGTTTTGTGTACGGCCCATCAGCGTGGAAAGCGATTTGTAAAATCGAGGCCGAGCAACGCAAGATACAGAAGGAGATGGTTCATAAACGTCAAGACTTCATCGACGACTGCATCTCGTGGGCCGTTGGCATCGCACTAACGACAGTCTTCGCCGGACTTCTGGGCGGGGCTTTGTATATTTTCATGGCCTCAACAGGTCGGTGGTGACTACTTGTTTGCCCACGACATGGCGTCATCAATCTGGCCGAACAGACCATAAGGATCGTTAAGCTCGTTGATGATTGTCACGTCAGGGTTGTCTGGTAGGTTTTCACTCCGATGGCTCTCGTCTATTTCTGAACCCTGCGTCTTGAGGTAAATGATTAACCCCCCCAACTTCTTCACCCTCATCGCTTCGTTCTCGAAGCGACAGTCGTCTACTACGACTGGCATCCCTGCCGCCAGAAGCGTCGTCACTCGCTGCTCCCATAGATTTCCCCAGACGTCTTCGCCTATGTAGTCGCGTCCCCATTCGCTCCCCAAAGTTTGCATCGCCCATCTCGGTGTCCTTCCGCATAATAGTTCCGAGGGCGTGTGCTTCAAGTCGCCTTCGATCTGATCTTCGTTGAGACCCATAGCTCGCAACATATCTTTGAGAGGCCCAGCGAATTTAGAACGAGTATAACCCAACCCATCTACTAAGTAGTCCGCAGCAAATGTTTTACCGCTTCCCATGTATCCGCAAAAAGCTACCAATTTCATTCGTCTAACAGCCTTATCTTTAACTCGGCAACTTCACGACTAACGAACTTTAGTTTATCCAAAGCCTTGCGCCTATCATCAAACGAACCGTCGTTGGAATCTTCGCCCATCTCTATCAACCACTCAATGTCTCTAACCCGAGTCTTAATACTTTCCATCTCAAACTCGCGCTCAATAACTTCTCTCTTAATATCCATTCGCTTTTTAAAATCTGACATTTTATCCCCGAGGTTTTGGTTCGTATAATTTCCAACTTGTGCAGTGAAGTGCATCGCAAACATCGCACTTAAAGCTACCGTCATTCTCTGCGTAACTATTTCCGCAAGTCCTTACAGACCGCTCCGCAGGAGCGTCTTTATTCCAGCAAGCGCCACGTTTGAAGCACCCCTTACATCTCCAGTCGCTCTCGTCAGTCGCGACCTTCTCAGCTTCATTATTGATTACCCGCTCCACCTTTGTGGTGAGATAGGAGTATCGTATGATGTCGAAATCTATGTATTCGTGGTGGTACATCGAAGTGTTTTTATTGTACGCGACTATAACGAAACGCTCGATCCCACTCAGGCCCATCATGAACTGCATCTGGTCAAAGTAAGAAGGATGACTGCCTTTGATACCCTTGCGTATGAACTCTTTGTGCTTGTTATCGTTCATGGACTTGATCTCAAGACCGACTGTCTCACCATCCATCTCAAGAAGACCATCTGCGTTGCCCATCACTAGGCCACCGTACCCCTCGAAGCGCCACTGCTTGCCTGATACTGGATCGTTTTCCATGACGTGCAGGCCAGCTTTACGCATGTCGCTCACCACGACGTATTCAATGCGGTGGCCATCTCGGAATATGCGAGACAGTCGGCTGTCGGGTGGGGTGTCAGGGTATCCACGGAACGAGAAGGCGATAGAAGCCTCGCATTGCTGCCCTATCCCGCTGGCCCCGATATATTGTCGGGCTTTTTGTTCACGAGGTACGGCAAAGGCTTGTTCAATCAGGTCTGTTATATCGGTCATAAACATCACTTTAAATTAGGGGGGCATCACGCCCCCCAAGTCTACGACTAAAACGGAATCTCGTCGTCCAAGTCCTGCGCGGATGGATTGGCAAGAGTGGTGGGTGTATTCACAGAAGTCCCACCAATTTCGGCAGGATCAAAGAAGCCCTTAACCGTAGAGCCTGTGCGTGTCTCACCGTCTGAGACATATGAGTCCGAGGCCACACTTACACCGGGCTTGAGTCCCTTTAACGAACCCAAGTCGGAAGGGTTGTCTGGTGTGGCGTGACCACCGTATGTCAGCATGGCCTTAAGTTGCTCACGGCCAATGCGGGTGGCTTCAACTGAGTTTGGAAGATGCACGTTAAGCCAGACGCGGATGGCACCGCCACCAGCCAAGTCGTTAAGGCTGACTTCGATCTGCTTACCACCAGTTCGGGTGTCTTTTAGCTTGGCGTCAGTGACTTCGCACTGGTATCTGCCCGGCTTCAATGTTGAGCTACCAGACGATAACTTAGTTGCTGATAGATTTAGTTCGTTGAATGAAAACGCCATTAGCTTTTCTCCTGCTGTTCGTTAATTTCTTTTTCGGATTGACGTAGTTGAGCAAAGTCTTCGTCGCTCATGTCCATCCGCTTAAATAAGTCGACCACACTGCCCGTCAGTTCCCACGGGTTCAGTCGTCGCTTCTCATCACGCACCTTGCCCTTCCAGCCCCTCACCTCATCCGTCACGATGTAGCGAAGTACCTTTTGACCATCCGACTTGTTACCAGACGTGCTTCTTATTCCTGCAAACACGCAGTCGAATATGCCCGGAAGCTGTTGCATAGAAGCCTTCCCATCAATCATCGGCCAGTATTCAGTGTTGCCGTTGTCGTCAGAGTTTTCTTTAGCAAGCGCTGTCACCAAGCAGTGCATCGGCATATCGCGTATCGCCTTGCAAGCGCCTACAAGTTGGGCCGCATGATTGGCCCACGCTTCAAAGTTATTGGCAGGCTTGCCCTTCTTCTTTGCGTCAACTTCTGCCATAGCTTCGGCATGACGCTTCGAATGACTGGACAACTCAGTGAGCGAGTCGATACCCACCCACTTGTAACCCTTAGATTTGAAGTCGTCTGTCCGCATCCATTTAAATATATCTATAAAGCTATAGCTTCCACTGTCGGGATCGGTGACATCACCCCAAGACGTGAACGGTAAGTAATCAATGCCCGCACTGCGAATGGAGGATAGCCCGCTTTCGCCAGACAAAATAAAACCAGCACCATAATATTTTTGGTAGTGGCTAAACTGGGTGGTCTTCCCCCAGCCATGGCTGCCGTAAAGCAAGCACTTTCTGTATGACGTAGTGTGATCTTGCGTGTTCATTGGTTTGAACATTAACTGCCCTCCGTTACCGTTATTTTAGCTGCGCCCGGCTTGCGCGTGAGCGCTGGCATCAAGACTTTCTTTTCATGATCCTCTAAGCCCTGAAATTTCCGCTTATCGACAGAAAGTTTTTGAGTGATATGCGGGGGTGTCTCACCATCCGAAGGGTATAGGTCTGCGATAATTTCAGTATCCCAAACCCAGCGCTCTGGTCGGTTAATGTGGATGGTTAGGTTGTCCACCGTGAGAGATTGCTCGCCAGAAGTTTCAACAAATTCTGAAACAATCTTATCACTCAGCACAGTTAGCCGTGCGTCTATCTGCTGCTTGCGCTCAACTAATGTTTTGTATTCTTCGGCTACCCCAGAAAGTTCGGTAGTTTGGTTCGCGGGTTCAGTGTCCCAATCGCTCATGTATCGCTCCTGTTAAAATTAAAAATAATATTACGTTCAAACAACATAGCTCAGTCACGCTTCTAACACAACCTTAACGCTACCAACTTTGTGTCACTTATCGCACAGATGTGTTGTAGCTGTGTGACAGTAAGCGTACAAGTACGCAGAAATCAATAAAGGAGAACAATAAATGAGCTTGGTTTTTAACGTCAGGCGTCTCGTTGACGACTGCGGCGGTGTTCGCGAGGTCGCGAAGATCATGGGTAAAAGTAGGACTGCCCCGTACCGAAGCATGCGTACAAACTACATGGGGACAAACGTCCTCGCCAAAGTTCTTGAGGTTAATCCATCACTAAACCTCAACGAATATTTTGAGAAAGAATAAAAATGACTGAACACACACACGACGATTGGTTCCAAGCACTACACAATGAAGCGATGGCTGCACTTGATCGTGGCTGGAACGTAATACCAATTTCCATCAGTAGTAAAAAACCTTTGATCGAATGGAAAGAATACCAGACCAAAGAGGTCACGGCTGAAATGGTCGACGACTGGTTCGAGCATGGCGCTCCAACTAAATCGGGAACAAGGATCAAGCCTTTCAACCTTGCGGTTTTGACGGGCGCTGTTTCGGGTATCGTAGTTGTCGACTGCGACAACATTGAGTCGGTTCAATACGCAGAGAAGCACGGTATGAAGACGCCTTACTCTGCGAGAACGCGACGTGGTAGGCACTTCTATTTTGCGCATCCCGGCGGCGGCCAAAGATTTGGCAACAAGGTCGGGTCTAATCCACGCGACTGGCCAAGCGTCGACGGCTTAGATTTTCGTGGGGACGGGGGCTATGTTTTGATGCCACCATCCGTAAGGCTCTCCACCGAAACGGCTGGCTTGGTTGAGTTCACATACCACTGGGAGTTGCCGCAAGGCGTTGATTGGGACGACTTGGACGCGCACGTCTGGTCTGGCCCACCAACTGACGTCTCCCCCCCAAATGAAGGGGAGTTCTCTTTCGGATCGCTCAACTTAACGAATATAAAAGTTCATAACCCTGACGACGGTGCGCCAATATATGACCAGACTAAAATCAGAGTCGCGCACCTTGGACGCAAGCTGAGTGATGGCGATGGGTGCGATGCGCTTATGGTCAGCTTTTGTGGTCAGAAGGTACGCCAAGGCTTGGAACCACTAGACCTGTGGAAACAAGTCTCCGACTTTCAAGAGGAGTTCTTTAACAGCGCTGGATACACAGCCCAAGAGACCGATGATTGGCTCAAGGAAAAAATACGGTCTGCCTTGTTCATGGATCGGCGTAACCACGCCGCTGACTACGACAAAGATGGCAACCGCATACAAGAAAAGAAAGAAGATAAGAAGGTCAGGCTTGGACGACTTCGTCCTGTTGTGTCTGGAGATGTTGACCGTCTTCTCGACACACTAGGCGACGTGGAATACTGGGCCGACCCTTTGATTCCTGCGGCTACGATAAGCCAAGTGGTCGGTTATAACGGACACGGTAAGTCATTCTTTCTTGCGGCTCTACTAACCTCTATGGCGGCGGGACGCCAAGACTTCGGGCCTTACTCCACACCCAAGCCAGCGAAGATATTCTATTTGGACTACGACAATCCAAGCCGAACAATTTTGCACCGCTTCAAAAACTTCACACAAATGTTTGGAGACACTGGAACAAACTTTAATCTGTGGTCGCCAGCACTTATATCACATGAAGACGGGGGCGAAATGAACCTCGGCACTGAGGCGGGGTTCAGCCTGTTGGGCGAGTGGCTTGAAGTCGTTCAGCCAGACATCGTTGTGATTGATACATGCAGAAATGCGTTTGGTGGTCTTGAAGAGGCGAGCGCATCCGAGTGGTTCAAGGTGAACCATGTAGCCAAATCAATACGCACCAAGTTCGGCGCGTCAGTCGTGCTGGTTCACCATAGGAACAAGCCAGGAGAGTCCGGGCTGGGCCGGGAGGCTGGATCGACAGCACAACTTACAGACATTGATACTCAGATCATGGTCACGCAAGTCTTGCGCGAGAAGCAAGAAGCCAAGACGAAAGCTGGGCTACTTGATGCCGACCTAAGTGTGTATGATATGGGCGGCCAAGAACACTCACCTTTCGGATACCTTGAAGCGAGACTTGAGCCAGACTCGCGCCTCAAAATGGTGTCACAGATTTCTTTCGGGAAGGTGCGCCAGCAAACAGAAATGCACAAGACACATTACATCGGGTGGGCAGAGCGGTTGCTCGACGGTTCGCAGTATGTGGTGTCCACGGCATCGCCAAGGCAGAAGGCGTTGTTCCTGTCGTCGAAGGGAAAGAGTGTCGAAGAAATATCTCGCCAACTCAGCCTTCCAACTTACGAGGTGAAGACGTGGGTCTAATAGTTCTATTAGAACTAATGACTAAAAAACATTGCTTCAACGAAGCGAATGTTTCTGTTTGCTATTACCTATTAGTGCGCGACCTCTGCGCGGATTATACACACAGGCCCATATCCCCAGTCAATACTACTTTATGTCACTTATTAAAACTAACAAGAGACCCCCCCTTTTTTGGGGGGTTCTCCTTTGTCGAAAGGAATTTAAATCTTTATGCGCAAAAAGCTCACCGAAGATCAGGTGGGACGGCTGCGACACATGTTGAATAACGATTACTCTTACCGTGCCATGGCGAAAGACTTTTCGGTCTGCACAGATACCCTTAAACGCATGCTAGTCCGCGAAGGTCTCGCAGAATTTGATGGCGCAAAATATGCCGTCTCTCCCTACATCAGGTCAGATGACCAGATGTGGAAACGTCCCTGCATAAGATGCAAGGATACCCAACCCCGAGCAAAATGGCAGTACATTTGCGAGCGATGCAAGTCGTCCGTCGATGTGTCTGGCCTGACCGATAGTTTTATTGAAGCGTTTAGTGATGGAGATTACTGATGAGTAAACAGAAAAGAAAAGGCGACGGCTACGAGCGAGAGCTTGCCAAATGGTTGGACGCAAACCTGTTCGATTCAGTAGGGCAGATAACACGCACTCCATTGTCTGGTGGCGGTAGTCACGTTGACGGCGCAGGCAAGGCCGACTTGCAGGGAACCCCAACAGTTTGGGTCGAGGCGAAACGTACAGAAAAGTTTTCACCCTACGCCGCAATGGAGCAAGCGGAGCGAGGTATCAAAGCCTCACGCTCGGACGAGATGCCAGTCGTGATGCAACGCAGAAATGGTATGACGACTGAATCCTCGATGGTTGTCATGAGGCTTGGTGACTGGGCGGCCCTGTACTCATCTTGGTTGTCCGATTGCGGCTACCGCGTAACTGACCCCGAGGAAGTATTGTCCCAAGTCTTGGCTCAAGAAGAGTACATGCCCCGTCACGCTGCGGACGACAGGGGTGATAATGTTGTGCGATTATTACCTCAGAATGGGGTACTTAATGGCGAAGACGAAGACAGTTAGTAAAAAGAACATGCCGTGCAACAAGCCGAAACGTCAGGTATCTGGCGGCAAGAAGTTTGTGGTTAAGGCGTGCCAGTCTGGCAAAGAAAAGATTGTTCGGTTTGGCGATGCCAACATGACAATTAAGAAGTCGCAGCCTGCCCGGAAGAAATCTTACTGCGCCCGGAGCGGTGGGATCAAAGGCAAGTCGAACAAATTGTCGGCTAACTACTGGTCACGACGGGCTTGGGATTGCTAGATTGGTCGGGTCGCGAGCATGTACTCGCTGCCATCTGATGCTGCCAGCCGAAGAATACTATGTCTACAACAGTTTTGTGGGCGGCAAGAACAGGAAGAAGACTTACACGATATGTCGTGGCTGCAAGCAGTCGCAACGCAACCGCAAATGTAATGCCGACCCTCGCCAATATATCAACCGCGCCCATCAGCAGTTGCGCTCAAGTCGCAAGTATCGTGACCCCCACTTAGATTTTGAGATTACGTCAGACGACCTATATGAAAAGTATGTTTCTCAGTCGGCCCTTTGCGCTCTGTCTGGCATCCCGATGGAAAATTATCGCGACGGGAGTGGGGTTAAGAATCCGTTCAACATATCCATTGATCGTATTAGCAACGAGAGTGGATACCACAAAGAAAACGTCCAGCTTGTGTGCCAAGCAATTAACATCATGAAAGGAACGCAAACAGATGAGCAGTTTATTAAACTCTGCGCAGCCGTCACACTGCATAGCAGCAATATCTGATGGTGAACCAGTTGATATGGTTCCAGTCGTCACCATTATGCCAAGCGGTTTGGTTCTAACGCTCGGCCACTTGAACATGTACATGACAATCGAAAGCGCTCTAGCTTTGAGCGACGTGATAACAGAGGGCGCGTTATGTCAAATGCAAGTTGAGTTTGATGGTAATTTCGTACAGTAAAAAAGCAGTAGCCCGCCAGCCTTGGGAGAAAAAGCTGTCGGGCTACACGATAGGGAGGGAGGACAACCTATCGGATTTCGAGTTCATATCCCATGACCTGAAGACAGGCCGTGAAAGTCGTCAGGCTTGGCGCGTTGCTCGATTGCCACCTGATTATTGTTTCCTTTGACACACCCGCCTTGTCAGCGATTGTGCTGTAGTCGTCACCACTCTCGTGGCATATTTCAAAGAACCTCTTCACAAGTGGGGATACACGCAGCGTATCAATAGGTCTTTTATTTCTGGCCATGCGTACTCCACACGTCATGAGTGTGAAGGCTAAGTTGAACTAAGTCGTCCACGATTTGCTCCTCAGTCACACCAAATGTTACCGCCATGCCGGAAAGATAGTTCCTTGTATGTCCATTCATTTCGGTATGATTAAGCTGCGTCGACATTACCCGCATACCAATCGCCTCTCCTTTTGCGATGGTTTTTTGGTGGTCACGGACAGGCATTTTTAAGCCACGAACCAATCTGTAGAATGTACTGTTGGCGATCCCGAACTTCTTTAGAATTTCTTCCTTCGGAACCCCCGCCGCATAGTCGCCTCGCAGGATGCACTTCTCTATAAATGTCAGGTGCGGTTTCGTTTGGTGTTGTAGTTTATCTGCCTCAGTATTCATGTTCTGCTCCAGTAATTTTAACTTAATACCCAGAGATATGTACCCAACTGACACAACTGTCAAACTTATTGCACACAACTAAGCTGTCAATAAAGTTGATTTGGTTGTGTTAGTTGCCTAAGAAGGGGGAGTTCACTCTGTGTTCAAGCGATTGTTTTTGTTTTGTTTTTTGGACTACCGACGACTTAGTTGTGTCGGTAGCCTCCTTGGTAAGGGTGAGGTCGAGAGTTCAATCCTCTCTCACAGCACCAACGATTTCAAGCACTTATAATTTTTTTTATATTTTTTTGAAAACGTGTTTGTCAGATTCATGGCAGTAGCCTCCTCACACACAACGCATGCTAGTGACGTAAGTCTTTGCTCTGCTTTGAATAAATCCCCGATAGCGCATTGTCATCTTAATGTCTTCATGCCCCATGAGGTACTGCAAGTCACCCAAATCGGCACCCGCTTTTGCTGTGAGATAAGCAAACGTATGACGTAGATCATGCACTCTCATGGCCTCATATCCCTCGTATGGATAGCCCAGCCTTTGACAACCTTCCTTCAGTTTCCAGTTGAGTATCTTGGTTGCATGACGTGCATTTAGCTCCGACCCATCCAAGCTCAGATACACTGGGTCGGTTGCCTTTTGCTTGCGGTACTTATCAGCAACTAGCAGCATGTCAGATGTGAGTGGGATGTCTCTGGTCTTGGTCTTTCTGGCTGTCACGATTCTCTTTCTGACGCGCAAAACATCATCACCAAAGCTAGTGCTTCGGATCGCGCACAGTTCGTTAAGCCTAACGCCAGTATCTATGAGAGTAGTGTAGTGATCTGCCAACATCGGGTACGCACCGCGAACCCAATCGAGGAAGTCGTTTGCCTGCGTCTCATCGAAGTGCATGTCTCGTTGGTCGTCCACCGCTGGCAAGAATACCTTCGGTGCCTTGTATCCTTCATTCACTTCCTCTGCATAATTAAGCGCTGATTTAATGACACCCATGTTACGAGCGATTGTTCCCGGCTTGCTGTATAACTTCCTAGCTCCGGGCCACCCAGAAGAAGCGAAGACTTGCAAGGTCTGACTGGTCAATTCACTCAGTGGCACAGTTCCCAGCATTTCGCATGCTCTGTTTAGCGTACCACTAATCCCTTTGGTATCTTTGCCTTCGATCCGTTTCCATTTGACGTAGTCGTCACACGCCTCACGAAACGTAGTCTTGAGCTTACGATTTCCGAACTTACCCTCGACCACCTCGGTCTCAAGTTTAAGGCGCTCACGTTCTGCGAGAGCCTTGTATGATGGGGTAGCGGGCAGCCTTGTGGACTGCCTCACTCTCTCTCCGGCCACCGTACCTTCAACGTACCAGTAGCCGGACGACTTCTTGAGTCTAAGTGTCATCTTAATTTTATCCTTAGTTGTGATGTTGTTTCGGTGTGTTGCGAGGGGTCAGTTGCCCAACCCATGGGGATACTTGCTTGCCTTGCGTACAAGTCGGGCGGCATTGTATCCATCCATTCTTGATAGATCGCTGGTATCTGCGTCCGACTTCGCATTTGCATGCGTCCCATGATGCTCGATATGTGAACCTTGATGGTGCCTTCTGCAACGTCAAGTGTATCAGCCATTTGAACAGTCGTGTATCCAGAATGAATCATCTGAATCACGGCATGCTGTTTCGCAGTAAAGTCCAACGCGCTTACCATAGACTCTGGCGACTTAGCCACGCCCACGCTGGCCTTTGGTGATTGTTCGTTGCGCATTAGGAGCATTTCAAACAGTGCCTCTAACCGCTCAACTTTTGAATTAAGTTCTTCTAATGTAATCGTCGTCATAGTTTTTTTCCCATGTACCACCAGAACTGGATAGACTGTACATCTCAAGCGTTACCATTGAGACGCCAAGCTCCGTTCGGTTTGAATTTGTAATTGTCCAATTTAATGCGTTTGCGAGGCTCGGCACATGGCTCACGTCATTGACGAAGCCGTCGCCCTCCTCACGCTTAACCTTTTTCAAACATGGTGGGCCGACTGGCGGGTTCGGCCATGCTTCTTTGGTCAGCGTCGACGTTGGCCTATGTGAACCAAACATCCGCCGCACTGTATACCAGTACGACTTTTCCGACGCGAGCGGTGGCCCGACTTTCGGGTTCGGCCAACTCGAGGCGGCTTCGATTGTCCCGTAGAGATTCTTGGCTGACTTCTTTTGATTAGTCATGTGGCCGCCGAAAAGTGATGCGGCATATTTTAAGTTCAGATTTGTTTGTATGTTAGTCGCACTATACATAGTTAGTACCTTCCCCTATTGTAGTGTTACGGTGTCTGATGTGATGGTCAGTCTTCGTGTGTGTTAGCGGGGGTGGTGTAAGCCACCCCTTCTTCGTTCAACATTGTCGTTAGTTTTGCCCTCGCCTTCTTTGCAATCTTCTTCTTCCAATCCTCATTTTCGCAAGCCCACGTCAGCCCTAGCGCTAGTAGCTCCGACTCATTAATTGCTTGGCCCAGCTTCATGTATGTTTC
>TARA_R110002124_G_scaffold103270_1_pt1 | contig 14783 bp, 15 predicted proteins | sample TARA_R110002124 | Tara Oceans TARA_R110002124 (sample SAMEA4397445) | marine metagenome | biome: Polar Biome; feature: [SRF] surface water layer (ENVO:00010504); material: water (ENVO:00002006), including particulate matter (ENVO:01000060) such as... | depth 5 m | reverse complement strand
ATAAAATTATGATAAAATTATGATAAAATCACTAAAAATTTTAACATTGATAACAGTCGCAACATTGCTTAGTTGTGGCGGTAAAGAAAAAAGAGAAGAGGCGTCATATAACAAAAAAACTCCTGAAAAAACAGAAAATAAAGTTGCTGCATCCCAACGCGTTGATTTAAGTGATAAAGGTATTGGTCCTATTACATCGGTAGAGTTAGACCTCGTCGTTAATGAAGAAATGGCAGCACATGGTAAAAAGGTTTATGAAAAAATGTGTACTGCTTGCCATAAAGTAGAGAAAAAATTTATTGGCCCATCTCCTAAAGGGGTTTTAGAGCGGCGTTCGCCAGAATGGGTTATGAATATGATTTTGAACCCATCAGAAATGGCGCAAAAAAACCAACTAGCCAAAGACTTGCTAATGGAGTTTAATGGCTCTCCTATGGCTAATCAAAATTTAACCAAAGAAGACGCTAGAGCTGTTTTAGAATATTTTAGAACTTTAAAATAATAAATTATGAAACTAATCAAACACCTATTTCTTGTTTTTGCAATTGCAATTTTTTTCGGCTCTTGTAAAGATGCGAACAAAGACGCTTTAACAACCTCTTCGGAAGTAAATACTGAAGCAACTTCCAAAGAGTCTGGTCAAGCCTTTATTAAAGATGATGAAGGTAAACCAACTGTTTTAAGTATTGCTATAGGCTCTAAAGACCATACTACATTAGTTGCTGCAGTACAAGCAGCATCTTTAGAAAATGCTTTAGTAAATGCAGGGCCATTAATGGTTTTTGCACCGACAAACGAAGCATTTGCTGCTTTACCTGAAGGAACGGTTGAGAACTTACTAAAACCTGAAAACAAAGACGCTTTAGCTAATATTTTAAAATACCATGTAACGCCTGGTAATTATTCAAAAGATTTTTTAAAGAAGTTTAAAAAACTAGGACAAGCCAATAATGGCTATGTTCAAGTTGAAGTCGTTGATGGAGAACCAATTATTGGAGGAGCCAAAATTTTGGCTAGTATCCCTGCAGGAAATGGAATCGTTCACGTTATCGACAAAGTTTTATTACCACCAACTCAAGAATAAAAACACTAATTAAATTATAAAACAATGAAGAATTTATTAAAATCAATAGTTGCGACAGTAAGTATTCTAATGTTATTTAGTAGTTGCAACAATAATCAAGGCTCAAATGGAAAATCTGGAGCATTATCAAGTAGTGCTGCCGAAAAAGTTTACGTAGCACCAGGAGAACATGATGAATTTTATGCCTTTATTTCAGGAGGATTTAGCGGTCAATTAGCCGTTTACGGACTACCATCAGGACGTTTATTTAAAGTAATTCCTGTGTTCTCACAAGATGCCGAAAAAGCTTATGGCTATAATGAAGAAACTAAACCAATGCTAAATACTTCTTATGGTTTTATACCATGGGATGATGCGCATCACCCAGATATTTCACAAACAAATGGTGTCCTAGATGGTCGTTATGTATTTATAAATGGTAACAATACACCACGAATTGCCAAGATAGATTTAACAACATTTGAAACTACAGAAATTATTGAAATACCAAATAGTGCTGGTAATCATAGTTCGTCTTATGTAACAGATAACACTGAGTATGTAGTTGCAGGAACACGTTTTAGTATTCCTGTCCCTCAAAGAGATATGTCTATAAATGAATATAAAGGGAATTTTAAAGGAACTTTATCTTTTATAAAAGTAGATCCAGAAGATGGTGGAATGGACTTGAAGTTTCAAGTTTTGATGCCAGGATTTGATTATGATAAAGCGCATCCAGGAAGAGGAAAATCTCATGGTTGGTTCTTTTTCACAACCTATAACACAGAAGAGGCTAACTCTCTATTAGAAGTTAATGCATCACAAAATGATAAAGATTTCATTGCGGCAGTAAATTGGAAAAAGATTGAAGAGTATGTGAATAATGGAGGAGGAACAAAAACAGCAACAAACTATGCACATAATGTTTATAGTGAAGAAACGCATTCGGCAACTTCAACAATGAAAAAAGAAGTAGTTATGGTAGATCCATCAGAAGTTCCTGGAGCTATTTATTTCTTGCCAACACCTAAATCACCTCATGGTTGTGATGTTGATCCAACAGGAGAATACATTGTAGGTAGTGGAAAATTATCTGCTAACGTTACTGTGCATTCATTTACTAAAATGTTGGATGCTATCGAAAATAAAAATTTGCTGGTGATGCCTATGGTATTCCAATCTTGAATTTTGAAGATGTTCTTGCAGGTGCTGTTGAGCAACCAGGATTAGGTCCCTTACATACAGAGTTTGACAATGAAGGGAATGCTTATACATCATTCTTTATTTCATCTGAAATAGTAAAATGGAAGTTAGGTACTTGGGAAGTATTAGACAGACAACCAAGCTTCTATTCAATAGGTCATTTAATGATTCCTGGAGGTAACTCTCAAAAACCTTTTGGTAAATATGTACTTGGTATGAACAAAATCACGAAAGATCGTTATTTGCCAACTGGTCCAGAAGTAACTCAATCAGCTCAATTATACGATATTTCAGGAGATAAGATGGAATTATTATTAGATTTCCCAACCGTTGGTGAACCACATTATGCTGCAGGTATTCCAGCAGATTTAATTAAACCAAATTCTAAAAAATTATACAGACTTGAAGATAACAAGCATCCTTATGCCGCAAAAAGCGAGGCAGACACCAAAGTTGTTAGAGATGGTAAAACAGTTCATATTTACATGACAACAATTCGTAGTCACTTTGCACCAGATAATATTGAAGGTATTAAAGTAGGTGATAAAGTCTATTTTCATGTCACTAATTTAGAGCAGGATTATGATGTTCCACATGGAATAAGTATGATTGGTGCTCAAACGTCTGAATTACTAATCATGCCTGGACAAACCGAAACGTTTGTTTGGGAACCTAAACAAGTTGGTGTATGGCCATTCTACTGTACAGATTTCTGTTCAGCATTGCATCAAGAAATGCAAGGATATGTTAGAGTGTCACCTGCAAACTCTGATATTGAACTTGATTGGTCACTTGGTGGAGACTTTTAATTAGCAGTGCCAAATTAATTTTGAATTGTTTGTAACATTACGTGGTTAAATAATTATAGAATTAGGAGAATTTTGTTTTAGTGTTTATTTTCCTATAAAGGCGAGAGTAGTTTTATCGCTCTCGCCTTTTTATTCCAACGAAAGTAGTAATCTCATAAAAAACGCTAAAGTTCTGTGAATTCATTAAGATGTCACTTTTGTCCATTTGAAAAGTATAATGGACATCAGAAATTAACAAAATATAGTACTAATTAAAAAGAGATTTCCGTTTTCACGGGAACTAAAAAGATGAAAAAATCAAATATCATCATGTTGTTTGCTGCTATTCTTCCATTGGGATTATTTTTATTCCCACTTTGGAAAATAACATTGGAAGCACCTCAATATCCAACACCATTAGGTATGTACATTCATATTAATGATTTCTCAGATGTTAATCCCTATGATATCAAAAACATTAATTTGATGAATCATTATGTTGGTATGAAATACATTCCTGAAGCGATACCTGAATTTAAGATATTTCCTATTGGAATTATCATAACAACTATTATTGGATTAATTATTGCTTTTAAAGGAAATTATAAATGGTTTTTATATTGGTTTATTTTAATGATTGTTTTAAGTAGTGCTGGATTGTATGATTTTTATCTTTGGGAATATGATTATGGACATGATTTAGATCCAAAGGCCATTATGAAATTCACAAATCCAGATGGAACTCAAATGGGATTTCAACCACCACTTTTTGGAAGTAGAGATATTTTGAATTTTAAAGCACATTCATATCCAAGGTTAGGAGCTTACCTATTAGGTATTGGAATTGCAATGTCATTTGTTGCTTATCTTGTGGGAAAGAAACATAACAAAAAAATAATCCCTTCCGAATAGTTATAGGAACTAAATCCTTCCCAAAAGGAAGGATTTAATATACTAAGTTCCCTTTTCTTTAAAAAGGGTTAAGAATTAGGATAAAACACTAAAAAATGCAAACACTAAAACACTATTCAATTGCTGCATTATTTCTGTTCATATTCAGCTGTAATGTATCACCAAAGGCCATTGATTATGGCAATGATGGTTGTCACTTTTGTAAAATGACAATTGTTGATAAAGTTCATGGAGGTGAGATTGTAACTAACAAAGGAAAAGTATACAAGTTTGATGCTTCAGAATGTATGATTAATTTTTTGAAAGAATTTGATACTTCAATAGTAGAGCTATATTTAGCTAATAACTATTCAGAGCCTGAAGTTTTCATTGATGCAACTAAAGCAACTTTTATAATTAGTGAGAATATCCCAAGTCCAATGGGAGCTTTCCTTTCTGCTTTTAAAAACAAAGCCGACGCTGAAAAAGCAAAAGCTGAAAAAGGCGGAACACTATACACATGGATCGAGCTTCTTGAACATTTTAAAGACTAGTTCATGAATAAATCTCTTATTTATTTTTTAGTCATGATTATGACATTCACTAGTTATGCACAAAATATTGAAGTGTGCTCAACATGCTCAATTACTTCTATTAAAAAAGCAATTGTTCAGGCGAGTGCATTTGATACTATTACTGTTAAAAAAGGCAACTATAAAGAACATGATATAATAATTAATAAACCACTTACTATTATTGGTGAAAACCATCCAATTATAGATGGTGAATTAAAAGGAGAAATCATTACAATTATTTCTGATAGTGTTACAATAGATGGTTTTTTCCTCATAAATGTTGGCACTAGTTACACTGAAGATTATGCAGCAATTCGAGTTAGAAGAAGTAAAAACTTTGTTATTCAGAATATTGTCCTGGAAAAACTATTCTTTGGGATCTATATAGAAAAGTCGAGTTATGGTAAAGTATTTCATAATAAAATTATTGGTGATGCAGTTCAGGAATATAACTCAGGTAATGGTATTCAACTATGGTATAGCAGCCATATACAAATTGAAAATAATTATATAGAGCATGTACGTGATGGTATTTATCTGGAGTTTTCAGATGACTGTATAATAAAAAATAACGTAAGCACTGAGAACTTGCGTTATGGATTGCATTTTATGTTTTCAAACAACGACATTTACCAAAACAATACTTTTGAAAACAATGGAGCTGGAGTCGCAGTAATGTTTTCTAAAAAGATAAAAATGCTTAACAATACGTTTAAAGAAAATTGGGGAACTGCATCTTATGGTATGCTTTTAAAAGAAATTAATGATGCAGAAATTATTGGAAATACGTTTAAAGAAAATACCATTGGTATTAATATTGAAGGTTCCAACCGAATCATATATAAAAATAACAATTTCATGAACAATGGTTGGGCAATTAAAGTTCGTGGAGCATGTTATACCAATCAATTTATCGAAAATAATTTTCTGTATAATTCTTTTGATATTGCTTACAATAGTAAAGTTAATGATAACATATTTGATGGCAATTATTGGAGTAACTATACAGGTTATGACTTAGATAAAGATGGGGTTGGAGATATTCCATATAGACCTGTAAAACTGTTTTCTTATATTGTAAATCGTACACCAGAAACCATCATTTTATTGCGTAGTATGTTTATAGATATTATTGATTTTTCTGAAAAAGTTTCACCTGTTTTTACACCAGATGATCTCTTAGATAATCACCCACTAACAAAGAAAATAACATGGTAAATATTGAGAATTTACATAAGAAATTCGGAAAAAACCAAGTGCTAAGTGGTTTAGATTTAACTATTAATGAAGGCGGAATTTTTGCAGTACTCGGACCCAATGGTTCGGGGAAAACAACATTAATCAAGTCCATTCTAGGTATGGTTATTCCTAATAAAGGTGTGATTAATGTTCTAGGTGAAAACATTAAGAAAAATTCAAACTATCGACACAAAATTGACTATTTACCACAAATCGCCAATTTCCCTAGTAACTTAAAAGTTAAGGAATTGATTAAAATGATCAAAGACTTACGTAAAAACACCAATGAAGATCAACGCTTAATTGAACTTTTTAAATTAGACCCTTTTTTAGATAAAAAATTAGGTACGCTCTCAGGAGGAACCAAGCAAAAAGTGAATATCGTTCTAACCTTTATGTTCGATAGTCCGTTAATTATTTTAGATGAGCCAACAACTGGATTAGATCCAATCTCATTGATACGCTTGAAAGATTTGATTCAAGCTGAAAAAGCTAGAGGAAAGACCATACTTATTACATCTCATATTATGAGCTTTGTGGAGGAAGTTTCAGATGAAATCGTCTTTTTACTAGAAGGCAAGATTTACTTCAGAGGATCAATTTCAGAATTAAAAACCAAGACCAATCAGCCAGATTTTGAACATGCAATTGCGTCTATATTAACCGATAACCATGCTTAAGATATTAAAATATAGTTTTTTTGATTTGATGCGTAGTCGTTGGAGTTACGTCTATTTTGCATTCTATTTACTCTTAGGAATTGTTCTCTTGTTTTTAAATAATGATTTGTCAAAAGCTGTCATCACGTTAATGAATGTAATTATCGTTTTAGTGCCCTTAATAGGAACTATTTTTGGTGTCATGTATTATTATAATTCTAAAGAATTTACAGAACTTCTTTTAGCACAACCTTTAAAGCGCTCTTCTATATTTCTAGGACAGTATTTGGGTGTTGCTTTATCACTTTCAATTAGTTTGGTTCTCGGACTAGGAATTCCTTTTGTATTCTATGGTTTGTTTGAAAGTAGCGCTATTTGGGACTTTTCATTGCTGCTAATAACAGGTACATTTCTAACCTTAATTTTTACAGCATTAGCATTTAATATTGCCTTATCAAATGAAAACAAAATAAAAGGGTTTGGCTACGCAATTCTACTATGGTTGTTTTTAGCAATTATTTATGATGGTCTGTTTTTATTGACCTTAATTATGTTTGAAGATTATCCCTTAGACAAAGTTTCACTAATTGGCACCATGTTAAATCCTATAGATTTATCACGAATACTTATTCTTTTAAAATTGGATATTTCGGCATTATTAGGATACACAGGAGCTGTTTTCAAGCAATTCTTTGGTACAAACTTTGGATTAATTGTATCCTTATTTGCACTAAGCCTATGGGCACTAATACCAATACTGAGAATTATATTTAAATCGAAGAAAAAAGATTTTTAATCATGAAAGCGAATTATAGTCACATCCTTCTAGTCTATATTGCAATACTATGTATTGGTTGTAAAGATGATAAAAGCAACTCAACAGAATCCATTATCATCCTTGAAGGTTTAGTCTTTAACAATGGAGAAAAATGGATTGCCAATCCCGAAACACACACCGGAATGAAGCGCATCGATTCCATTTTAAAAAATAACACAACTTCTGATGGAAAAATATTGGGTGAAGCGCTTTCAAAAGAAACGAGTTACATCATAAAAAGTTGTGATATGAAAGGTGAAGAACACAATCAGCTGCATGTTGTTTTAGTGCCAATTCTAGAAGAAATAACAGATATAAAAGAGGTAACAGATTCGAGTGAGTTAAAAAATAAAGTGAGTCATTTAAAAAGTTTAATTAACACCTATTTTAAACACTTCAAAATTTAGAGTTTTCTTAACATTATGAATACTTAGCCTTATACCATACCTTTTGCCACTCACGCTGAAGAATTAAAAATGTAACGTCCTCAGATAGTTTAACCATATCATTACCATCTAAAGCTCGTATTTTTAACTCTGAAACATCAATGATATATAACAGATTAAGATAGTCGGAAAATTTATTTTGAATAAGGCGAAAAATTGTTTCATGAAGCACTAGTTTTAAACTTATTGGTAAGGTTTCTTTATCAAATTCTAAATCGATATTAGCAAACAACAAATCTTTATTGAGTTGCACTATAAGTTTCTTGTAAAGATTTAAAGCGTCCGCTTGGTCAATTAAATCTTCAAAGTTTGAAGGTAAAAGCATTATACACGTCTATTCATTAATTGTTCACCAAACAATCTAAGTAATTGTTTTTTATCTTCTGAAACATTTAAGGCTTCTAGTACTTTAAATGCTCTACTTGTATAACCTTTTACGGCATTTTGATTTGCTTCTGATGCACCAGAATTATTAAAAAGTTCTTTAACTGAACTTACTTTCTCATCATTAGTAACTAAATTACTTGACATTATTTGCAATAACCTAGATTGCTCATTTGGTGACCCAAGTTCTAAGGTTTTAAGAACTAAATAAGTCTTTTTATTCTCTAAAATATCGCCACCCACTTGCTTACCAAAAGATTCAGGGTTTCCAAAAGCGTCTAAATAATCGTCTTGTAATTGAAATGCGATACCTAAGTAACGACCAAAATCATAAATCGCATTTTGATCTTCAACAGAGGCTTTAGCAACAATTGCTCCCATTTTCATCGCGGCACCAACTAAAACAGCTGTCTTATACTCTATCATTTTTAAGTATTCAGAAATTGTGACATCGTTTCTAGTTTCAAAATCAATGTCATATTGCTGACCTTCACAAACCTCTATAGCTGTTTTACTAAAAAGTTTTGCAAGTGCCTGGAAAGTATTTGGTTCATAATTTTCAAATAATTGGTAGGCTAAAATCAGCATTGCATCACCAGAAAGAATTCCAGTGTTTAAATCCCATTTTTTGTGAACAGTTTTTTGCCCTCTACGTAAAGGAGCATCATCCATGATATCGTCGTGGACTAGTGAAAAATTATGAAAAACTTCAATAGAAAGAGCCGCATCCATGGATGTTTCAGCTTTCACTCCAAACACCTCAGTGGTCATTAAAGTTAACACTGGTCGTAACCGTTTGCCACCTAGCTTTAGGATATAGTTAATAGGTTGATAAAGGTTCTTAGGCTCTCTATCTATTGCAAAGCTTTCAAGATAATTTAAAAAGTCTTTTTGATACTGTTCAATATGTTGCATAAAACAAAAATAATGCTTTCGGAATCTTTTAAGCTAATGTTAGCTATGTTAAAAATATATTAAAACCACGGAAACTTTTTTTGTTTTTAAAGTTTCCTGTCGTAAGTTTGCGTTTTAATTATGAGAGATAAAATTCTACACAAGTCGCAAGAGCTATTTTTAAACTTAGGTTTTAAAAGTGTTACAATGGATGATATAGCCCGTGAAATGGGTATTTCTAAGAAGACCATATATGTGCACTTTCCAAACAAAACGAAACTAGTTGAGGCAACCACTTTACATATGTTCGAAACCATTTCTCAAGGGATAGATTGTATATGTGCGTTAAAAAAGAACCCTATCGAGGAAATATTTGACATCAAGGAGTTTGTGATGGACCATTTAAAAAACGAGAAATCCTCACCTCAATACCAATTGCAAAAGTATTATCGTAAAATTTTTGCAACATTAAAATCGAAGCAATTTGAAGTAATGCAAAGTTGTGTAACAGAGAATTTAAATCGAGGGTTAGAGCTAGGCTTATTTAGAGATAATATTAACATAGAGTTTATTTCTAAAATATACTTCTCTGGTATGATGGTTATTAAAGATAGAGCGTTTTTTCCACTTAAAAATTTCTCGATGCAAACCTTAATGAATAATTATTTAGAATATCATCTTAGAGGTATTTGCACACCAAAAGGCCTTGAAACACTAACGGGATTAATAAGAACCAATCAAAATCAATAAAACTAATGAGAAATAAACTCATATTAATAATATTTTTAATCTGTACTTCTATAGGATTTTCGCAAAAAAAACCAACGTTTTTATCACTTCAAGAAGCCATAGATTATGCTTTAGAGAACAATCGTACTGCAATAAATGCAGAACGCGATATTGATGCGGCAGTAAAGCAAAAGTGGGAAACAATAGCCTCTGGCTTACCACAAATAAATGCTGGTGTAAATTATCAAAACTCGTTAAAACAACAGGTTACACCTGTAGATTTAAATAATGATGGTGTAGAAGTAGATTTTATTTTAGGTGATCCTCAAAACATTACAGCAACCGCAACTTTAAATCAAAAAATATTTGACGGATCTTACTTAGTAGGTTTACAGTCTGCTAAAGTGTTTTTAGAAATATCTAAAAACGCTAAAATAAAAACAGACCTGGAAGTTAGAAAATCGGTCATTGAAGCTTACGGCAATGTGCTTCTAGCTGAAGAAAGTGTTTTAATTTTAGAGCGTAACATAAGTGTACTTGAAAAAAACCTTTACGAAACCAATAAGATTTTTGAAAATGGTTTAGAAGAAGAAGAAAGTGTAGAACAACTTAAAATTACATTATCTGGAGTAAAAAGCAGTTTAAACAACACTAATAGGCTTAAAACTTTAGCCTATCAAATGCTTAATATTACTATAGGAATAGATGTATATGATCCACTGACTCTATCTGATAATCTAGAAAGCTTAACTGAGCAAAATATTTCACTCAGCATTTTAGACGATGAAACAAACCCAGAAAACACTATCGATTATCGGATCGCTGAAAATGATAAGGTGTCAAAAGAGTTATTAGTAAAACTAGAAAAAAGTAAAGCCCTCCCAACACTTAATGCATTTATAAATGGCGGTTATGTTGCATATAGTGAAAAATTCTCTTTTGCTAATAGCTCGCAAAGATGGATTGGTTCATCAATATTTGGCCTTAATCTCGATATCCCAATCTTTAGTTCTGGTATGCGAAGCGCATCGACTCAACGTGCACAAATCAATTTAGAAAAAGCTAACACAGATTTAACCGAAACTGAACAAAGAATAAAACTTCAAATTGAAACTGCGAAAAGTGATTATCAATTTGCTATTGAAGACTATGCAAACAAAAAAGAAAATTTAGCCTTGGCTGAACGTATAGAAAATAAAAATCAAACTAAATTTTTTGAAGGTATTGGTTCCAGTTTCGAGTTACGCCAAGCACAAACACAGTTATATACAGCACAACAAGAATTGTTGCAAACTATGCTAGATGTTATTAATAACAAAACAATATTAGAAACAGCATTAAATACCATAACATTAAACTAACCAACCATTAAAAAAGCACTATGAAATATATATATTCAGTATTTGTTATCACCTTTTTTTTAGTCTCTTGTGGAGGCGAAAAGAAAAATTCTGTAGAGATTGTTATAGAAAGTAATAATATAGAAACTATTCGTAAAAAACGCGGAGAATTAGTTAATGAGCAGCAAGCCATTAACGAGCAAATTAAAATATTAGATAAAAAAATTAAAACCATAGATACCACTAAAAACATACCACTTATTACAACGTTTACAGCTAAAACAGAAAAATTTGAACACGTTTTAGAGCTTCAAGGAAATGTAACTACTAAAAACCTTTTAGTCATTACACCAGAGTACAATGGCATCTTAACTAATGTATATGTTAAAGAAGGACAAAAAGTAAGTAAAGGACAAATTCTTGCTAAAATAGATGATGGTGGATTAAGTCAACAAATAGCGCAACTGAGAATACAATCAGAATTAGCAAAAACAACTTACGAACGTCAAAAACGTCTTTGGGATCAAAATATTGGAAGTGAAATTCAATATTTACAAGCAAAATCAACTTATGAATCTCAACAGCAATCCGTAAACCAACTACAACAACAAATTGCTAAAACAATCGTTAGAGCACCTTTTACAGGTACCATTGATGACGTAATTACAGAACAAGGTAGTGTAGTTGCTGCAGGACAAACTCAATTAATACGTATAGTTAACCTTAACGAAATGTATATAGAGGTTGAAGTCCCAGAAAGCTATGTGTCTAATGTTGTTAAAGGCAAAAAAGTACAAGTTGAGCTTCCTATTTTAGGAAAAACGATAGAAACAAAAATTCGTCAAGCTGGTGATTTTATTAATCCTGCAAACCGAACATTTAAAGTTGAAGTTGAAATACCTAATAAAGATAAATCTATTAAACCCAACCTATCTGCTCGACTAAAAATTAACGATTATACCAACGAAAAAGCCATATTAATTCCACAAAGTGTGGTTTCTGAAAATTCAGATGGAGAACAATACGTGTATGTCCTTTCAGACAAAGACGCTCGAGGTATTGGTACAGCAGAACGTGTTATCATTAAAACAGGAAAAACACAAGGCGATATTATTGAAGTTTTAGAAGGACTTAATGATGGAGCAGAGATTATTAAAGAAGGAGCAAGAAGCGTACGAGATGGGCAGTCTGTAGAGGTACTTAACATAGACGAGAAGAATTAAAAGCCTATGCTAATGGCACTTAATCTTCAAAACATCAACCAATAATTCAAACGTCTAAAACATAAAGACAAATGACTAAAAACAACAAAAAAAACACCGAAAAGGAATTTGGATGGTCATCGTGGGCAATTAATAATAAAACCACAATGTATGTGCTTATTGCTGTCTTTTTCTACTTGGGTATTTCGGCTTTTTTCGACATGCCACGAGAAAACTACCCAGAAGTAAACGAAACCAAAATATATGTAAGCACTGTTTTTCCAGGCAACACAGCTGAGGACATTGAAAAACTAGTAACAGACCCACTAGAAGACCAGCTAAAAACCGTTAGTAATGTAGTAGAAATAACCTCTACCTCAGCCGAAGATTACTCTATGGTAATTGTTGAGTTTGACGAAAACTTAACCGTTGAACAAGCCAAACAAAAGGTGAAAGACGAAATAGAATCTGAAACTGCTGGCGAGGATTGGCCAACATTTAATGGTGCAAAAGTAGAACCTGATGTGTTTGAGTTAAGCCTTTCAGAAGAAATGCCAATTCTAAACATTAATATTTCTGGTGATTATCCTGTTGAAAAACTTAAAGATTATGGTGAATACCTTCAAGATGAAATTGAAGACTTACTAGAAATTAAAGAAGTTGCTATTCGTGGTGCTCAAGAAAAAGAAGTTGAAGTTGCAGTAGATATTTATAAAATGACCGCAGCTAAAGTAACCTTTAGCGATATCATTAATGCCATAAATGGTGGAAACGTAACTATGTCTGCTGGTAATATCAAAGCGAGTGGGCAACGTCGCACCATTAGAGTTTTAGGTGAAATTGAAACACCTTCAGAATTGGAAAACTTTGTTGTAAAATCTGAAAACGATTATCCTATCTATTTAAAAGATGTTGCAACGGTTAGCTTTAAAGAAGAAGACAAAACCACTTATGCACGTGAGTATGGACATCCAGTAGTAATGCTCGATGTAAAAAAACGTGCTGGTAAAAATATGGTGGATGCTGCAGAGCAAATTCATACTATAGTTAAAGAATCTAAAGAAAATGTTTTCCCTCAAGATTTAGACATTACCATTACTAACGACCAATCCTCAGTTACTATTGGTCAAGTTGATGATTTGGTAAACAATATCATTTTTGGAGTTATTCTGGTAGTAACAGTTTTAATGTTCTTCTTAGGATTCAAAAACGCCATATTTGTTGGGTTTGCAATACCAATGTCTATGTTTATGTCACTCATGATACTTAGTATGTTTGGTATTACCCTAAACACCATGGTATTATTTGGGCTAATTATGGGACTTGGTATGTTGGTAGACAATGGTATTGTGGTTGTTGAAAACGTCTATCGTTTAATGGACGAAGAAGGCATGAGCCGAATTGAAGCTGCTAAAAAAGGTATTGGTGAAATTGCCTTTCCTATTATCATTTCAACAGCAACTACTGTGGCTGCCTTTATTCCATTAGGGTTATGGCCTGGAATTATGGGAGAATTTATGATGATTTTACCTCAAACACTATCTATAGTATTAGGGTCATCATTATTCGTGGCTATTTTCTTTAACTCTGTTTTAGTATCTCAATTTATGAATACCGAAGACAAAGACATGCCACTTCACAAAATCATAAGAACAACAATTATAATGGCTGTTATAGGTCTTATTATATTTATTGTTGGTGGAGAATACAGAGCTTTAGGAACCTTAATGATATTTACAGCTGTTATGCTTTGGGTGTATCGATTGTTTTTACGTAAATGGGCAAATAATTTCCAAACCAAAACATTAGTAAAACTAGAAAACTGGTATGAAAGACAATTGCGTAAAGCCTTAAAAGGTTGGCGTCCTTACGGTTTAGCTGTCGGAACATTTTTACTGCTTATTATTGCTTTTATAGCTTTTGGAGCTTCATTAGCTACCCAACGTACCAAAGTAGAGTTTTTCCCAGATAATATCCCGAATCAAATCATTGTTTACATTGAATATCCTGAAGGTACAGCTATTGAAAAAACCAATGCTATAACCAAAGAAATTGAAAAGATTGTTTACGATGTTTTAGATGACGACCAATATAAAAATGGCGATTACAACTTTATGGTTGAAAGTGCTGTATCGCAAGTTGGTGAAGGTGCAGGAAACCCACAAACCGATGGTGGTTCAGCTGCCGAAATGCCTCATAAAGCAAAAATTACCGCATCAATGCGTGAGTTTAAATATCGTGAAGGTGAAGACAGTGAGTTACTGCGTCAAAAAGTTCAAAAAGCTTTAGTTGGTATATTCCCAGGAGTATTAATTTCTGTAGAAAAAAATGTTGATGAACCTCCTGCAGGAGCACCAATTAATATCGAATTAGAAGGTGAAGACTATAACGAACTTATCAATGCTGCTGAGCAAATGCGTGAGTTTATCAACAGTAAAAACGTAGCTGGTATTGATGAGCTTAAAATTGATGTTAACAAAGACAAACCTGTAATGCGTGTTATTGTTGACAGAGAAAAAGCAGGTGAACTCGGTGTTAGTGCAAAACAAATTG
>TARA_R110002124_G_scaffold11756_1_pt1 | contig 14838 bp, 12 predicted proteins | sample TARA_R110002124 | Tara Oceans TARA_R110002124 (sample SAMEA4397445) | marine metagenome | biome: Polar Biome; feature: [SRF] surface water layer (ENVO:00010504); material: water (ENVO:00002006), including particulate matter (ENVO:01000060) such as... | depth 5 m | reverse complement strand
TAACCATAAGATGAATGAACGTAAAAGGTTAATTTTTCCCTAAGGTAGGATTCAGCACGAGTCGCGGGCTTCCGTCAGACTCTGTAACCCGCAGAAATGAGTCGTTTCTGGACTCCGGCATCTGGCCAAAAAAAAATTAACTTTTGCCTGTTCCGAAGCGGGAATATTCCAGAATCCACTCGATCGGACAGAGTTTCGTTGCAAATCGGCACCAGCCCGGCGCGCTTGCAACCGCATTTGGCAAGCTTCGTTAACAAGACCTGTTGCCCGGCGATGCATGCCGCTAGATATGCTTCATGGTTGATATCCCCGAAAGCGCGATCACCGAGACATTTCTTGCCGCCAGCGGACCTGGCGGTCAAAATGTCAACAAGGTCGCGACCGCCGTCCAGATGCGTGTCGATGTCTATGCACTCGGGCTGGCGCCCTATGCGTTCCGCAAGCTGAAAACTCTCGCGGGGCGCAAAATGACCAGCGGCGGTGAACTGTTACTCACCGTACGCGAATATCGGACGCGTGAAGCCAATCGGGCGGAAGCCCGGCGGCGGGTCGCGGAAATGATTGACCAGGCCCATCAGCGCGATGCCCGCAGGATCAAGACCCGGCCGAGCAGAGCCGCGAGGGCGCGGCGGGTGGATAGCAAGAAGAAGAAAGCAACAATCAAGAAGACACGGGGCAAGCCAAGCCTCGATTGACCCGCTGGCAACGGATGGTTGAGCGGCTGGTCGGCGCAGCGACCGGTTTCCTGTTGGCAAAGCGGCGATATTGCCCATAAGGAGAGAGGATACAAATAGGGGATATTGATGAAAACGCGCTATATACTCGCAATAAGTTGCCTGCCATTGTTGGCGACGGCTGGTCAGGCCAGCGAGGGCGATGATACCCGCCGGTTTACTGCCGAGCGCGTGTTCGATCTCGAATATGCCGACGATCCGCAAATCTCCCCCGATGGATCCACCATTGTCTACGCCCGCAAATCGATGGACAAGTTTGCCGACCAGGTCGTCAGCGACCTCTGGAGCATCGATACCAGAAGCGGCAGCCATCGTCCCCTGATCAGTGGTCAGGGCTCCAGTTCATCGGTCCGCTGGTCGCCGGACGGCAACCGGCTGGTCTACCTGACATCGAAAAACGGCAAACCGGAGCTGCGGGTGCGCTATCAGGACAGCGGCAACAGCTTTTCGCTGGCGCAACTCGAACAGAGTCCTGGTGCCCCGGTCTGGTCTCCGGATGGCAAAACCATCGCCTTTTCAATGCTGGTTGCGGACGAGCGCGAGGCCTTTGCCAAACCGCCCAAGAGCCCCGAGGGCGCAGAATGGGCAAAACCGGTCCGCATTGTTGATGATCTCGTATTCCGGTTTGATGGCGCCGGCTATCTTTCCAAGGGCAAGACCCAGATATTCACACTGAGTGCGGAAGGCGGCACGCCGCGGCAGGTGACCCGTGGCGAAAACGGATTTGATAGCCCCCAATGGCTGGGCAACAATGTCTTGCTGGTAACCGGGAACGAGGCCCAGGATGCCGATCTGGATCCGATCGAAAGCGAAATCTATCGCGTCGAACTAGCCAGCGAGACGATAACCGCCCTCACCCAGCGTGACGGCCCGGACTATGCTCCCGTGGTTGCGCCCAATGGTTCGCGAATCGCCTATCTCGGATATGACGACAAGCTGAAAGCCTATCAGCAGACCCATGTCTATATGATGGCAGCCGATGGCAGCGGTGTGCAAAATCTGACCGTCAATTTCGCCCGTTCAATCGATACTATTGTGTGGCGGGCTGACAGTCGGGCGCTGATCGCCCAAACCGAGGTCGACGGCATTTTGACGCTGGTATCGATCGACCTGGCCGGCAATGTTCGCAATCTGGTCTCGGATATTGGCGGCACCTCTCTGGGACGGCCCTATGCAGCAGGCAGTTTTTCTGTCGCCAGCCAAGCCGGCGGCAGCTCGCCGCTGATCGCCTATACCAAGGGCAGCACCAATCGGCCGGCAGAGGTTGCATTGACCCGTGGCAGCGGCGCTGGCCGCCAGCTGACCCGTTTGAACGAGGATGCGCTGGGGCGTCTGGATATTGCCAGAATCGAGGAGATCAAGGTCACCTCCAGCCATGACGGCCGCGAGATCGAGGCCTGGGTGGCGCTGCCGCCCGGTTTCCGCGCCGACGGCTCCTATCCGATGATCCTGGAAATCCATGGCGGGCCGCACTCGATGTACGGTCCCTATTTTTCCGCCGAAATCCAGCGCTATGCGGCGGAGGGCTACGTCACGGTCTACGCCAATCCGCGCGGTTCGACCGGTTACGGCGAAGAATTTACCCAGCTGATCGACCTCGATTATCCGGGCAAGGACCATGATGACCTGATGAGCGTGGTCGATGCGCTTCTTGCGAAAAACTATGTCAGCCAGGATCGCTTGTTCATCACCGGTGGTTCGGGTGGTGGCGTATTGACGGCCTGGGCAGTCGGCAAGACCGATCGCTTCGCCGCAGCGGCGACCATCAAGCCGGTGATCAACTGGACCAGCATGGCGCTTGCGGGGGACATCGCCCGCTTTGTCAGCCGTCACTGGTTCCGTGCCCAGCCATGGGAGCAGCCGCAGGAATATTGGCGGCGTTCTCCACTATCCATCGTTAGCAACGTCAAAACGCCGACGATGGTCATGGTCGGTGAAGCGGACTGGCGCACCCCGGCTTGGGAAGCAGAGCAGTTCTACACCGCACTGAAGGTCCAGAATGTCGATACGGTACTGGTAAGGGTGCCGGGTGCATCCCATCTGATCGCCCGCAGGCCAAGCCAGCTTATCGCAAAGGTCGACAATATCATGGGCTGGTTCGCCAAATATGATCCGGCGAAGAAAAGCGAAACCGAAGACTAGCCGGAAAGGCACGGGATATAGCCATGTTGGAAATTGCCATCGACCGGGATCAACCGGCAGCGGAATTTTACGCTGATCTCACGTCCTCAGCCGCCGCTCTGGTCGAAGGCGAATCGGACGCAATCGCCAATATGGCCAATGTCGCTGCGTTGCTCTGGCAATATATGCCGGGACTTAACTGGGCCGGATTCTATCGGCGGATTGATGACGAGCTTGTGCTTGGTCCCTTTCAGGGCAAGACGGCCTGCATCAGGATCGCGATCGGGGCTGGCGTCTGCGGTACGGCAGCCGCCAGCGGACAAGTGCAACGGGTTGCCGATGTCCATGCCTTTCCCGGGCATATCGCCTGCGATGCCGACAGCCGCAGCGAGCTGGTCGTGCCGGTCGTCAAAAATGGCAGGATAATCGCAGTGCTCGACCTCGACAGCCCCCTTCCCGACCATTTTCAGCCGGCTGACGAGGCGGGGATTGTCAGGCTGATCGGGGCAATTGCTGACAATCTTGGTTAATTGTACGCTAACCAATATGCCCCATTTCGAGACAAATCTTCAAATCTGCTCTATTTAACAACCTGCTAATGGCCAAACCCCACGAAAAATGGTAAACGTTTGTTAACCAAATTTCGGTCGGACCTGCAATGCGCATGTCCGAAACTAGGGAGTTGTTAACCATGAAGACCCTTCTGTTTGCTGGCATTGCCGGTGTTTTGACGATGGTGCCGGGAACCGCCATTGCGGCTATCGACTCGGGTTCGGATGCTGTGGCACCAGCGCCCGTCGATCTTTCCTTTGCCGCATCGACCGCTCTGGCAGAACCGGGTGCCGGGGCCAAATCCATGTCCCGGATGGGCAGCACGCGACAGATGGGCAATATGGGGCATTCCCGCGGGATGAAGAGCATGGGCAACATGCACCAGATGAAGTCCATGAGCAATATGCACCGAATGAAAGGCAATCGCCATTCCGGAAGCTATGTGCGTCGTGGACGGATGGGCTATGACAAGGGCTATCGCAAACCCCATCGGGGCTTCCGCCTGCCGCAGACCTATGTCCAGCCCAGCTATTTCATCGGAAATTTCGGCTATTATGGACTGAGCCAGCCCAATTACGGCTATGGCTGGTCGCGTTATTATGATGATGCCGTTCTGACCGACCGCTATGGAGTGGTCCAGGATGCCCGGTATAACGTCGACTGGGACCGCTATAATCAAGGTTATCATGACGGCTATCGCGATGGGCAGGCCACCTATGATCCGGGCGTATTTGTCGGTGATGACCGCGTGGTTGCGACCCCGCCATCCTACGGCAGAGACCATGCAACCTACCAGGGTGACTGGGACGGCGCCTATCGCGAAGACGGCAGCTACCAGGGAGAGTGGCAGGGCACCTATCGCGATGCCGATGGCCGTGTCTACCAAGGCGAATATTCCGGCACGTTCATCGGTGACGGCAATATGTCCCCGCACTGGGGGACAAGCACCGACAATCGTTCAGGTTGCGACATCGACCCCGGCTTTGATCCACGCGGTTGCGCAGTAGCAAACGGACGCCACGAAGTGGACGGCCGTTATCCGGGCTATCCCGCAATTGACCGGGAACGGTCCGAAGAGCTGGCCTATCTTGAAAATTGCAAGAAAAGCAGCGGCATCGGCGGCGCTCTCGTTGGCGGCGCGATTGGTGCCTTTGCGGGTAACCGGATTGCCGGCGAGGGCAACCGTCTTGGCGGCTCCCTCATTGGGGGCGGGCTCGGCGCAATCGCCGGAGCAGCGATTGACCAGGGCACTGACCGGTGCCGACACCTGCTGAAAAAATATGGCTATGAAGCACAGCATGCCGGTCGATATCCTAATCGTCCACCGGTACAGCATCACCGTCCACAACCCCCGCAGGGCTATCCGACCTATCCCAGCGGCTGGCACGGATATTATGCGCCGGGCTATTATTATCCGCAGGCACAGCAACCGATGATCACGACGATTGTCGTGCAGTCCGCACCGGTGACGACAACCACGACCACGACCTATGTCGAAGAGGAAGTGTTCTACAGCAAACCGACCTACAAGAAACAGTGGAAAGCGGCGCCGAAAAAGGTGTGGAAACCGGCACCGAAAGCCGCGCCGCTCAAGGGATGCCAGCAGGCGCGTTGCATGTACGACTGATCGTGTTTTCAATATAAAAAGCCTGCCAACCACCTGGTTGGCAGGCTTTTTTATAGATGGGTTCCTGCCTGTTGCCAGATCAGGTCGAACGCTGCAGCCTGAACAGCTCTGCCGGATCAAATCTCTGCCAGCCATCCGGGCCCAATCGTTCCAGCGGACGGAACCGGACCTTATATTCCATTTGTGGCGAGCCATCGACCCAATAGCCAAGATAGACATAAGGTAAGCCGGCGGTCTTGGCGCGCAGGATATGGTCCATGATGATATAATTGCCGAGGCCAGCGCGCTCTTCATGTTCGGCGTCGAAAAAGCTGTAGATCATAGACAGCCCGTCGCCTTGCTGGTCCGTCAGGCAGGCTCCGACCAGACGCCCCTTGCTGCCATCCGCGGTCGGCTCGCGATATTCGATCACGAAACTCTTGACCGGTGATTGCTCGACCATGTCCGAATAGTCCATCTCGTCCATTTCGGCCATGCCGCCGCCGGGATGCCGTTTGGCGAGATATTTTTGAAGAAGCTGATACTGCTCGTCGGTCGCCCATGGCTCGCAAGCCTCCACGACCAGATCCCGGTTACGCCGGATCAGTTTTCTCTGGGTCGTACTGGGGCGGAATTCATCGGTAAGCACCCGAACGGAGACGCAGGCCTTGCAATCCAGGCAGCTGGGCCGGTAGGCGACATTCTGGCTGCGACGGAAGCCGATCCGGCCGAGCGCGTCGTTCAGTTCGTCGGTATGGGGTCCGTTCAGCTCGGTAAAAACCTTGCGTTCGCTTTTTCCGGGCAAATAGGGGCAAGGGCTGGGGTTGGTCACAAAGAATCGCGGAAAGCGAACGGGTGCAGTCACAAAGCCAGCCTTTTGTTTCGTTCGAGAGAATCGACCAGCACAATATGCAGCGTGACAAAGAAAATGAAAAGGCGATTTACCACATTAATTCATGATAGTGGTGGCAAAACCAGCGCAAAAAAAACGGGGCCGAAACAGCCCCGTTTTCATATCTTAGGATTCAAAGCTCAGGGGCTTGTTGGATCGTCATCATCGGCGATGATGATAATGCCGGCGATAACCGCAGCCGCTGCCAAAATAGCGATCAGAATGCCGTTTTCACCTTCAAGTTGCTCGGAAGACGTCGAAGTTGCTGCAACGCGCTCTACAGCGGGTACCGCACTGTTAGCAGCCTGGGCTGCTACAGGTGCAGCAGCAAGCGATACTGCTGCGAAACCAGCTGCTAGTTTACCTAAATTCATAATTATGCTCCAAAAATAGTATAACAAGAGAATGGACCTTCGAAAAGGAAAGTCCATTGCGCCCTATTTGCAACCCGACAGGATTCATTGATTTTCTACCCGTCTGCCAATCTGTTTAGCGGAAATTGCGATTCGTAACAACCGCAAACTGGGAAACATCTTCCAACTTGGCCTTATTTCAAGCAACTTAGCCGTCTATCCTCGCTTTTCTGACAAACACCGGTCGACCGGCAATCCACGTTTCGAGCACCTGCATCGTGCGGATCTGGGCCGGGGGTGCCAGCAGGATATCCTGATCGATAATCAGAAAATCCGCTCTTTTTCCGGGCTCGAGACTGCCCAGCCGGTCCTCTGCAAAAGCCGCGCGCGCCGCGCCAGTGGTATAGGCCTGCCAGGCCTGTTCGCGGCTCAACCGTTCCGCCGGCATCCAGCCGCCAAAAGGCTGGCCGGCGGCATCCTCGCGGGTCATGGCAGCAGCCAGTCCCGGGAACGGGTTGGACGATTCCACGGGCACATCGGTCCCGAACGCCAGCACGGCACCTGAGCCAAGCAGCGACTTCCAGGCATAGGCCCCCTGCAAACGCCCGCCCCCCAGTCGCGCTTCCGCCATCAACCGGTCCGACGTCTGGTGCACCGGCTGCATCGAGGCAATGGTTCCGGTGGCGGCGAAACGGCTGATGTCGAGGGGATCGATGATTTGCGCGTGCTCCACACGCCAGCGCCGGTCGCCTTTGTAGGTCTCCCGCAGTTCCTCTATCGCGGACAGCACTTCGTCATTAGCCTTGTCGCCGATTGCGTGAACCGCGGTCTGGAATCCGTCCATCGCCGCCCGGCTCATCTTGTTCTTGAGTTGCGCCGGCGAAAGCATCGCCAGCCCGCTCTCGCCCGGCATATCTGCATAGGGCTGTTTCAGCAGTGCGCCACGCGATCCCAGTGCCCCGTCGACATAAAGCTTGACCCCGGCCAGCTTGAGATGGTCATCATAGAGCCAGGGAGACGGGCCTGGTCCGCCAATAGCGATCATGTCGTCGATGCCGGAGGCATAGGAAATGATCCGGATTTTCAGCTGGCCCTTGTCCCCTGCCCGGCGAAAGCTTTGCCAGTCCTGCATCGTGGTGCCCATGTCGCCGATAGATGTCACGCCGTTTGCCAGCAGGATATCCTGCGCCTTGCCGAGCGCGAGATCGCGTTCCACCGGTCGGGGGGCCGGAATTGCATCGCCGAACATATCCATGGCGGCATCCACGAATATGCCGGAAGGCTGGCCGCCCGCCTTCATGATATTCCCGCCGCTTGGCGATTTGGAAGCTGCGGTAACACCTGCGGCCCGCATCGCCGCTCCATTGACCCATGCGGCATGGCCGTCGACCCGGCTCAGAAAGACCGGTCGATCCGCAACAGCCGTATCCAGCTCCGCTGCAGTGGGAAAGCGGCCCAGCCCCCATGTTTCCTGGTTCCAGCCACCGCCGATAATCCATTGCCGGTTCGGATTGTCCGCCGCATAGCGGGCAATCTTGGCGAGGGCGTCCGCGAGCGACTTGGTATCCGACAAGTCCAGCGTCAAAGCACCGAAGCCCATGTCCATAACATGGCCGTGCGCATCAAAAAACCCCGGGATCAGCGTCCGGCCCTTGCCGTCAAACTGAAAATCGACTTCCCGTGGTCGCTTGTCTCGGCGATCCAGCAGCTGCTTGACCCGGCCTTCGTCATCGATGACCATGCCGGTGAAGCGGACCACCTGGCCTGCGCTGTCGAGAGTCATGCCGTTGACATTCTCGATCAGGCTGTCGGCGTGAGCGACTTCAGGCGCCAGCCCGAAAACCGCTGCGCCCGCGCACAATGCCAAGCCATATTGTTTCAGCCAACCGCCCATATCTTCTGTCCTTTTTTTATTTTCTTTTCGGAAGGCGGGACACCAGGGAACTGGTATCATTGCGTCCGCCGCCGGCGGCCTGCACTTCTGCATAAAACTGATCCACCAGTGCCGCCACCGGAATGGTCGCGCCATTGGTCCGGGCCTCCTCGATCGCCAGCCCGAGATCCTTGCGCATCCAGTCGACCGCGAATCCGAAGTCAAATTCGTCCTTGGCCATGGTTGCCCAGCGGTTGTCCATTTGCCAGCTTTGCGCCGCACCGCCGGAAATGGCCTGATGCACCTTGTCCAGATCCAGACGGCTCGCCTGGGCAAAACGCAGCGCTTCCGACAGGCCCTCCAGCACCCCCGCAATGGCGATCTGGTTGCACATCTTTGTGGTTTGTCCGGCACCGGTGCGGCCGACATGGACGATCCGTGCGGCATAGGCCGACATAATCAGTTCGGCCGCAGCGAAGGCTTCGCTGCTCCCTCCGCACATGATCGACAAAGCGCCTTTTTCCGCCCCGGCCTGGCCGCCCGACACCGGGGCATCGACAACATGAATGCCGCGGCCCTCCGCTTCGACCGATAATTGTCGGGCTATCCTCGCCGATACGGTCGTATGATCGATGAACAAAGTCCCCGACGCCATGGTCGAGAAGGCCCCGTCACGACCCATCGTGACCGACGCGAGATCATCGTCATTGCCAACGCAGCTGATCACGATCTGATTGCCGCGCGCCGCTTCGGCGGGATCGTCGGCGATCGAGCCGCCATGTTCTGCAACCCATGCTTCGGCCTTGGCTTTGCTGCGGTTGTAGACGGTTAGCGTGTGACCCGCCGCCGCCAAGTGTCCGGCCATGGGTCCCCCCATCACACCGATCCCGATAAATGCTATTTTCGCCATAAGCCCGCCTGTCCTTTTTCAACGGCCATAATCATTGTTTCCCTTGATGACCAGATGCGTTAGGGGCACTGGCGATATGAATGACATACAGACCATAGTTCACCCATCCTTCGATTTCGATGATGTGAAAGCCGCGCATGACCGGATCAAGGGCCGGGTCGTCCATACGCCGACGCTGAAGAGCATTACGCTATCAGAACTCAGCGGCGCGGAAGTATTCCTCAAATTTGAAAATTTGCAGTTCACCGCCGCCTATAAGGAACGCGGAGCGCTCAATGCGCTGCTGCTGATGGACGAGAGCAAGCGCCAGGCAGGCGTCATCGCCGCCTCGGCCGGCAATCACGCGCAAGGACTGGCCTATAATGCCCGGAACCTCGGCATTCCCGCGACCATCGTGATGCCCAGCACAACGCCGATGGTGAAGGTCGAACAGACCCGTGGTCATGGTGCCGAGATTGTCATTTTCGGCAGCAATTATGATGAAGCCTATGCCCATGCGATGCTGCTTTCCGAGCAGCGCGGCCTGACCTATATCCACGCCTTTGATGATCCGCGCGTTGCAGCGGGTCAGGGCACGGTAGCGATTGAAATGCTGGAAGCCGTTCCCGACCTCGACCGGATGATCATTCCGATCGGCGGTGGCGGGCTGTTTTCGGGCATGGCGACAGCCGCGCACGCGATCAATCCCGGAATCAAGCTGACCGGCGTACAGGCCGCGCTTTATCCGAGCATGTATGCGAAGCTGAGCGGAGAGACCCTGGAAGCCGGCGGCGATACGCTGGCCGAGGGCATCGCCGTGCGTAATCCTTCGGAATTTACCGCCGCGATCATCAAGAAACATGTCGACGAGATTTTGCTGGTCAGCGAAGCCCAGCTCGAAGCGGCGGTCAGCCTGCTGTTGCAGATTGAAAAGACCGTGGTCGAGGGCGCCGGCGCGGCTGGTCTGGCCGCGCTGCTCGGCAACAAGGAAAAATTCGCTGGCGAAAAAGTCGGTCTGGTCTTGTGCGGCGGCAATATCGATACCCGCCTGCTGGCCAACGTACTGTTGCGCGATCTTGCCCGGTCCGGTCGTCTGGCCCGTTTGCGGCTGCATCTGCGTGACCAGCCGGGCGCACTCTACAATGTCGTCAAGCAGTTTGCCGAACATGAAGTCAATATCATCGAGGTCTATCACCAGCGGGTCTTCACCAACCTGCCGGCCAAGGGCCTGATCACCGATATCGAATGCGAGGCCAAGGACCGGGAGCAACTGGAAGGCCTGATCGCGGATCTCAACAAGGCCGGCTATGATGTCCGGCAGGTCGAACTGGCGGACTAGATCGGGTCAGGCAAGGAAGGCGCCTGCCTCCGGCTGCTGTTCAGCAATGGTCGCCAGCGCTCGGTCAAACGCCTGGGTCAGCTTTTTGAGCCGCCGCGCCAAGAGACCCATATCCAGCGATCGCGCCATCGGATCACAACGGTCCGGCACAATACCAAAGCCGATCATCAGGTCGATCCAGCTTTGTTCGTCAAACAGTTCGCTTTCGAAAGTGACAAGACGGCCCCGGCTCCGGAACTGTTCCAGCCTGATCGCGAGACTTTCGGGCAGATTGCCGATGCCGCGCCACGGCGCGTCGGTGCGACCATTCAGGACAAGGGGCAACAGAATAAAATCGCGAACCTGCTCGGCAACGATCAGATGCCGCCGGTTAAATTCCCTGGCCTCGACCGTCATATCGAGACCGGTCGGTACCAGCGCTTCAAGAATGACGGCCTGCCGGTGCAACATCGTCGTATCGGCACACAGGAACGGCCCGAACCACGCTGAGGCGCGGCCCAGCCGGACCAGATTGCCAACCCATGGCTGCTGGACATATCCCGGCGCAAAGACCGTCGCTTCGACATCGGTTTCAAGCAACGCCTGTGCCGCCTCGCTGCTCAGCGCACCCGAGGCATAGACAAGCTGAGCCATCGATGTCTTGCGCAAGGCCGTGGTCATTAGCAGTCCGCCGGCAACCGCCTGCGCAATCGCCGGAGGCTTTGATGCAGACGGCATTGCCGACCTCTGAGCCGAAATCTGACGGTCAAATGGCATTCCGTCGGACAGCGCGTACCAGTCCGAAGGCTCCTTCAATCCGCCGAGATCGTTCAGCACCCCGGAACTGTCGATAAAAAGATCGGCCTCAATGATCCGGCCGTTGTCGAGTTCGATACCGCCGACCCGTTCCCTGTCCGAAGCAAGCTGCACCGCCTTCGGCCGCGCTCCCACAATCTCGATCCGGTCGCTTGCGCAACGCGTCTTCAGCAACACGGCATATTGTCCGCTTTCGATCTGCACGGTTGGTCGCAACATACTCAGGGGAGAAGCAGGATCGCTCGACTGAAAGGCGAATTTTCCGGCTGCGGCAACCCGGGCCGGCAGGCGAAAGGGTTGATAGAGATAGGCGAGCCGGTCCGGCTGGTCGTAGGTCTGCGCGGCACGCAGCATGATCTGGTGTATGGCAATCTGCTCGATGTCGGGAAGGGGTCCGGAGCCGGTCTGAAGAAAGCGGCTGCCCTCCCCTTGCCAGTCGTGCAACTCGGTACCCAGCGCAAATATTGCGCTGTCTGTGCCTTGAAAATCCGCGGCGGTAATCCCGAGCCGGGAAAAAAGCGGATCATCGAGACGAATCGTGAGTGGCACGGGCCGGCCGGTATCCGGTACTTCCACGACGACCAGTTCTATCTCGGATGGCAAGGTCTTGCCGAGCAAGGATGCAACCGGCCAAAGTTCACGCGCCTTGCCGAAGATGGCAATCCGCCCTACCCGCTGTTCCCCGTCTTTCATGCGGAACCCCCGATATAGGTCGCCCGATATTGCTCGATTAAGGCAAGATGCTCGCTCATCCTGTCCACGTCGCTGGCTATCATTGCCCGGATGTCGCTCAACCGGACCGCAAGATCGCCTGCACCCATGGCATCCGCCCGCGGGTCCCAGCTTTCCGGCAGCAGATTCTGCCCCAGAAACACCGACAGCCAGCTCGCCGGCTGAAACAGGCCATGGTCATAATGCGGGACCAAAGCCCGCCGTTTGAACGCCTCGATTTTATCGCGCAGGCTGTCCGGCCATTTCATCTCCCGCATGTCCTGCCAAAAGGGTTCATCGCGCTGGTTGAGCACATAATGCAGCATCAGGAAGTCTCGGATGCGGTCATATTCCAGATCCATCAGCCGGTTATATTCATCCACGTCCGACGACGCGCAGTGCTTATCCGGGAAAAGCGCGATCAGGTTCAATATGCCGCTCTGGATCAGGTCGATGCTGGTCGATTCCAGCGGCTCCAGAAAGCCGCCGGAGAGCCCGATCGCGACACAATTCCGGTTCCACAACCTGTTGCGCTTGCCGGTGGTGAAAAACAGCTGCTTCGGATCGGCAACCGGCTCGCCCTCGAGATTGGCCATCAGCACATCCACCGCATCCTGGTCGCTGATATAGCGGTTGCAATAGACATGGCCGTTGCCAATCCGGTGCTGCAACGGAATGCGCCACTGCCAGCCAGCGCTGCGCGCCGTCGCACGCGTATAGGGACCGACCCGACCGGAGATGGCACAGGGCACGGCGAATGCCCGGTTGCACGGCAACCACTCGCTCCAGTCGGCAAAGCCCGTTTCCATCTCCTGCTCGATCAGCAGCCCGCGAAATCCCGAACAGTCGATAAACAGGTCGCCCTCGATCCCCTGTCCCGATGCCAGCGTCACCGAGCGGATGAACCCGCTCTCGCCATCGCTGTCCACGGCAACGACCTTGCCCTCGATCCGCTTCGTGCCGCGCGCGCCGGCATAGTCGGCCAGAAACGCGGCGTAGAGACTGGCATCAAACTGGAAGGCATAAGTATAGTCCTGCAGCGGTGACACCGGACTTGCCGGTGGTGTGTCAAACCGCCCCTCCCGCGCAGCGACAATCGGCAGGCAATAGCTGCCAAAATCTTCGGCCTGCCCGACGGCATTCTGCCGGATCCAGTAGTGATGGAAATCGGCTGGCCCAATCGGTTCGCCGTGCACGCCAAAGGGGTGGATATAATGATCCCCCGCACGGCCCCAGTCACGAAACTCGATGCCCAGCTTTATCGTCGCGCTGGTGCGCGCCATCAGTTCGGCTTCGTCGATATCGAGCAAGCGGTTGAATTCGCGGATTTGCGGCAGTGTCGCTTCGCCAACACCGACCGTCCCGATTTCTGCTGATTCGATCAGGCGGATTTTAGTGTCGGTGCCAGCCAGCTTTTGCGAAAGCGCAGCTGCGGTCATCCAACCCGCGGTGCCCCCGCCGACGATGACAATCTCTCGCACGGCTTGGTCAGACCGGTCGTTCAATGCGTTTCTCCGCTGCTGGCAATTCTACCACGCCTATATGCTAGCCTCATATGCGCGCTTTGACCAAAGGGATATTCAATCGGTCGGCGATCGCCGCGATCAATTGGCTGGGTCAACCCCCGTCGCACAAACGATATTCCCCCAACCCGATTTTGTCATTTCAACTTCGCCGGAATTTGCCCTTCGTAGCAGAAAATTGCCATGGCTTCCTGTTCGAACCCGGCCACGATATAACCATCATAGAAACAGCCGGTTCCTGTCGTTATAGTCAAACCGTCAGCGCTGCATGTCATCTTCCAGTCATCGCCTCTTTTCGCCGGGAACGCCAGCCGGTCACCCAATGCCATTCGGTGTTTGTCCTGCCCGGACATCAGAGTTGCCGAAGCTGCATTGGCCGAACAATTGCCCCGCGATCCATTCAGTTTGCCAGCGGTGGGCATTGCCACTTCCTTCGCCAGCGCGGGAACAGGAGACGTTGCTGCCGCCAATAATGCGGCAAGCAACAGGCCTTTACTTAAGCTGGACTTCCGATGGATCATGGCGACTGCCTTTTCAGATTTTGGGGCGGACAAGCGCATTTTGCCGTCGCCGCGTTTAACGGAGCCAGCCATTACCGTTTTTGCGAGCATGCGTTGTGATCCGTGCCACAGTGTTGCAGCCTCAGACCGCCGCCGTGAGTCCGGCATCGCGCATTCCGCGCCAGACCTGCAGCGCCTGCACCGTTTCCGGCACATCATGGACGCGCACAATCTGGCTACCCTGCTGGATGGCGTAATGGGCAAAGGCAATCGAACCGCCAAGCCTTTGGCCGACGGGTGCTTCCTTCGATAGGGCGCCAATCATCCGCTTGCGGCTGGCACCAATCAGCAGCGGCTGGCCGAGCGCGTGGAACATCGCGATATTGTTCATCAGGGCGAGATTGTCGGCCAATGACTTGCCAAAACCGAGACCAGGATCGATGATGATTTTTTCGCGTTCGAAACCGGCGGCAACGACATCGGCGATCCGCTGCTCGAGCCAGTCGAGCGTGTCGGTGACAATATTGCCATAGCCGGTGCTCTGGTGGGGGTTTTTGCCACTCGACGGCGCGTGCATCAGCACCACTGGACAGGCGGAAACTCCCGCCACTTCCAGCGATCTCTTGTCATGCAACAACGCCGACACATCATTGATCAGATGCGCGCCGGCGGCGATTGCCGCTTCCATCACCGCAGCCTTGCGGGTGTCGATCGACAGCACCGCACCGCAATGGGCCAGCCGTTCGATCACCGGCGTCACACGTTTGATCTCGTCGCCTTCCCAGACCGGATCTGCACCGGGACGGGTACTTTCGCCGCCGATATCGAGGATCGAGGCACCGGCAGCGGCCATCATCAGACCCGCCTCGGCGGCCTTGTCCGGATCGTCCTGATGCTTGCCGCCATCGGAAAAGCTGTCGGGCGTGATATTGAGAATGCCCATGACATGC
>TARA_R110002124_G_scaffold114535_48_pt1 | contig 14846 bp, 11 predicted proteins | sample TARA_R110002124 | Tara Oceans TARA_R110002124 (sample SAMEA4397445) | marine metagenome | biome: Polar Biome; feature: [SRF] surface water layer (ENVO:00010504); material: water (ENVO:00002006), including particulate matter (ENVO:01000060) such as... | depth 5 m | reverse complement strand
CGCGGCGGGCAAACTCGGCCCAGCCCTTGCCTTCGAAATCGGCCAGGCCGGTTTCCCAGGCCGGGTTCACTTCCTGGCCATAATAGCTCTCGAGAAATTTCTCGCGCTTGACGCCGTAGCTCTCGGCCAGACGCAGCAGCCGACCCTCAAGCTTCACCAGGCGCTTGTTGATGTCATAGAGCTGTTCGACGAGGTTCTCGATGCGGCCATTGTTGAGCGACAGCGACTTGACGTCAGCAATCACTTCGGCGCGGAAGCCCTCGATCTTCTTGCGGTCGGCATCGCTGACGCTGGCGCTCAGATCCTGGGCATTGCGATCCTGGATCTCGCGCATCTTGCCATAGGCAGTGGCGATCCGATCGAACGTTTCCACGACCTGTGGCTTGAGCTCGGCTTCCATCGCCGATAGCGACAGGGCGTTTTCGAACTCGTCATCGTCGTCATCGGGCGCAGGATCCTGCGGCGCCTGCGGTTCGTCGGGCACATATTCGCCCTCCTGGCCGGCTGCCGCGCGACGCGAGGTGGCCGCCTTGATCCGTTCGGCTGGCTGTTCGACGGTCTTGGGCGCAATCAGGCTCGCCATGTCGGGCGCCGGCGCAGCCTGCTTGGCGTCCGGACCGGCATAGGTCGCTTCCAGGTCGATAATGTCGCGCAGCAGAATTTCGCCTTCGGCGAGCTGGTCGCGCCAGATAATGATGGCCTGGAAGGTCAGCGGGCTTTCGCACAGGCCCTCGATCATGGTCTCACGACCTGCCTCGATGCGCTTGGCAATGGCGATTTCGCCTTCGCGGCTGAGCAGTTCCACCGAGCCCATTTCGCGCAGGTACATCCGCACCGGGTCATCGGTGCGGTCTGAACCCGATTTCGCATTGGATGTGTTGGCGACAGCCGTACCGGTGGCCGGGGCCACTTCCTGGCCCTGGTCTTCTTCGTCCTTTTCGACTTCGGTCTCTTCGACCTCGTCTTCATCGACGACATTGATGCCCATGTCCGAGAACATCGACATGAAATCTTCGATCTGCTCGGACGTGACCTCGTCGGAGGGCATCACCGCGTTCAGCTCTTCATAAGTCACATAGCCGCGTTTCTTGGCGACCTTGATGAGCTTTTTGACGGCGGCATCGGAAATGTCGAGCAGCGGGCTGTCGTTCGTCGCCTCTGGGGCGCCGGATTCCGGCTTCTCGTTATCCTTGGTAGATTTGGTAGCTGCCTTGGTGGCCATCTGGTACTCCGTCGAAACCCGTCAGCGCTCGGGTCCGAATAAGGCTTTAAGTGGTGACACCTCAATGCAAGGTAAAGGCTGGTCACTCAGGCGTTACGCCTTGATGACCCAGTTCGCCTCGAAATCCCGCACATTTCATGTGCGAAATCGCGCGTACGCGCCCGTTTCCAGAGAAATCTCTAAAAACTGCGTGTCGCGCGCCCCGATAACGAACCAAATCCTTCGATCAATGCCTCTGTGCCATCGACAGTGGTAATCTGGTTCTTGATGTCCCGCAGCCTTTCAAAGGTTTCTTCGCTTGGGTCTTCGCCCAGCGCTGCTTCGGCTGCTTTAAGCTCTCTATTTAGCTGAACTTTCTTGTTATGCAAGGCCAAGGCGTGACTCAATCCGGTCTGCGCGTCGGCCAAGGCTATCTCTGAGGCGATTTGCCAGACGCCCTGCCGGGTCAGCAGATCGGCCATTCGCGCGATGGCGGCGCCGTGTCCCCGCACCCCCAGCGCGGCCCGCAGATCTACCGCGGATATGTCGTGATGGCGGACTACCAGGCTCAGGATCTCGCCCATCACCTTCTGCGCAGCGGGCGTTTCAAAGTCCAGATTGGCCAGCGCCTCGAAGCTGTCTTCCACCAATGCGGGGTGGTTGACCACGCTCAGGATGATGGCCGCCTCGCGCGGCGTGGCGTCAGCTACCGAGCCGGGCTTGAGCAGGCGCGAATTGCGCAGCGTGTCCGAAACAACCAGCTTGGGTGTCCCCCGGCCCGGATAACCATAGGCGCCGCTCTGCCCATAGCGCTGTTGCCCGCCCCGCGGTTCGAACCGGTTCTGCCGGACCGGCGCCAGAAACGCCCGCAGCTTTTCGTCGAAAGCCTGGCCATAGTGAAACTTCACCGACGAATCCTGGATCGAGTTGGCCCGCTCGCGCAAACGCGCCTGCAAGGCGGCCCGCGCCTCGGGCGTTTCCGGCACCAGCCCACCCGTCTCCATGCTCCAGATGACATCGGACAGGCTACGCGCCCGATCCAGAACGTCGGCAAATGCCCCGCGCCCCTGGGCCTTGATCAGGTCGTCAGGATCCTGCCCCTCGGGAAGCGTGGCAATCCGCACCGTAAAGCCGGGCTTGAGATGGGGCAGTACCAGATCGGCCGAGCGCTGGGCAGCCTTGAGCCCTGCCTTGTCGCCGTCAAAACACAGGATCGGATCCGGGCTCATCCGCCACAGCAATTGCAGATGTTCTTCCGTCAGCGCCGTCCCCAGCGGCGCCACCGTGCCCTCAAAGCCCGCTGCCACCGCCGCGATGACATCGAGATAGCCTTCCACCACCACGATGGTGCTGCCATCGCGCGCCGCCTGTCGCGCTGACTGGCCATTATAAAGCGTCTGCCGCTTGTGAAAGAGTTCGGTTTCGGGAGAGTTGAGGTATTTCGCCGGCACATCGGGCGAGAGTGCCCGGCCCCCAAAGGCGATCACCCGCCCCCGGAAATCGGTGATCGGAAACATCACGCGGTTGCGGAACCGGTCATAGGGCAGCGGATCATTCTCGCGCACGGCCACCATGCCGGTATCGATCATGTCCTGCGCCGAGACGCCATTGGCTGCCAGATGTTCCTTCAGGCCGTTTCGGCTGTCAGGCGCAAAGCCGATCCGGAACCGCGCCTGGCTTTGCGCCGAGACACCACGCTCGAGCAGATAGCCCCGTGCCCGCGCCCCGATATTGTGACTGAGCGCGGCTTCAAAATACCTGGTCGCCAGTTCCATCACATCGGTGAGCGATTTGCGTTCGGCGGTCCGCTGTTCCTGGCGCTCGTCGCGCGCCGGCATCGGCACGCCGGCCATCTCGGCCAGCCGCTCGACCGCCTCGGGAAAGCTCATCCCGGCCTTTTCGGTCAAAAACCGGAAATGGTCACCCGACACGCCGCAGCCAAAGCAATGATAGATGCCGCGCCGGTCATCGGCGTGGAAACTCGGGCTCTTTTCACCATGGAACGGGCAGCAGGCCCACATGTCGCCCTTGGCTGGCTGGCTCTTGCGCTTGTCCCAGATCACGTGCTCGCCCACCACCTGCGTAATCGGCAGGCGTTGGCGGATCTCATCCAGAAACTGATCGGAAAATCGCATGGAGTGTTAGATAAGCATTCCCAGGGCCCGAGTCACGGGTCATCATCTTATCCACAGCACGGACGGTTTCGTGGCTTCCACCGCCAAACTCGGCTTTCGCACTCTGATCGTTCTGACCACCCTGCCCGCACTCGTCATCGGCGGACTGCTTTGGGCAGTGACCGGGCTTTTACCGTCGTGCACCACCCAGGTGCAGGCACGCCTGACATCGCCAGACAAGGCCTATGATCTGCTGGTATTTTCACGCAGTTGCGGCCTCGATTCGGCCCCCAACACCCAGGCAGCACTCATTCCAGCCGGCGAGGACTTGCCGCCGGACGCCGTCAGCTTTGTCTCCATTGGTGCCGCTTCCGACCTGGCGCCGCGCTGGGATGGTTTGGGCAATATCGAACTGACCATCCCCGGCGGCGCCCAGGTTTACCGGCAGGACGATACCGTTGCCGGCATCGCCATCATCTACCGCTAGACGCTCTTGCTGCGCTGATATAGCCGCCAGGCCCAACCGAACAGGCCGAACGAGAACATGATCAGCAGCACGCCGCCAAAGATCACCCCGATCGAGGCGGTCAGCAGCGGAAAGAACAGAAACACCAGGCCAAGCAGCACATAGGATACGCCCGAGAGTACAACGGGCCAGATCCGGGCATAATGTTCGCGCTCGCGGGTAATCACCACGATCTGCATCACCCCCACCACCAGCGCAGCGATACCAACCAGCGTTGCCATCACGGTCACCGTAAAGATCGTCGCCAGCAACGGGCTGATCAGGATCAGTACCCCCAACAGCAGCGAAAGGGCATTGGACACCACGTCGAACCAGTAATTGCCGCTCTTGCCGCCGCCGAAAGTCAGGCTCCACAGACCGAGTATGCCATCGATCAGCAGCAGAATGCCGCCCGCCAGGACCAGAATGGTCAGCGCTTCGGCTGGCCAGATCACCGCATACAGTCCTGCCACCAGCATGAATGCCCCGCGCAGTGCCGTCGCCAAGGCAAAGCGCCGTTTAGTTTCACCAGACACCGTCATTATCTGCCTCCAGTTTCATAAGGTGGCTTGCCCGCCGGCAAATTGTGGGTCCCGCATGACCAGCCACGGGCCTACCGTTACAGCTTTTCTATAGGCGTACGAGCAATTTGTTGATTGCTGCCCCCATTGAGCTGTGGTTTGAGGTGATTTCAATCGAGGCCCGCCTCAGGCGGTATCACGCCATGTTCCTGCCCCTTATTGCCCTGTTTCTTGCCGCCTTCGCTTTCGGCACGGCCGAGTTCGTTATTGCCGGCGTTCTCCCCGAGGTCGCCAGCGGCCTTGGCGTCACAGTCCCGGTGGCTGGCTATCTGGTAACCGGCTACGCCATTGGCATCGCCATCGGCGGGCCTATCGTTGCGGTGGCGACCAAGAAAATTTCCCGCAAGTCACTGATTCTGGCGCTGGGCGCACTTTTCACACTGGGTCAGGCCCTATGTGCGCTGGCGCCGTCCTTTGAGTTGCTCATGGCGGCCCGCGTCATCGTCTCTGTCGCGCACGGCACCTATTTCGGCATTGCTGCCGTCGTGGCCGTCAACCTGGTCCCCGCCAACAAGCGCGGCTTTGCCGTCGCGCTGATCCTGTCGGGCCTTACCGTCTCCAATATCCTTGGCGTCCCCGGCGGCACCGCCATTGGCAATGCGCTCGGCTGGCGCGCCACCTTCTGGGCTGTTGGAGCACTGGGTCTGCTCGCCACCCTGATCATCGCCATCGCCCTGCCGCGCACGGAGGGTGCAACCGCAACCGGCGGCAGCTTCTGGCGCGAGTTCAAGGCGCTAGCCCGCCAGCAGATTATCACCTCGCTGATCATCGTCGTGCTGGTGATGATCGGCCAATACAGCCTGTTCACCTATATCGCCCCCTTGCTGCGTGAGGTGACAGGGCTGGACACAGGCATGGTTCCCTGGCTGCTCCTGCTCTATGGCGTGGGCTCGACCATTGGGGTGTTCATTGGCGGCCGCCTGGCGGACTGGAAGCTGATGCCTTCGCTGATCGCAATTTTGAGCCTGCAGGTGGTGGCCTTTGTCAGCCTTTACCTGCTCAGCCCCTATCCGGTCGCCATGGCAATCACGGTGCTCCTGTGGGGCGGCGTCAACTTTGCCTTTGGTTCGCCCGTGCAGTCACGCATCCTGACCTGGGCCGCCGACGCACCCAATCTGGCATCATCGCTCATTCCAAGCGGCTTCAATATCGGCATTGCCATCGGCGCCACGCTGGGCGCGGCCATGCTCGATGCGGGCTCCGGCTACCGCCAATTGCCGCTGATCGGAGCCGCCGCCCTGTTGCTTGCGGTTCTGGTTGCCGCCTATTCCTACTGGCTGGATTCGCGTTCCGAGGAGCAAACTTCGCTCACAACAGCATGATTTTATGAAAACCCGCAGGTAAAATAACTATTTGGTCACTTGGCCGTGTCTCTTTCGCTCGTGATTGCGCCAGCTCCTGAAAATATCGGTGCTGCCCAATGCATTGAGGAGATACGCAGTGATCGACAATGCCACATTGTTAGTTGCTATTGCCTTCTCTGGGGTGGCCCTCATGGTCGCGCTTCTGGTGAGCTGGCTCAACGCCCGCAATGACAATTACCTGATCAACTGGACCATTGGCATGGGCTTCGTGGTCGTTGCCCTGGCCGTGCTGGGTCTGCGCAACGGGCGATACGATATTCCCCTGCAGATGGCGGCCTTCTCCTCGCTATTGGTCGGGATGGCGTTGATCCATCTGGGTACCTACCGGTTCTCAACCGCGCACCAGCGCCGGGCACCCACATTCTGGCTCGGCCTGGCCTCTCTGGTCAGCATGAACTTTGTGTTTCTGCTTGGCTATTCCGGACCTGCGACGGTCTTGCTGAACGGGTGGTGCGCCGTGTTCATGGCGTCTTCGGGCCGGCACTACTGGCGGGCTCGCCAGGAAGCCCCGCTGCCCATGATCGCGTCGGTGATCCTGTTCGCGCTGACCAGCCTGTCATTCATTGCCTGTGCCGCGATGCTGCTGATCGAAGGAAGTCTGCGCCTTGAGGCCCCGCCCAACAATTGGGCCGAGCAGTTCAACTCCATAATGGCCATTGTCGGCCTGACAGGTCTGGGCGCCCTGGCCCTGACCCTGAACCAGGCGCGGATCACCCGCCGCCATCGCCAGGAGGCGCAGACCGATGCGCTCACGGGCCTGCTCAACCGCCGTGCTCTGTTCGAGCACTTCGAGTTCGGCAAAGTTGCGCCCGACACTGCCATTATCATGTTCGACATTGATCACTTCAAGCGGATCAACGACGAGCGCGGCCACGGTGCAGGCGATGCCGTCATCGCCCATTTCGGCATCATCATGCGGCGAAGCATGCGCCCGCAGGACAGCATTGCCCGCATCGGTGGCGAGGAATTCTGTGCGGTGCTGCCGGGCACGAGCCAGGATGAGGCGGGCGCGATTGCCGAACGCATCCGCGCCGAATTCGCCAGCCATCCGGCCCGCCTGATCTCGGAGACCTTCCCGGCCACGGTCAGCGCCGGGGTAGCGACCAGCACGGTCGAGGAGACCTTTTCGGTGCTGCTCAGCCGGGCAGACGCCGCGCTCTACAGGGCAAAGCGCGGCGGGCGCGATCGCGTAACGGTCGACAGGTCGCGATACGCCGCGTGATCAGCTCAGCGCAGCCCGAACCTTGCCGCTGGCCTTGCCGAAGTCGATTCGACCGGGATAGTCGGCCTTGAGCTGGGCAATCACCTTGCCCATGTCCTTGGCGCCCTCGGCCCCGGTCGTGGCAATGGCCGCCTGGATGGCGGCGTCGACCTCGGCTTCGCTCAATCCCTTGGGCAGGAACTCATTGAGGATGTCGATTTCTTCCTTTTCCACCGTCGCCAGATCGGCGCGGCCGGCCTGCGCATAGATGGCAAAGCTCTCTTCGCGCTGCTTGACCATTTTCTGCACGATGGCGAGGATTTCCTCATTGGTCGCCGGCCCGCGATTCTCCTGCCGGATGGCGATATCCTTGTCCTTGATGGCCGCCGTGATGGCACGCAGCGTCGCCGTGCGCCGCTGATCACGGGCCTTGAGGGCTGTCTTGAGACCTTCGCTGAACTCTTCGCGCATGCGGGTTCATCCTCTTGTTGTGCAATTTTCTGGCCCCATATAGGCACAATCAACCCGCGCCGCCACTTGCGCCGCTGCGATCAGGCTTCTAATAGGAGGCCTCAATCGACATCGTCGGATGCGCGGGTCAGGAAAAGTTCGATACTTTTCCGCTTTGGCTGCGCGAACACCTGAAACCAACTTTGGAGGCCCACCGTGACCGGCTGGCAGCAATCCCCCGCGACCGCAGTTCTGATCCTTGCAGACGGTACGCGCCTGGAAGGCCGCGGGATCGGGGCCGTGGGCCACGCCGCCGGCGAAGTGTGCTTCAACACCGCCATGACCGGCTACCAGGAGGTGCTGACCGACCCATCCTATGCCGGCCAGATTGTCACCTTCACCTTCCCCCATATCGGCAATGTCGGGGCCAATGACGAAGACATCGAGACGGTCAACATGGCCGCTCTTTCAGGCGTCCGCGGTGTGGTGCTCAAGGCTGACGTCACCAACCCGTCCAACTATCGCGCCGCCGAAAAGCTCGACGCCTGGCTCAAGAAGCGCAACATCATCGGCATCACCGGCATCGACACCCGCGCCCTGACCGCGCTGATCCGTGAACACGGCATGCCCAATGGCGTGATCGCCCATGCCGAAGACGGTCACTTCGACGAGCCGTCCATCATGGCCGAACTCAAGGCCTTTCCCGGTCTCGAGGGGCTTGATCTGGCCAAGGAAGTCACCACCGCCCAGACCTACAAGTGGGACCAGACCGGCTGGGTCTGGAACGAGGGCTACGGCACGCTCGACGATCCCCAGTTCCACGTCGTGGCCATCGACTACGGCGCAAAGCGCAATATCCTGCGTTGCCTGGCCGATCAGGGCGCCCGCGTCACCGTCGTCCCGGCGACGGCCACAGCTGAAGAAATCATGGCGCACAAGCCCGACGGTATTTTCCTGTCCAATGGTCCCGGGGACCCGGCCGCGACCGGCGTCTATGCCGTTCCCACCATCAAGACGCTGATGGAAACCGGCAAACCGGTGTTCGGCATTTGCCTGGGCCATCAGCTGCTTGGTCTGGCGCTGGGTGCCACCACGTCCAAGATGCATCAGGGCCATCACGGCGCCAATCATCCGGTAAAGGACCTGACGACCGGCAAGGTGGAAATCACCTCGATGAACCATGGCTTTGCGGTCGACAAGGCCAGCCTGCCCGCCGGCGTCACCGAAACCCACATCTCGCTGTTCGACCAGTCCAATGCGGGCCTGAGCGTCGATGGCAAGCCGGTTTTTTCGGTGCAGTACCACCCCGAGGCCAGCCCCGGCCCGCGTGACAGCCACTATCTGTTCACGCGCTTCCTCAACCATGTGCGCACCCAGAACGGCGTCGCCACCAGGCCCGAATATGTCGCGCCGACGGCGATGGCTGACTAACCCAAAAGGCGCCGCGAGGCGCCTTTTCTTTTGAAGCGCGTCAAGCCCTGCCCGCCTTTGGCGCGCGCTCTGATCTCGCCCACCGATAGCACTGCACCTCCCCTGTATGGGGGAGGCTAGGAGGGGAAGCGAGAGCCTCGCTTTATGGGCTACCGCCGCCAAGCCCGCGCCAGCGCCTGAACCGCTCTAGTCCGCCCGCACCACTTCCACCTGCGGCAGCCCGGCCACCTCGAACCCGAGATCGCGGGCCCGGATGCCCAGCGCCTCGCCGCCCCGGTGCAGCTTGTAGGGCGTTTCGGCAAAGCCGATACCGGCCTCCAGCGCATCACGCCCCAGCAGCACGAAGCTCTCCCCGACCCCGTCCAGTGGCAGCACACTGAACACCTTCTGCTCGTTCAGATAGACACGATGCGCCGGGTCGCCCCGCAGCGCCCCCTCGGCACCCCCATCCTTGTAGAGCACCTTGAAGCCGCCGCCATGCCGGTAGCGGAACAGCCCGGCGTCGGCATTGTTCCCCTCCCCATCCACGCAGCTTGCCGCCACAATGGGTCGCCGCGCCTCGAGCATGCGCACCAGGGCATCGGCCGGCACGCCGCTGACATGCCCGTCCACCAGCAGCACGAAGTCGGCAGCGCCTGGCCGTGCCGCAAGCATGGCATTGAGACCGGCCGGACCGACCTCCTGCACCACTGCAACGGGTTCGGCCAAGCCGGCTGTAACCACCGAGGCGGCAATGTTGGCCACATCAGCGCCGGCATCGGCGAAAAACTGCAGTGATAGTCTGTCGCGCGGATAGTCCAATTCCGCCAGCGCTGCCGCCAGCGACGGCGTCAGCGGTCCCTGCCCCAGCCGCACAGCAATGTGTACCCGAGGATGGTCAGTCAACGGTGCCGGAGACTGCTCGAGATAGGGCACGGCGGGGTCAGGGATGGTCATGGCGGCCAGTTCCGGATGTCGTTGCCGTCGCCACCACCATTTGATCGTGGTGGGCACCTGCAGCACATCGACCCACTGGTTCGCCCGCATGTGCCAGGGCACCCAGGTCGTCATCCATTTATGCGACACCAGCCGTCCGGCCTCTGCCGCGCCCAGCACGGTACCCAGCCCCGCCACCAGTTGGCGCACTTGCGCGTCACTGCGCGTGTGCCGGCCATTGGACAACAGTGGCGACCACACTTCGGGCAGCAGCAGCACCGGCCGCTCGTCCCGGGGCAACCGCAATACCATGGCTGTGATCATCGATGGCCCGGTGGCGTAGAATGTTTCCTGTCCCACCAGCCCCGGCAACCGGGCGATGATCGTGCGCCACAACGGGTGATCCGGCACCGATCCCATAAAGGCATTGGTGAACAGCAGCGGGACACCCTGGTGAATACGATCGGGAAATATGTGCTCCAGCGGCTCAATGCCCATGAAGGCATCGTGTTCGAGCAGTGGTGTCATCGCGGCGAAGGGCTCGACATCGAGATCGGCATAGATACCGCCCAGCCGGCCCAGCACCAGATAGCGAAACGCATCGGCGCGCTGGATCATTTTGGGATAGCCATCATAAGTGGCGATGAAATCCGGATAGGCCTCCGCCACGAAAGCCCGCATGCTCTCGTCCGTCCACAACCGGATGTCCCAGTCGGGATGGAGCTTTTGCCACTTGCCGTAATAATCCGCCATTTCGCGCGGCAGGTCAGTGTTCTTCCAGGTGAAATGCAGGATGCGGGGGATCATGGATACTGCTCGGATGAAACGGACGACATGGCGCTATCGCGCGTAGCGCCGCGCTTGTCCACCCGTCAGCGCATCTCGGCTAGGCCCATTTCTCCAGGACTGCACCGCTGGCGCCGCCAACAGGATCGGTCATGGGCAGCGGCACGGCGGCAATGCGCTGGTCCGCAGCAGGCCGCTCGCCAGGCTCCCCGCGCAGCAGATCCCAGGCTTGGCCAGGCGGATAGGCGCCAATCACCAGAAAGTCACTGCTGGCGGAAACGCGCTGATGGGTGGTGCCGGCTGGCAGGACCAGCACGTCACCGGCCGTGACGGCGAACAGGCGTCCCCCCGGGCCGCCCAGCCTGAGTTCGGCCTTGCCCAGCACAACCCCCAGGCATTCATGCGCGGTGGAGTGATAGTGATGAAAGTCATAAACGCCGGAACGCCATTGGCTCGGCCAGCCATTGCCGTTGAACAGTGCCTCCATGGCCTCGGCTGTGACATCTGCGGCGGCCAGAGCCTGCGCATAGATTACAGTCGGCTGGCGGCTGTTGGGAAAGCGGCCGTCGTCGACGAAGTACTCAAGGCTGGCGGCACTTTGTTTTGCGGGCATTGGCACTCCTGCATGATGCAGGTGCAACGCGCTGCCTCCCTGTCTGGTTCAAAGCGAAGCCAGACAGCGATTGATATGGCTGCGGGGGCTAGCCTCGCCCCCCGCTAGACATTGCCCGCAAACGTGTCGCAATCGCCTGGCTGGCCAGAGCTGTATCCGCGTTCGAACCAGGTCTTGCGCTGGGCCGAGGTGCCATGATTGAAGGTCTTGGGCACGGCAAAGCCCTGCATTTTTTTCTGCAGCGTATCATCGCCGATTTGTTCGGCAGCATTGAGCGCCTCGTCGATGTCGCCATTGTCGAGCAGGTTCTCCTGTCCGGCATAGTTGGCCCATACCCCGGCATAGCAATCGGCCTGCAGCTCGACCCGTACCGAATAGGCATTGGCCTCGTCCTGACTCATCGATTGCCGCCGCTGGTTGAATTCGGGCAGCACGCCGGTAATGTTCTGCACGTGATGGCCGATTTCGTGCGCCAGAACATAGGCCTGGGCAAAGTCGCCGGGCGCGCCGAACTGCTGGCGCAGTTCGTCATAAAAGCTCAGGTCGATATAGACGTTCTCGTCCTGCGGGCAATAGAACGGCCCGGTACGCGCGTCGGCGGCGCCGCAGCCGGTATTGGTCTGGCCAGTGAACAGCACCACCGTGGGTGCCGGATAGGTCTGGTTATTGGCCGCGAACACCTGGGTCCACAGGTCCTCGGTTTCCTTGACCACCACCCCGACAAAATCGCGCAACTCCGATTGCTCGGCACTGGCAGGTGCCTGGCTCGAAGAACTGGCTGTCGAACTGCTGGTGCTGCCCGTCCCCATCAGCATGTCGATCGGGTTCTGCCCGGTGACCAGCCAGATGATGCCAAGCACGGCCACAATGCCGATCAGGCTGCCCATTCCACCGCGACCGCCGCGTCCACCGCCGCCTGGCATGCGAAAGCCGCCGCCGCTGCCAAACGGACTGCCGCCCAGACCACCGCCACGCTGGCTGCGCCTGTCTTCAATATTGGAGCTTTGCTCGCGCCCGCGCCATTTCATGGTGATCACTTCTCCCGTGCCTGATTCTTCCTAGCAACAAGCAGCGGCAATGCAAACGGTTCCGCGCACCGGCACACATGCTGCGCCACGATCACGCTGCCGTCCCGGGAGCCGCTCGTCTGCTCGCAACCGCTCGGCATCGCGCCGCACCACGATTTTGCATGCCGGACCACTGTCACAAATTGACCAAACGATCAAAGTTTCTTAGCGTCCCTGTCGCGCCGTCATCCGCGCGTCACGTCCTGACGGCATTGAGCATGTTTATCCCCTTGCCGGGAGCCGCCGCCGAACCTGGTTCGGCAGTCCGGGAGCTTGTGCCCCCCGATGATTGAACTCATGCACTGTCCACCTCAGGGAGACTACCGATGAATTTCCTGCCCAAGATATCGCGGCGCACATTCCTGGCCGGTTCCGCCAGCGTTGGAGCCATGGCCGCCATGCACCCCTTTGCCACCATGGCCCAGGCCAATCAGGCCCATCTGCGCATTCTTGAGACCACCGATCTGCACGTGGCCGTCTTCGCTTATGATTATTATGCCGACGCCCCCAACAACACGATGGGTCTGGCGCGCACCGCCTCGATCATCGACTCGATCCGCGCCGAAGCCGGCAATTCCATGCTGATCGACAATGGTGACATCATCCAGGGCAATCCCATGGGTGACTACATGGCCTATGAAAAGGGCCTCGACGGCAATGTGCACCCCATCATCGCGGCGATGAACACGCTGGGCTACGAAGCCGCCACCCTGGGCAACCACGAGTTCAATTACGGGCTGGAATATCTCGACAAGGCTCTCTCGGGCGCCGAGTTCCCCTTCGTCTCGGCCAATCTGGTTCGTGGTGAACTGGCTGCCGATCCATTGAGCGACACCACCTACATCAAGCCCTATATGATCGTCGAAAAGGAGCTGGTGGATGGCTCGGGCGCGAGCAAGACCATCAAGGTCGGCCTTATCGGCTTCCTGCCGCCCCAGATCATGACCTGGGACGCCACCCACCTCGAGGGCCAGGTCAATACCCGCGACATCGTCGAGACGGCCAAGGCCTATGTCCCCAGGATGCGTGAGGAAGGCGCCGACCTCGTCATCGCTCTCTCCCACTCCGGCATTGCCGCCGACCAGACCACTGGCGCTGAAAACGCCTCTCTGCAACTGGCCGCCGTCGATGGCATCGACGTGGTTCTCACCGGTCACCAGCATCTGGTCTTCCCCGGGCCCGATTATGAAGGCGTTGAAGGTGCCGATATCGAGGCTGGCACGCTCAGCGGCAAGCCCGCCGTCATGGCCGGCTTCTGGGGTAGCCATATGGGCCTGATCGATCTGCTGCTCGAGCAGGATGCCGATGGCAAATGGACCATCGCCAGCCATACCTCCGAGGCCCGCCCGATCTCCGAACGCGTCGACGGCAAGGTCAATCCGCTGGTGGAAGACGAGGCCGGCGTCGTCGCGGCCGCCGAAACCGAGCACAAGGAAACGCTCGACTATATCCGGCGCCCCGTCGGTGAAACTGCCGCCCCGCTGTTCTCCTATTTCGCCCTGGTCGCTGACGATCCTTCCGTCCAGATCGTCAGCCAGGCCCAGACCTGGTACATTGCCCAGATGATGAAGGGCACCGAATATGAAGCCCTGCCGATCCTCTCTGCGGCGGCGCCCTTCAAGGCCGGTGGCCGTGGCGGTCCGGACTATTACACCGACGTCCCTGTCGGTCCGGTGGCGATCAAGAACGTTGCTGATCTCTACCTTTACCCCAACACCATCCAGGCCGTGGTCATCACCGGTGCCGATGTAAAGAACTGGCTCGAACGCTCGGCAGGCATCTTCAACCAGATCGAAAAAGGTGTGGTTGACGCCGAACTGATCAATCCCGACTTCCCGTCCTACAATTACGACGTGATCGACGGTGTCACATACAAGATCGACCTCACCCAGCCTTCCAGATATTCCTCGGACGGCAAGGAAACCATCAACCCCGACGCCAGCCGCATCGTGGACCTCATGTATGATGGCAAACCGGTCGATCCCGAGCAGCAGTTCGTCGTGGCCACCAACAACTACCGCGCCGGCGGCGGCGGCAATTTCCCCGGCATCAACTCCAGCGTCATTGTCTTCAAGGGTCCCGATACCAATCGCGACCTGATCGTTCGTTATATCGTCGAGCAGGGCACCATCGACCCCAAAGCCGACAGCAACTGGTCGCTCGCGCCCATTGGCGACACCACGGTGCTGTTTGCCACCGGACCGAAGGCCGCAGAGCATCTCGACGATGTCAAATCGATCAAGATCGAGGCGACCGGCGACACCAATGCCGATGGTTTCGGGCTATACCGTATCGCCCTCTGAAGCCTGAAGAACACCAATGGGATGAGGGGGCCGCTATGGCTCCCTCACTGTTTTCGGAGACCGGTATATGCGGCTCATCTTGTCGGCACTCTTGCTCTGTCTACTTGCCATGCCTGCCCAGGCGGAAATACCGCTGAGCGGCTCCTTTGTGGCCGGCGCGGCCTGCCCGGCCCTGCAATCGATCCGCCGCCAGACCAATCCGGGCAACATCAGCATCGAGCCGGGCAAGCGCTACGATCTGGTCGCAGCCAATAGCAATATGCCCAGCCATTTCTGGATCGTCGTCCCCGGCGCGCAGCCGGATCGACGGTGGGT
>TARA_R110002124_G_scaffold53247_2_pt1 | contig 14860 bp, 19 predicted proteins | sample TARA_R110002124 | Tara Oceans TARA_R110002124 (sample SAMEA4397445) | marine metagenome | biome: Polar Biome; feature: [SRF] surface water layer (ENVO:00010504); material: water (ENVO:00002006), including particulate matter (ENVO:01000060) such as... | depth 5 m | reverse complement strand
GGCGGCTCGAGCAGCGCCTGCTGGCCGCCGGCAGGCCGGCGGAAATCCACTATCTGGAAGGCCAGGACCACCTGCCTGACGGCAATGCCGAAAATGCCCTGCTCGAAAAACTGCTCGACTTCTTCGCGCGTACGTTGACGCCCTGATCAGGCCGGCGGCGGCGGATCGAGCAGGCGCAGCTGTACCCGGGCAACGCGCTGCCGGTCCCGCTCGAGCACCTTGAAGCGGAAATTGTGGGCGACGATCTCCTGCCCCTCGGCCGGGATCATCTTGGCCGCATCGATCACCACGCCGGCCAGTGTCTGCACCCGGTCGTCGGGCAGGTGCCAGCCCATGGCGCGGTTGACATCGCGCACCGGCAGGCTCGCATCGAGCACGAAGCTGCCATCGGGCAGGCGGCGAATGCCGTTCATCATCTCGTCTTCGGGCTCGTCATGCTCGTCCGAGATTTCGCCCACGATCTCCTCGATGATGTCCTCGAGCGTCACCAGCCCCTCGACCACGCCGTATTCGTCCAGCACGATGGCCATGTGCTCGCGCCGCTTGCGGAACTGGGCGAGCTGGGAATGCACCGAGGTGGATTGCGGCACGAACCAGGGCTTGTAGATGATGGCCGAGACATCCACCGAGGAAACATCGCCATTGCCCTTGGCCATGGCCCGCAGCACGTCCTTGGCATGCAGCAGGCCCACAATATTGTCCGGATTGCCCTCATAGACCGGGATGCGCGTATAGGCGCTCTCGAGCACCTGCGCCACAAAGGTCTCGACCGGCAGGGCGATGTCGAGCGAGAGCATCTGCATGCGATGCACCATCACATCGGCCACCTTGAGATCGCGCAGGTCCAGAATGCCGCCCAGCATGTCGGCATCGTGCTTGATCATGTCGCCTTCGGCCTGCAGATAATCCACCGTGCCGCGCAGCTCGTCATGGCCCGAGCGCGCCTCTTCGGCATGGGTATTGACGCCCAGCAGGCCCAGCAGGCCCGACACCAGCCACTGCACCGCCAGGGTCACCGGCGAAAACACCAGCACGATGATGCTGATCACCGGCGCCACGGCCAGCGCGAAACTGTCGGGCCGCAGCAGCGCCAGCGTCTTGGGCATGACCTCGGAAAACACCACCACCGCCGCCGTCATGGCCAGCGTCGCATAGACGATCCCGGCTTCCCCGAAGATCTGGATCAGCAGGCTCGCCGCCAGGGTGGAGGCGAGGATATTGACCACATTATTGCCCAGCAGGATGGCGCCGATCAGCCGTTCCTTGTCGCCGCTGAGCTTTTCCACGGTCAGCGCCCGCTTGTTGCCGCTGCGGGCCAGCTGGTGAATGCGCGCCCGTGACGCCGCCGTCAGCGCCGTCTCCGACCCCGAGAAGAAAAAGCTCATTGCCAGCAGGACAACGATGGCAATGGCGCTCAGCAGCATGGGCTAGGTGGTCCTTTGGTCCTCGAGAAAGGCGGTAACCGCCGCCGGGTCGACGTTTTTTTCGATGAACGCCTGGCCGATGCCCCGCGTCAGGATGAAGGTCAGCGCGCCCCGGACAACCTTCTTGTCCTGCGCAATGGCCGCCATCAGCGTTTCGGTCGACCCCAGCGTGCCCGGGATATCCGCCAATGTGGTGGGCAGGCCGGACTTTTGCAAATGCGCCACGATGCGCCCGGTGTCCTGGCTGGGCGCCAGGCCGAGCCGGGCGGAAAAGCCATGCGCCAGCACCATGCCGATGGCCACGCCCTCGCCATGCAGCAGGCGATCGGAATAGCCGGTGTCCTTTTCGAGGGCATGGCCGAAAGTGTGGCCTAGATTGAGCAGCGCCCGCACGCCCTGCTCGGTCTCGTCCTCGATCACCACCCGCGCCTTGTGGGCGCAGCAGCGGGCAATCGCCTCGCCCCGTGCGGGACCGCCGGCAAAGATCTCGGCCTGGTTGGCCTCCAGCCAGAAGAAGAATGCCTCATCGTCGATAAGGCCATATTTGACCACCTCGGCATAGCCGGCGGCAAACTGGCGCGGCGGCAGCGTATCGAGGGTGGACAGATCCGCCAGCACCAGGGCCGGCTGATGGAAGGCCCCGATCAGGTTCTTGCCGAACGGCGAATTGATGCCGGTCTTGCCGCCCACCGAACTGTCCACCTGCGCCAAGAGCGAGGTGGGCATCTGCACAAAGCCCATGCCGCGCCGCACCATGGCGGCGGCAAAGCCGGCCAGATCCCCGATCACCCCCCCGCCCAGCGCGATGATCAGATCGCCGCGCTCCAGCCGGGCCGCCAGGATGCCTTCCACCGCCTCGCCCAGATGGGCCCAGGACTTGGTGGCTTCCCCGGCCGGCAGCACGATTTCGCTGTGGCTCAGCCCGGCGGCGTCGAGCGAGGCGAGCAGGCGCGGCAATTGCGCCTGGGCGACATTGGTATCGGTGATGATGCCGAAGCGGCGCCCGGCAAAACGCTCGGCCAGGATGGCGCCGGCCGCATCGAGCAGGCGGTCGCCGATCAGGATATCATAGGCACGGCTGCCCAGATCGACATGAACGGTATGGGCAATATCGGCCATCAGGCGTCCTGTTGTTTGAGATAGGCCAGCACCGCCTCGATCACGTCGCTGGCCACCGCTTCCTGCGGCACGTCGCGGCTGATCACCGTGACATCGGCCTCGGCATAGATCGGGTAGCGTTCCTCGATCAGCTTTTCCAGCGTTGCCCGCGGATTGGCGGTTTTGAGCAGCGGGCGATTGGAGCGGCGCGAGACGCGTTCGAACAGGATGTCGATCTCGGCCTTGAGCCAGACCGAGATCGCGCCGGCCTTGACCAGCGCCCGGGTTTCCGGATTGACGAAGGCGCCGCCACCGGTGGCCAGCACCACGCCGCGGTGCTTGAGCACGCGGGCAATGACCCTGGTTTCCCCCGAGCGGAATTCGGGCTCGCCGCGCTGCGCGAAGATCTCGGGCACGCTCATCTGCGCCGCCTTTTCGATCTCCTCGTCGCTGTCGAGAAACTGGCGGTTGAGCCGGGCCGCGACCCGACGCCCCACCGTGGTCTTGCCAGCCCCCATCATTCCGACCAGCACCAGTGGCTGGCCGGCCAGATGCTCGGCAAGCTCCTCGGCGCGGGCTTGCCGCAATGCCGGATCGGGTCGGGTCAAGGCAGTGGCACTCCTGATGCTGCCGCTATCAACCCGCCTCTGCCGCTCCTGTCAAGAACTTGCGCGTCCTTGCCTTATCCCTACAGAAATGAAACCATTTGCTGCCATATTTTAGGCAAAAGCAGTTTAGTGGACCTCATGCCGACCCTGATCCGACTCATTATCACGCTGTTGTTTCTGGCGGGCCTTGTCTATGTGGGCATGTTTGCGCTGGTGGCCTATGTCGAACCCACCCCCAAGCAGGTGACCATCCGCATCCCCACCCGCGACCTGCTGGGCGGCGGCGCACCGGCCCTGCCGGGCACGCGCCAGGACCCTGCATCGGCCGTGCCGGCCAGCCAATGAGCGCGTCCCATCTGGTCGGCGCCTTTCTCGAAATGATGAGCGCCGAGCGCGGCGCGGCCCCCAATACGATCGACGCCTATCGCCGCGACCTGACCGACTATGCCGGCTTTCTGGCCAGCCGCGGCCAGACCCCGCTCACGGGCGACCGCGAGGCTGTCACCAGCTATCTCGATACGCTTCATGCCCAGGGATTGTCGGCGTCCTCGAGCGCGCGGCGCCTGTCGGCGATCCGCCAGTTCCACCAGTTCCTGTGCGCCGACAATCTGCGCGGCGACGACCCCACCCGGATCGTGGCCAGCCCCAAGAGCCGCCGCGCCCTGCCCAAGGTGCTTTCGGTCGCCGAGGTGGACAAGCTGCTCACCACCGCCGAAGCCGACGCCAATGCGCCCGGCACGCCGGCCGAGCAGGCCGGTGCGCTGCGCCTCTACGTGCTGCTCGAACTGCTCTATGCCACCGGCATGCGCGTGTCCGAACTGGTCAGCCTGCGCCGCGCCGCGGTGATGCGCGACACCAGCTTCATCACCGTCACCGGCAAGGGCAACAAGGAGCGCATCGTGCCGCTCAATGACCGGGCCCGCGACGCCATCAAGGCCTATCTGTCCACGCTCGAGCCGGGCCCGTTCCTGTTCCCGGCCAGCGGCGCCGAGGGCTATCTGAGCCGCCAGGTATTTGCCCGCGACCTCAAGGGCCTGGCCGGGCGCGCCGGCATCGGCGCCGCCCGCGTCGCCCCCCATGTGCTGCGCCACGCCTTTGCCAGCCACCTGCTGGCCGGCGGTGCCGATCTGCGCGTGGTCCAGATGCTGCTCGGCCACGCCGACATCTCGACGACCCAGATCTATACCCATGTGCTGGACGAAAAATTGCGCACCCTGGTGGAGACCCACCACCCGCTCAACCAGCCCTGAGCGGGCCGAATGCACCTTAACAGACTGTTAGCATCCGCACCCGGGTGTTCACTATCGCAGCGGTTCCGCTTGACTTGCCATTGCGCCACCGTCACTTTCCGGCCACTTTAGGGCGCAACAGCAGCGGCCTGATGCACGGGTCCAGCAATGAGACCCCTAACGGGCAGGTGGAATGCAGTCTTATCTCGATTTCGAAAAGCCGGTAGCCGATCTTGAAGGCAAGATCGCCGAGCTCAAGTCCATGGCCGCGACCGATCAGGCCGTGAGCATTGACGAGGAGGTCTCCCGGCTGTCCAGCCGTGCCGACGAGGCCCTGGTGGAAATCTACAAGAAGCTGACGCCCTGGCAGAAGACCCAGGTCGCCCGCCATCCCCAGCGCCCGCACTTCTCCGACTACATCAGCACCCTGATCACCGAGTGGCGGCCGATGGCCGGCGATCGCAAGTTTGCCGAGGACTCCGCCATCCAGGCCGGCTTTGGCCGCTTCAATGGCCAGCCGGTTGCCGTGATCGGCCAGGAAAAGGGCAATTCCACCGAGACCCGCCTCAAGCACAATTTCGGCATGGCCCGCCCCGAGGGCTACCGCAAGGCCGTGCGCATCATGGAAATGGCGGACCGCTTCAACATTCCGGTGATCTCGCTGGTCGATACCGCCGGCGCCTATCCCGGCATCGGTGCTGAGGAGCGCGGCCAGGCCGAAGCCATTGCCCGCTCCACCGAAAAATCGCTCGAACTGGGCGTGCCCAATATCGCCATCGTCATCGGCGAAGGCGGCTCGGGCGGCGCCATCGCCATTGCCACGGCCAGCCGCGTGCTGATGCTCGAACACGCCATCTATTCGGTGATTTCGCCCGAAGGCGGCGCCACCATTCTCTGGCGCGATGCGGCCCGGGCCCAGGATGCGGCTACCAATATGAAGATCACCTCGGCCGACCTGCTCGGCTTTGGCGTGATCGACGGCATCATCCCCGAGCCAACCGGCGGCGCCCACCGCCACCCCGAGGCGGTGATGGCTTCCACCCGCGAGGCGCTGGCCAAATTCCTCGCCGACTTCGCCGGCAAGTCCCGCCTGGAAGTGCGCGAGCATCGCCGCGAAAAATTCATGGCGATCGGCACCGCGCTCTAGCCGGTTGCCGGTTGCCGCCAGGCGCCGGCCCCTCCCCTGGGGGAAGGGCAGCGCCGGGCCGCGCCCACCACATCCCCTGCCCGGCCAACCCTTGAGGGTTCACACTTCTGTGTGAACCATGCACGCTAGCTGGGGATTGGCGCGCGTGGTAACACTTCGTTCACCAGCAATTATCATGCTTGGGTAACCACTGTTCCTTATGGATCAGCGACTGTTCTCGCAACTGGGCCTACCCATCGTGACCGCCATCCTCATCCGTAAAATGTGCTCCGCGATCATCCTGCTCTGGGTGATATTCGGCCTGGTCGCCTGTGGGGGCTTTCTGCCCAAATCCTCGAGCAACCGGCACAACCAGCCCCTGCAGAGCAGCGTGGTATCGGCGCTCAAGGCGATGGGCTCGTCACCGGGCGAGGCCATGGTGGTGCGCATCTTCAAGCAGGAGCAGACGCTCGAGGTCTGGAAGCGCACCAGCAGCGGCCAGTTCAAGCTGTTCAAGAGCTACGCCATCTGCGCCTTCTCGGGCGAACTGGGCCCCAAGATCAAGGAAGGCGATCGCCAGAGCCCGGAGGGTTTCTACACCATCACCCCCGGCCTGATGAACCCGAAATCAAGCTATTACCTGGCCTTCAATACCGGCTTTCCCAACAAGTTCGACCGGGTCTGGGGCCGCACCGGTTCCGACCTGATGGTGCATGGCGACTGCTCCTCGCGCGGCTGCTACGCCATGACCGACCAGGGCATCGCCGAAATCTATGCGCTGGCGCGCGAAAGCTTCAAGGGCGGCAATCCCAGCTTCCAGCTGCAGATCTTTCCGTTCAAGATGACCCCCACCAACCTGGCCGCGCAGACCAAGAGCCCGCACCTGGCCTTCTGGAAGGACATCAAGGAAGGCTATGACCTGTTCGAGCTGAACAAGCAGCCGCCCGCCTGGGATGTGTGCGAACGCCAGTATGTCTTCAACGCCAGCGGCAGCGGCGCCCTCAACCCGATGGCCGCCTGCCCTGCCGCAAGCCCAAGCGCGGCCCTGCTGGCCAAGCAGCAGGCCGATGAGGCCGCCGTCGCCAATGTGCTGGCGGCAGAGGACCGCCAGGCCCGCGAGGAAGCCGTGATCAAGGCGCGCGGCGAAGCGGTCGGCGGCGCCGTCAGTGGCCTGTTCGGCGGCATTGGCGGTCTGTTCGGCGGCGAAAACGTCAAGCCGGTGATGACCGGCAAGCCGGCCCCGGTGCCGCATGCCCGCCTGGCGCGATAGGCCTCTGCCCGGGCCAGGATGGCCTCAGCAGGCCACCCGGATTTCCGCGTATCCGCTCAGCCCGTCGCCTTCGCTGGGCACCACCCCCATCATGCACTGGCTGCCGGCCAGGTTGATGGTGCCGCCTTCGGCCACGATCGTGCCATCGGCCAGGGTGACATAGCCGGCATCGACCGAGGCAATGGCAACCTTGGCCGTGGTGCCGCAGACGGCGTAGCTGTCGCCCGCCGCCACCATGAAGCGCATGCCGACCGGCAGGCAGTCCCCGCCGGTGGCGACCGTACCGCCCGCCGACGCCGCGCCGCTCACCGCTGCGGCAGGCTCGGCGGCACCGGCTGGCGCGCCGCCACTGCGCTCATTGGCCTCCAGCAGGGCCAGGCGATTGGCCAGATCGAGCAGGCGGGCATCGCTGTCGGTTGCTGCCGTGCTGCCGCCGGTCGATTGCTGGCGGGCAAAAAGCTCGAGGCTGACGCGAATCTGGGCGATATCGCCGGCAACGCGCCGGATGTCGCGCTGGGTTTCGGCATAGACCCAGGCGCTGGCCCCCAGCGCTGCAAGGCCGACAATCCCGACCGCCATGGTCAGCAGATCGCCCAGACCCGGCCTCGGGCGGGGCGTCCGGCCATCGCCACGTCTTGGCGCATCGCTTCCCGGCGCCGCGGCGCGGGGCGCATCGGCACCGCCGGGCGGCGCGTCGGGACCGGGTGGCGTGCGCCCGTCATCACGCGAAACACCGTTGAGCGCCCAATTATCTGCCACAGCACCAGTCTCCATTGTCGCAAGGGTCTAGCATGAACCACCGCTGGCATCGCCCCCGAATACGGCCCGGATATGGTATCGCCATCAGGCGTGTGCAAACCGCCGTTCCAGCCAGTCCGTCGCGAAGGTAACGATCGCCGGGGCATCGACCAGCACGGCCGGTGCATGGCCGATCAAGCCGCGCCGGCCCCGGCCGGTGGCGAGGAAATCCTCGACCACATCCTCGAAATAATCCTCTGCCAGCCCGTCGACAACCGGCAGGCCGGTATCGAATTCCTCGAACCAGCGCCAGACCGTCTGCCCATCGACCAGGATCGGCGTCTCGTAGCGCCGGATCCGCTTGCCGGCAATGTCGGCAAGATGCTCGGCATGGTGCAGCAGGGTCATGGTGTCGAGCGGCGCCCCCAGCAGCAGCGTCTTGCCGCCGGCAGCCACCAGCTTGCCGAAGGGCGATTGCGGCCCATAGCCGTAGTCGAGCGCATGATCGGCCACGAACCAGGCGGCCAGCCCGCCCAGCGCCGCGCATGAGGCGCCCGGACTGGCGCTGCGCAGTGCCCCCGGCGTGGTGCGCAGCAATTCGGGAAAGGCGCCATTGTCGCGAATGGCGCGGGAGGCGGCCGGATCGAACGGCACCATATGGGCCCGCAATTCGGGCCGCTCGAGCACGGCATCCTCAAACTGCCAGTCGCAATAGCCCAGAATGGTGCCCTGCGGTCCCACCACATCGCCCAGGGCGGCGATCAGCGTATCCGGACCACCCAGTATGGGCCCGACGGCGCGCAGCCCGGCATGCACCAGCACCGCATCGCCGCGCCCCAGGCCAGCTCAGCGCAATGCTGCCCCAGCGCCTGCCGTGTCCACATCGCTAGCTGCCGACATAGGCGACCTTGCGCGGCTCGGCGGCGGCCGCCGCATCGCTGCGCGCATCATAGATGGCCCGGGCGTCCATGATCGAGCTGTGGTTCTCCGAGGACCAGTCCCAGAGCGCACTGATCGGGTGCTGCAGCGTCTTGCCCAGTTCGGTCAGCCCGTATTCCACCCGGGGCGGCACCTCGGGATAGATCGTGCGGGTCACCAGGCCGTCGCGTTCCAGATTGCGCAGCGTAAGCGTCAGCATGCGCTGGCTGACGCCATTGATCAGGCGCTTGAGCTCGTTGAACCGCAGTGTGCCCTGGCGACCCAGCGTGCCCACCACCATGACGCTCCACTTGTCGCCAATGCGGTTGAGCACATCGGACATGGCCGTGCAGTTGGAATGGTTGGAGGTATCTTGCAGTGACATGGCTAGACCTTATCGTCAGAAACTCAGGCACTTATATAGATGTGGTTATCTTCTGTGCCTAGGGGGCCATTGTCGCACTTGGTGAACACATTGTGCTTGCCCGCTTGCGTCGCTGCCGGCTCCCCTCCCGCGTCAGGCCGGCAAAGGCTCGCCATGCCGGGCCGGCGCCGGTGGCGGAAAGGCCAGCGCCGGGGCGGCAGCGGCAATGCCGATGGCAGCCGAGCTGACATAGAGCCAGTGGTAGTTTCCGAACGTATCAAAGATCCAGCCACCCCCGACCGGGCCAAAAGCCATGCCGATCGCTGACGTCATGGTGATGCCGCCCAGCACCGTGCCCATCACATGGGCCGGGAAATAGTCGCGCGCCAGCACCCCATAAAGCGGCATGACCCCGCCATAGGCCATGCCCAGCACCGCTGCCAGCATGTAGAAGTCACGCAGCTGGCTGACATAGATATAGGTGAAGATGCCCGCCGCCTGCAGCAGCAGGCCAGCGATGATCACCCGCTTGACCCCCAGCCGGTCGGCAGACAGCCCGAACAGCAGCCGCCCGAACAGTCCCGCCACGCCTTCCACGCTGTAGATGCTGGCCGCCGCCAGCGAGGAGGCCCCGCAGATCATGGCGTAGCTGACGGTGTGAAAGATCGGCCCGGAATGGGCGGCGCAGCACAGAAAGAACGTGCCCGCCAGGACGATGAACTGCGGCGTGCGCACGATCGCCCCCAGCCGGCTGGGCTGCCGCCCCCCGCCGACATCGGCCCGGCAGCCGGGACAGACTGCAGCGCCGCGTCCGCTGCCATTGCCGGCGCCGGCCGCAACAGCATGGCCACCGGCACGATTATGGCCACCGCCGCCACCGCAATCATCAGCATGGCGCTGCGCCAGCCCTGCAGGTCGATCAGTACGCTGGCCAGCGGCGTCACCACCATGGGCGCCACCCCGCCCCCGATCGACACCAGCGACACCGCCAGGCTGCGCTGGGTCTCGAACCAGCCGATCACATTGGCCATCAGCGGGGCGAAGAAAGCCCCCGCCGCCGCCCCGATCAGCACGCCATAGCTGAGCTGGAACATCAGCAGGCTTGTTGCCTGGCTGGCCAAGAGCAGGCCCAGCCCCAGCAGCACACTGGCCATCAGCACCACCGGCCGCGCCCCGATGCGGTCGCTCAGGCTGCCCCAGACAAAGCCGGCAACCCCCATCACCAGAAAGCCCAGCGTCATCGCGCCCGAGATCCCGGCCCGGCTCCAGCCGGTCTCGGCGGCGATCGGCGCCAGATAGACCGGCAGCGCGAACATCGACCCCGCCGCCACGCAGGAGATCACCGCTCCCGCCCCTACAATTACCCAACCATAATGCCTGCTCATGATGCCTGACCCTCCAGACGCCCCTAATCTAGCATCGACGGATGAGGCTCCGACAGATCGACAGCCGCGAACAGAAAAATTGCGCCACCGGGACCCTGGGACCGGCAGTCAACATGGGCGGCCCGGCTGCCTGAACAGAGCTTTGTGAGTTCGCACCCGGGGCGCGCCAAATCGCTCATCTGCAGATCGCTTCTGCAATCGCAGATGCGGCAGAGGGCAGCACTGGCCCACCTGGCACAAAGCGGCGACAGGCGTTAGCGACGCCTCAGGGCCACAAGTTCATTCACCAGCGCCATCTTGTGCCTGTTTTCGGCTTTGTGCTGATGGTTCTTGGAAGCCAGCTGCATCTTCTGACGCGCCAGCTCCGCTCGCGCATACACTTCGCCGAATGCGGACATGTCGTATTCGGCGAGCTTGCGGGCTTTTGTGGCAGCATCCTCAAGCGCGTTTTTCAGGGCGGTGATTTCGGCAGCACGGTCGTCGTCGATCAACAAAAGCCGTCTCCCCAACTCGATACAGAATACCCGATCCGCTCAGCCATAGGTAGCCAGATCGAAAAGAGAACTTCGGCCGTCAATGACGACCCGTTTCCGTTCAGGAAGAGGCGGATAACGCAGGGCGCTGGATTCTTCTGCTTCCTGTATCAATTCACCATCGACCTCGATCGCGCTCACCCAGGACAGACCATATTGGGTGGCAAATTCCCGCACGGCTTTCCAGTGCACCGCCCTGTCAGGATCGCCAGCTTTGATGGCTTGCCGAATGTAGGTGATGCACTCATCGCTAAAGCCCTTGCACAAGGGCTCGCCCCATGCCTCGCGCATGATGCAAAATTCCCGCCAGACTTCACCCGTTATGACAAATACGAGGTCGGGACGTAAATCTCTCATCGGGATGCACTCACCACCAGACTAGAAGCCATGCCGCCAATCAGGCTCTCAGCAGCCATTGCGGGCACACGCGCAATCAATGGTTACAGCGACCAAATCATAGCGCCCTTTTGACCGCGGCGCTTGGCGTCAGTTCGCAATATACGTGGCGGTTAAAACCGCTTCCGTCGGAAATGACGTTCTTTACAGGACAGTCATCATATCCGGACAAGCGCATTGCCACCTCCCCCAGGATGCCTTCTCGCAGCGCAACTATGGCGGCGGTAGACCCGATGCGTTGCTCTTTGAGCCAGAGCTCGGCGCCCGACGGATTTGAGCCAAATTCCACGTACAGATAGTCTGTGCCAAATGCGGTGGAAATCGTGGCAAAGTCGCCCAATTCCCCGAGAGAAAAGCTGTCCGGTTCAACCAAGTCCATTTTGACCGACAGGTCGCCGCCTCCATCTCCCAACCCCGCGAAGAATGCCAAAACGCTGATGGAACGGGAACCTCCCGCACCTGACACGTCCACCGATGCTGTTGGCGTGTCGTCCACCACGTCCGGCCGAGGAAAATTGCATTGAAACCGCTCGCCCACGGCCACGTGGGCCTGACCCGGCGTGAAATTCAGAAAGTCAGGCAGATTATTCGCGTTTTTCAGTTCAGCGAGCTGACAAACCTCCTCTGCCTGCACATTGCTTGCCAGCAACATGCCAAAGGCAACGACCAATGATCTCACGGTTGAGCGTCTCATCAGATTTCTCCCCGCGGTTGTCCCGAGAACATGGCCCTCGAGAGCAGATAGAAGGCTGGCAAGGTCGCCAGTGCCAGGCAAAGGCCTTGGTTGGTGACTATGTCCCGCGCAGAGCTGAAGTCAACGGAACCACTCGCCAGCACCTCGAACGCTCTCAGACGCGCTCCATAGGCAAAAAACAGCGAGAGCGTGATCAGTACGACAAAAGCGACCGCAGCCGCCGCTTCGCTCCAACCATGCAGTATTGTGGAGCCTTGGTCGCCAGGCCTCAGTATGAACCCCAGCAGAACCACCAGCCCGAAGGCCAAGCTGGTCAGGAAGGTCAATGCCTGGTCCAGCGACTGTGAGGTGGCCGCCGCGCGATCTGCCAGGCGCCAAGAGCTGGGATCAGCGAGGGGCAAGACATCTGGAGGCGACAACACGGCGGCGCCAAAACGCCAGAAGCCAAGGATCAGCAAAGCCTGCACAATGAATATCACCACCACGGGCCATTTTCGCATTCACACAAATCCTCTCCGTAGAAACGCGTTGGCAACCTAGCCGCCCGGCCTTGCCAATCCTCCTCGCCGTCGAACTGCACTTTCCTGGGAGCGGGTTGGCGATGGGGATGGGGTTAGTGTGAACACTGTAGCGCTGGTCTGGTAAAGCTAATGAACCGACTGGTGGTCCGCCAAGCCCATAAATTCGCCTACTACGGCAGGACAGGCGAAAGTCTTGCATTTGTGCAAAAACACTTCGCCACACGGACCGAACCCGGGCTGATAATCCCGGCGATGGTCGGTCGCATTCACCAGCGGGAAGCCGAAAACAAGGAGGCCAGAACCTCGGCAGGCTGGCACGCGCTGCTCTCGCCAAATTTTCGCAGCACGAACTGACTTGGTAAGCGCGCAGTGCTGTCGCTGCCACGCCTTCAGGCAGCACGCCAGCCTAACTTGCGATCGGTCTGAATTCGCAGAATCCTTGAGCAGACTTGTGCATAGCTCATTGTTCTTTCTAAGGTAAATCACAAGCCACAACCGGAATGGTGGAGCCAAATGACATGCCGGGCATCTTCATGGCCAGGCGGGTGCCGAGCTGCGGAACACCGTCGATCCTGGAAAAGTTGCTTTATCCCCTGGTTGGAGGCAAGAGTTGTTGGCCGCCGGCCTTGCCGGCGCCATCGGTCTGATCGCCGTTACGCCTTGGGTCCGGCCAAAGCGCCGGAGACCTTGAGGCCATCGATAAAGGACAGGATGCGCGGCACGACCAGGTCGGCCATTTCGGCATGCGGGTAATGCCCGGCGCCGTCCACGATCATGGTTTCGGCCTTGAGCTTGCCGGCCAGCATACGGGCTTCTTCAATAGCATCGGCAAAGTCGGGGTCCTTCGTTCCCATCACCACCAGCGAGGGCACCGTGGTCTTGTCGAGAATGGCAGCGGTGTCGGCCTTGGAGAGCGAGAGCATTGCCAGCAGGGCCTGCATGCGACCGGGCTCGCGCAGGTTGGCAGATATTGCAGCCTTGATCTGGGCATGGTCGGCTGGCTTGTGGGAGGGGAAGAGGCTGTCCCAGTACATGGTCCAGAACGCGACGCGCCAGGGTCCGGCAAAGCCGATCTTGAGCGCCAGTTTCTGCACGAAAGAGGCTTCGAGATCCCGCACGATCGGCCCCAGCAGCACCACGCCATTGACCTGTTCCGGGGCATCCTGGGCGGCCCAGAGAGCCGAGCCGGCCGCAAAGGAATTGCCCATGATGGTGGCAGGACCGGCGCCGAGGTGCATGAGCACGGCGACGGCGTCACGGCCGACGGCGCGAGCCGAAAAATCGCTCCATTTCGCAGAGCTTTCGCCGAAGCCACGGGCATCCATAGTGATGACGCGGTAGCCGGCCTGCTGCAGTGCCGGCTGGATCAGGCGATATTCGGAGCGCAGGTCGCCCATGCCGGGAATGGCAAGGATTGTGGGGCCGTTGCCGCCGGTGTCTTCGAACGCGATCTGGCCGCCTTCGTGAGAAAGGAACTGGGTCGGGTTGGCTGTGTTGATCATGGCGCAAGCTCTCTCTGGTTTCTCAGGTCGCTGGCCTCGCCGCGATCTGCGTTGTTGACCCCATCAATGTAACTACCCTAATTTCGAATGGTAATTGAGCAAGACAGGATAGCCTCGTTCCAAAAATGGATAGCCTCGACTGGGCCTTATTGCGCTCGTTCCTCGCCGTGGTGGAAGGCGGCTCTCTCTCCGCCGCAGCCAAGAGCATGGGCGCGACCCAGCCAACCTTGAGCCGGCACATCAGGGAGTTGGAGAGGGCTCTGGGGGTCATACTGTTCACCCGCTCGGCGCAGGGGTTGGACCCGACAAAGGCGGCCCTGGGTCTGGTCGACGACGCCCGGGCCATGGGGGCGGCGGCAGAAGCACTGAACCTGAAGGCGCAGGGGCGATCCCAGCACCTGCATGGCACGGTGCGGATCACCGCCTCGGTCATCGTCGCCAATCTCATCCTGCCGCCCATCCTTGCAGCCTTGCGACAAGCAGAGCCCAGCATCCAGATCGAGATCGTGGCCTCCGACACTAACCAGAACCTGCTCCGTCGCGACGCCGATATCGCCATTCGCATGGCCGATCCGACGCAGAATGCGCTCATTGCCCACAAGCTCGGCGACACTCCGATGGGCCTGTTTGCCACACGCGGCTATTTCGACCGGCGTGGTCGAGTTACCTCCAAGGAAGACCTCAAAAACCATGACCTGATCGGCCTTGATCGCAACGACTTCCTGCTTCGCGGCTTGGCAAGCTACGGCATCAACCTCACCCGCGAGGAATTTGCCCTGCGCACTGATGACGGCCTGCTGACCTGGAACCTGCTGCTGGCGGGCGGCGGAATCGGAGTGGCGCAGGTGATCCTTGCCCAACGCCACCCTGACCTTGAACAGGTCAGCGCCGGCATTGACCTAGGGGCACTTCCCGTCTGGCTGGTGATGAGCGAGGAAGTACGAAGCAACGCGCGCATTCGACGGGTGGCTGATTTCCTGTCGGAGGCGATCAGTGGCCTGCTGTGAAGTCGGGTTTGGTTCGGCTAACCGGTCCGGCGCAGGCCTGCGCATTT
>TARA_R110002124_G_scaffold1840_2_pt1 | contig 14862 bp, 13 predicted proteins | sample TARA_R110002124 | Tara Oceans TARA_R110002124 (sample SAMEA4397445) | marine metagenome | biome: Polar Biome; feature: [SRF] surface water layer (ENVO:00010504); material: water (ENVO:00002006), including particulate matter (ENVO:01000060) such as... | depth 5 m | reverse complement strand
CCCCAGCCGATTTGCTGCCCCACGAGCGGGGTTTCGCGCCGCCGGGGGCGGATGTCTTTGCGCCGCCATGGGATTTGCTGCCCCAGGATTTGCGTCCGGCGGGCGCGCCATCGGCGGGTTCGGGCTTGCGGCCGGGTTTGGTGTCCGGCTTGTCGGTGATCTTGGTCGGCCCCTTGCGCCGGGCGGGCGCGGTCGGCGCCAGCGGGGCACCGCGCCCCTCGGCGACCTCGTCGGCGCCAAGTCCCAGCTGGTCGCGCAGTGTGCGCGGGCGCAATTCCTCGATCATGCCGGACCCCAGATTGCCCAGTTGGAACGGGCCATAGGCGATGCGGATCAACCGGTTCACCGACAGCCCCACGGCTTCCATCGCGCGCCGGATTTCCCGGTTGCGCCCTTCGCGGATGCCCACCGTCAGCCAGGCATTGGCGCCCTGTTGCTTGTCGATGCTGACCAGCATCGGCTGGAACCTCTCGCCGTCCAGGGTGATCCCCTGTTTGAGCGGGGCCAGCGTTTCTTCGGTCGGGCGTCCATTGACGCGCACGCGGTATTTGCGCAGCCAGCCGGTCGAGGGCAGTTCCAGCCGCCGTTTCAGCCCGCCGTCATTGGTCAGCAACAACAGGCCTTCGGAGTTCAGGTCCAGCCGGCCGACCGACACCACACGCGGCATGTCGGGCGGCAGCGCGTCGAACACTGTCTGGCGGCCCTTTTCGTCGCGCTCGGATGTCACCAGCCCCAGAGGCTTGTTGTAGATCCACATGCGGATCGGCTCGGGCTTGCCGATCGGCGCGCCATCGACGGTGATCTTGTCGCGCGGGCCGATGTTCAGGGCGGGGCTGTCGATCCGCACGCCGTTCACCGCCACGCGTCCCTCGGCAATCATTCCCTCGGCCACCCGGCGCGAGGCCACGCCGGCGCGGGCCAGGACCTTGGCTATCCGGTCGCCGGTTTTCACCGGTTCCGGGCCGTCACCGGTGGCGGTTTTGCGGGGCGTCTTGGGCATATCGCACCTGATCCTGGCAGAAGGGCGGGCTTGCGTGTCTGGTTTGACACGGGCATCAAGGCCCCATGAACCCCTTTGACAGCCCCATGTCAATCGCACTGGAAGAGGCGCGCGCCGCGGCCCTGCGAGGCGAGGTGCCGGTCGGCGCGGCGGTTGTCGACGCATCAGGGATGATCGTCGCGCGGGCCGGGAACCGCACACGCGAATTGTCGGATCCGACGGCGCATGCCGAACTGCTGGCGTTGCGCGCAGCCTGTGCGGGCGCCGGGTCGGAACGTTTGCCGGGGCACAGTCTTTTCGTCACGCTTGAACCCTGCCCGATGTGCGCCGCGGCGCTTGCATCGGCCAGAATTGCGCGCCTTTACTATGGCGCATCAGACCCGAAATCGGGCGGGATCGCGCAGGGCCCGCGGATTTTCACGCATCCGCAATGCCATCACGTCCCCGAAGTCTATGACGGGATTGCAGAAATCGAAGCGGCGACACTGCTGTCCGACTTTTTTCGCGGGCTGCGGCGCGACGATCCGTCCAGCCTGTAGATTAAACAACACCAGATATGCCCTCGTGTTGGGCTGGCGGTTCTATTTCTGCCGTGCCGATGCGCGCAATTCGGTCCGAGCCCGCGGAAAAAACCCTGTCATAGAAAGAGGATTGCGCGATTCGCTCGATTTCTCTATCCTGAAAAAAAAACGAACAAGCCGAGGCAGAGGCAGAAGCAGGCTCGCGATAGCGCGAACGCACCAACGCAGAGTGGTCGTTCCCGGCAGCGAATCCCGTGTGGACGACTCTGGACTTGGCCCTAGAGGCAGAGCAGGCACATGGTTGGTATCTCACGGGCGGACTCCCATTTTCAGTTCGACGGTCCGGTTTCAGGTCCGGTTTCTCGCGGGCGTCGTGCGCGGTTTGCGACGCTGCTGGCAGCTGCGGCGCTTACCCTGGTCGCCGGGTGCTCGCAAACCAGCGGCGACCGCGCGGCGACGGGGTTGTTCCGCTTTCTGGGCAGTGAACGCGCGCCGCGGATCGAATCCCTGGAAAACACCGTCGAATACTCCATCATTCCGCCATCGCGCACCCTGGTCAGCGCGCCTGACGCCCTGATCGTGTTCGAGCGCAACCTGGGCGGCGCCATCGAGCAACGCATCGTTTTGCCCAATGAAACGGCGATGCCCGGTGACAATGTCATTCATGTTCGCGCCCAGAACCAGGACAGTATGCGATTGGGCGAGTTCAATTTCGATGAAATTGCCGCGCGTTTCGGTGGCCTGCCGTCGCCGTTCGAGCGGCTGACGGCTTCGGGCCTGCGGTCCGGGTCGGATTCTCTGGGCCGATATGTTTACGGGCAGGAAGCCATCGGCACCGGCACGAATTGCGTCCTGGTGCTGCGGCGCATGGGGGTGGGGGCCCGCCCCCTGCCGGCCGGAACGCAAGCTTTGGACATGGTCATGCGCAACTGTGTCAACGGAAGCGTCGAGCAAGCGCTCGCGCCGATGGCCGGTGGCGCGCTGGGGGTCGGCGGCACGGCTTCGGGCAATATTCGGTCGCTTTCACCTTTCGCGGCGCCGCGCGGGTGAGACCGGCATGCCCTTCAAGTTTTTGGTTGGTTTAATGAGTTATACGGGGAAACGCAGTTATGGCTAAGTTGATCGGGACCAGAGCCTTATCGGTCGCGGACAAGGCAAACATGTTGATCTGGGTGCTGCTGACGATTTTGTTGGCTGCCCTGGTCAGTGTTCCGACGTCGATTCAGGTCCAGGCAACACTCGGCATCGCCGCGGTGATCGTCGTCGCGCTGCTCAAGCCGATTTCGAGCGACAACATGGTGGCGCGCTTCGCCATGATGGCCATCGCCTCGACTCTGGTGATGCGGTATTGGGCGTGGCGGGTCACCGAAACGCTGCCGCCGATCAACGATCCGCTGTCTTTTGCGCCGGCGATGATCCTGCTGTTGGTCGAAACCTACGCCATCGCCGTATTCTTCCTGTCGGCCTTCATGACCGCCGATCCGGTGCCACGGGGGCTGCCGCCCAAGGTGGCGGCGCGCGACCTGCCGACGGTCGATATTCTGGTCCCGTCCTACAACGAGCCGGTGGAAATGCTCTCGATCACGCTGTCGGCGGCGAAGAACATGCACTATCCGCCTGAAAAGCGCACGGTGATCCTGTGCGACGATGGCGGCACCGATCAGCGCTGCAATCACGAAGACCCCGCGACCGCGGACAAGGCGCGCAAGCGTCGCCGCGACCTGATCGATTTGTGCAACGAACTGGGGGTCGAATATTCGACCCGTGCGCGCAACGAACACGCAAAGGCCGGCAACATGTCGGCGGCGCTGGAAAAGCATAGCGGCGATCTGGTCGTGGTGTTCGACGCCGATCACGTGCCCAGCCGCGATTTCCTGGCCCGGACGGTGGGATACTTTGTCGAAGATCCCAAGCTGTTCCTGGTGCAGACACCACATTTCTTCCTGAACCCTGACCCGATCGACCGGAATGTCGGGCTGCGCAACGACTGCCCGCCGGAAAACGAGATGTTCTACCACCTCAGCCACCGTGGGCTGGACCGGTGGGGCGGAGCGTTTTTCTGCGGTTCGGCGGCCGTTCTGCGGCGCGAGGCGCTGGACCAGGCCGGCGGTTTCGCCGGCGAGACGATCACCGAAGACGCCGAAACGGCCCTGCAGATTCACCGCAACGGCTGGAAGTCGCTGTATGTCGATCACGCCATGATCGCCGGGCTTCAGCCCGAAACCTACGTGTCGTTCATCGAACAGCGCGGGCGCTGGGCGACGGGCATGATGCAGCTTCTGATTCTCAAGAATCCGCTGCGGGGACGGGGCCTGTCGATGACGCAGCGCCTTTGCTACCTGAACTCGATGACCTTCTGGCTGTTCCCGCTGGTGCGCATGACCTTCATCCTGGCACCGCTGGCCTATCTGTTCTTCGGCTTGCAGATTTTCGTCGCCACGATCGAGGAAGTGGCGGTCTACATGACCAGTTACATGGCCGTCAACTTCCTGATCCAGAACGCGCTTTACGGGCGTGTGCGCTGGCCGCTGATCTCGGAAATCTACGAAACGGCGCAGGCCCCGTATCTGACCAGCGCCATCTTCAAGACCGTTCTCAACCCGCGTGGCGCCAAGTTCAACGTGACCGCCAAGGACGAGATCCTGGAAGAGGATTTCGTATCGCCGATCTACAAGCCGCTGATCGTGATCTTCGTGCTGACGCTGCTTGGGGTCGTCGCTGCGGCCATTCGCTGGGTCCTGTATCCGGGCGACCAGAACATCATCACCGTTGTGGGCGGCTGGGCTATCTACAACTTCATTCTGGTCGGTGCCGCGACGCGCGCCATCGCCGAGCGCCAGCAGCGCCGCCAGGTGCCGCGTGTGCCGACGAATGTCCCGGCAACGGTGGCGCTGGGCACCAGCAACCCGGTCTTCCAAAGCGCCACGATTGTCGATGCCTCGACCTCGGGCTGCCGGATTGTCCTGCGGCCGCGCGCCAGCATGGACGGCGAGGTCCCGCCGACCCCGGTGAAAGGGCAGACCTTCTATTTCACGCCTGAATTCCCCAAATCGCCGCATCTGGAGAACGCCGTGCGTGTGCAGGTGCAGACCGTGACCCGCGAGGGGGATTCGGTGGCGCTGGGTGTCAAGTTCGACCCCACGCAGCCGATGGTGGTGCGTGAAACCGTAGCCCACATGATCTTCGGCGATTCCGCATCCTGGGAAGCGATCCGCGCGCGGCGCAACAAGAACATGCCGCTCATGGTGGGCATGTTCTATGTCGTCAAGCTTTCCTTCACCAGCATCGCCGCCACGTTGCGCGCGCTGGCCGAAGAGCCGGCGCGCCAGAAGCGCGCCCAGGCCCGCGAGCAGGATGTCGTGGTCGTGGATTCGGCACCGGCGCATTTGCTGGCCTTTGGCGAAGCCTTCGATCCGCCCCCAGCCGAGCGGCCGATCTCCATGCTGCAGGCCGCCATTGCGCAACAGGGCACACCGGGCCGGCAGGCAGGATCGGCCTATGCCCCGCCAACGTCATCGCCGGAGGGTTTACACTGATGTCGACCCCGTTTTTCTCTCGTAAGTCCGTGATTGCCTGGACCTTTGCCGCGTCCGGCATTGTTTCGGTTCCGGTCCAGACGCTGGCGCAAAGCGCCCTGATCCCGCTTCCCATGGATACCACGGAACAGGTGATCGACGCGGTCGAGCAAGATCGGATCAACGCCGACCGGTTCGACCCGGAACGCAGCCGAGGGACCTTTGTTGAGCCGGTTGCCATGGATCCGACCATCGTCAGCCCGCTGCGTCCGCTCGAGGCGCGCGGCCGTCCGGCGGGCAGCGCCATCCGGTTCGACGGGGAAAACCGCCGGCTGGAATTTGCGCTGTTCGTTCCTGATCCGTCGCAGATGCGCGCGCTGCGGGTATCGACCCTGTCGTCGATCAATGTGCTGCCCGAACGCTCGCGATTTCGCGCCTATATCAACGATACGCTGATCGGCGAGGGCCAGCTTGGAAACTTCACGGAATTCGGAGCGTTGGAATTTCCGGTCGGTGCGTCGGTGGTCTTGCCGGGGCAGAACCTCGTGCGGATCGAACTGGTCCAGTATCACCGCATCTATTGCGGACCGGAAGCGTCTTTTGCGCTGTGGTCCGATATCGACCTGGCCAATTCCGGGGCGGTGCTGGCCTCCACCGCGTCGATCTCGGGTCAGGACGGGTTCCTGATGGGGATCGCTGCCGCCGCGGCCACCGGAACGGGGATCGAGATTCGCGGCGCCGACGGTTTGGCGGACTACCGCGACATCTGGATCTCGCAGATCACCCAGCGGATTTCCGCAGCCCTTGGCGGCGATCCCATACCCTTCCGGTTCACCGAATACTGGAGCGTCCAGGGCGAGGCGCGATCGGCCGCGCGCATCACCTTCCTGCCCGGCACCAGCAACCGGCTGACCTTCCGCCGTTCCGGCGACGGGGCGCAGGTCATGGTGGTCGAATTCGTCCCCGGAGAACGCCCGCGCGCCCTGCCGGAATTCGAAACGATCCTGCCGGCCGTAAACCCGCGCGAGCAGCCCGCGCTGATCGCCACGCAAACGCCGGTCGCGTTTTCCGATTTCGGCTTCTCGACCACCGAAATCAGCACCCGCTACGCCCGCGTCGACCAACGGTTCCGCCTGCCCGAGGATTACGTCGTTCTGACCAATGACAAGGCCGAGCTGGCGCTGGACTACATCTATGTCGACGATCTGCCCCGCGGCGCGATGCTTCTGGTTCATATCAATGGCGAGAACATCCGGCTTCTGCCCCTGCGCGGCGAGCCGGGGCAATTGATCGAGCAGTTCCCGGTCCGGTTCGAGGCGCGTCTGCTGCGCGCCGGGATCAACACCCTGTCGTTTGAATCGATCATTCCCGGATCGCCCGCCGACCTGCCCTGTCCGACCCAGGCTTCGCCGATGGTCGCCATCGGCCAAAGTTCCACCCTGACCGTTCCGTTCAGCCCGTCGATGTATCTGCCGGACATGAGCATGGCCTTTACCGGCCTGACGCCGCTCAGTGTGCAGGTCAACGACATGACCCTGCGGTCCTTCAACGACGACGACGTGGTCACCATGCGCGCGGCGCTCAGCGGCGGCGAAAACCCCGAAACCGCGGCCCTGAACCCGCAGTTGCATCTTCTGTCGCTGGATGATCTGGGATCGGTGCCCATGGGGGGGTATGAATTCAGCCGGCGGGCTGTCGAGACCGTCCTGGTGGAAGATGCTGTCGAGATCGCCGGGATCGACACCCCCGATCCGCAGGAGAATCGGCTGCTGAACATTACCGACCGGGGCAGTTCCACGGCGGTCCTGACGCGTGGATGGCAATGGCTCAAGACCGGATTCGAGGACGCGCTGCAATGGCTGCAACCGCGCTCGGGCACGTTGCTTGAACGCTGGCTGGAAGATCAGCGCGGGCAAGCCATCCTGATGCAGCTCGATCCGGCCCGCCCCAGCCAGTTGTGGATGGTGCGCGCGCCGGGCAGCGATATCAGCGCCATCGCCTCGGCTGTGGTTGCCGCACGGACCAATGCCGAGGGCCCGCGCGGTCAGGTCTCGGTGCTGGACCGCAACGGCGATTGGCAAAGCTGGATCGCCCCGGACCGGCAACCCGTGCTGCTTGAATCGGTGACGCCGGGCAATGTTCGCTATGTCGTCGGCAATTTTGTTTCGGCAATGCCGATCCGCTATGTCGCCGTGCTGTTCTTCATCGCCCTTGTATCCGCGCTCTTTGCGCTCAGGCTCGTTGTCGCCACCCGGGAGCACAGATCATGAATCGCCGCCACTTTCTGTCACTGATGGGCGTCAGCCCGGCCCTCGCGGCGGTTTCCGCCCAGGGGCAGGGATTTTTGCGAACGTCGGATCTGACCGAAACCGCGCGCCCGGTATGGGAGGCATGGAAATCGGCCTATCTGCGCAATGACGGGCGTGTCGTGGATGTCCTGCAAAACAATGCAAGCCATTCCGAAGGGCAGGGATACGGCGCTGTTCTTGCGACCGAATTCAATGACCGCGAAGCGTTCACCCGGATCGTCGACTGGGCGGAAACCAACCTGTCGATCCGCGGTGACAGCCTGCTGGCCTGGCGCTATCTGCCGGGCGAGACCAATCCGGTGCCGGACCTGAACAACGCCTCGGATGGCGATCTTTTCTTCGCCTGGGCCATGGTTCGCGCCGCGAGGAAATTCAACGAGCGCTCCTATCTGACCCGGGCGCTGGCAACCGCGCGCGCGCTGGCCCGCACCTGCATTCTGCCCAGCCCGGCCAACGCCAACGAAACATTGTTCCTGCCCGCCGCCCAGGGCTTCGTCCATGAAGACCGCGTGCTGTTCAATCCCAGCTACGTCATGCCGCTGGCGATGCGCGAAGTCGCGGCGGCGACCGGCGTCACCGAACTGGCCCAGACGGCGCAGAATGCCGAGGCGATCTTGCTGCGGCTGGCGCAGACCGGCCCGGTGCCCGACTGGATTCAGGTCACCGCCGATGGCATGACGACGGCGCCCGATTTCTCGGCCAATGCCGGATATGAGGCGATGCGTATTCCCCTCTATCTCGTTTGGTCGGGCCTGAACCGGCACCCGGCCGTGTCGCAGATGGTCCGGCTCTATGACCGCACGGTGCAGCCCGGCGTTCCGGTTCCGACGATCCTGGAGCCGGTGTCAGGCACGGTTCTGGAGGCCAGCAATGACCCCGGATACCGGGCGCTTGCGGCGCTGATCTCCTGCGCGGGCAGCACCGGCCAGGCCGGCTCGCTGATGCCGCCCTTCGATCCCAATCAACCCTATTACCCGGCGACGTTGCAGATGTTCGCAATGATCGCCGCCAATCAGGTGACCCCAGAATGCGTGCCGATCTGATCCCCTCCCGCCCGATCCCCCACCGGTTGAACGCCCGGCGGTTTGCCTGCCTGTCGAATGCCGTTCTCATCCTTGCGGCGGTCCTGGTCCTGGGGGCTGGCGCGCCTCAACTGGCGCAGGCCCAGACCGCCCAGCCCGCGGCCGAGGATCTGCGCGCGCTGATCTACTATCTGGACAATGACGATCAGCGCTCCGTGCAGGCCGAAATGCGTCGTCTTCGCGCGCAGTTTCCGCGCTGGACGCCACCCAGCGACGTGCGCGAATTGCGCGCGCAGGCGGTGACCGGTTCGACGGCGGTGGATGTCGCGCCGATCTGGTCGCGCATCGAGCGCAATGACTATGCCGGCGCCCGGGCGTTGATTGACCAGGCCCGCAACCGGGTTCCGGGCTGGTCGCCTGATGCGGAAATGCTGCGCGTACTGGAGATCAACGAATCGCAGGCCGCGTTCGACAGCGCGTTTGCCCAGCGCGACCCCGCCGCGGCCCTGGCCGCGGCACGGCGCACACCGGCGCTGATGCGTTGCGACCGGATCAACAACGCCTGGCGCCTGGCCGAACTTTATGCGCAAAGTGAACAGATGGCCAACGCCGTCAGCACCTATCGCGGCGTCCTGTCGTCCTGCCGCCGTCTGTCGGATGCGGTGCCGACGCTTGAAAAAGCCAACGAGGTCGCCAGCTGGCCGCAAATGGAAGAGCTGTTTGACGTGGCGCGCACCGCGCAACCGACCAATGGCGATCGCCTGACCCAGTTGCAGGATCGGTTGCGCGCCGGGCGTGGCGGTGCCGTGGCACGTGCAACGCCGCGTCGCGCCACACCCTCCCCTGCTGCACCTGCCGCCGCCGCATCGGCTCCGGCACGCGCGGCGCCGGCCGCGAGAACCACAGCCGTGGCCGCCGTGCCCCCTTCGGCGGCGGTGCCCCTCGGTTCCCTGGCGCTGCGCGGCGACAGGCGGATCGCCCAGGTCCGCCGGTTGAAAGAGCAGGGCAACTGGCAGGCCTGTCTGTCGGCCTCGAGCAATCCGCGTTCCCTGGAGATGCTTTATGAGCGGTCCTGGTGCGCCTATAATCTGGAGCGCTCGGGCGAGGCTCTGGCCGGGTTCACAGCCATCGCGCAGCGCGGATCCGGTCTGGGTGGCGATGTGCCGCGCGATACGCGCTTTGGCATGATCCTGTCCTATCTGGCGCTGAACATGACCGAGCAGGGCGCGCAGGTCGCCGCCGCCACCAACCTGACGCGACAGCAGCGGGTCGAGGTGGAGACCACGATCCTGGATCAGCGCGGTGTGCGGTCCTATCTGCGCCGCGAATATGCCCAGTCGATCGCCTATTTCAATGCGCTTGAGGACCTGTCTGGGCCGCTGCGCCGGGATTTGGCGATGCTGCGCGCCTACGCCTATCTGAACAACGATCAACCCCAGCTTGCGAGGACCGAATTCACCCGCCTGCACAATGAACTTGCCACCGACGAGACGCGGAGCGCGTTGCAATCGCTGAGCAATATCATGAGCGCAGGGTAGGCGGGCGGGCCATGCAGCTGATCCTTCATGTGGGCGCACACGGCACCGACGGGGGCCAGTTCGCGCGTTGGATTTCTGATAACCGGCCGATATTCGCACAACGAGGGGCCGTCGCGCCGCCGCCGCGGCTGTTTCTGAGCCGGTTGTCCGAGGCGCTGGATACCGGCCGGGATGCAGATCCGCTTGATCGCGAGGAGGGGTTGCTGCGCGGGCTGGGGGCCAGCGGCGCCCGGCGCTGGATGATGGTCAGCGCGCCCGGGTTGCTGGGCGGTGTGACCGACGTGATCGCGCCCGAGGGTTTTTACGTCAAGGATGTGGCGCGCCGTCTGTTCGGGGTCCGCTCGCTGTTTCCGCGAAGCAAGGTGACGGTGCTGGTGTCGGTGCGCAGACCCAGCGCCGTGATCCCGGCCATGCTGCCCCTGGATCCCGATGCGGTCGCCGATCTGTTGCCGAAGCTGAGCAGCGAGACCCTGCCCTGGGCGCGCCTTATCGGATTGATCCGGCAGGAAATGCCGCAGGCGCAGATTGTCGCCTGGCGGCACGAAGACCTGGCGGATCTGTGGCCGGATGTCCTGTCGCGGTTTGTCGGGCCCGAGCGGCCCATCGCGCGCAATGGCCTTCTGGAATTCGCGGCGATCGGCCTGAACGAGGAGGCGCGGGTGCGGCTGAAGAAATACCTGGAGGTCAGCCCACCCGCCACCGCCGGTCAATGGCGCCAGGTCGCGCGGGTTTTCGGCGACCGCTACGGGCGCGACACACCGGCCGATCCGACCGCCGGTTTGCCCGGCTGGGTGCAGGTGGAACTGGCCCGCCTTGATCGCGGCTATGAAACGGAATGGACCGATATCGCCGGCCTGGCGGGGATCACCGCGTTGACCGCCAATCGCTGAAGACGCAGCACGGCGCTACAGCACCGGACCCAGGGGATCACGGGCATCGGCCAGTGCGAACAGGGCCTTGCGGTCGCCCGCGCGCGCCGCGCGCAAGGCCGCACTGGCCAATCCATCATCCCCCAACGCTCGGCCGATCGACGCCAGGAACTGCCCGGCATACCGCAACTGCGCCGCGCCGGGGCGCCCCTGCACCATGTCGCGCACCATACGCAGGTCATCGCGCAGGGCTAAAGGGTCGGCGCCCGCGTTGCGGCTTCCGGCCTCGGGCTCGGATCGGGATGTCATCTGGTCCGGCAAGGCGCCCGGATTGTCTTCGGCTCCGGTCAACGCGGTCAGGTGCCGTTGAATCGAAATGGGTTTGAGCAGAAACGCCTCGGCCCCGGCGGCCAGGGCCGTGTCCTTGAGCCCGTCTTCGCCGCTGACCGCGACGATCCGGCCCGGGCGTTCGGACCGGTTGGACAGCGCGGCGATCAGGTCCAGCCCGGATCCATCCGGCAGGCCCAGGTCGATCATCGCGATATCGGGGCGATAGACCTTCAGATGCAGCAGCGCCGATTGCAGCGTTTCCGCGCGTCTGAGCCTGATACCGGCGCGACGGCAGATCAGGCGCACCGCCTCGGCGGCCAGCCGACTGTCTTCGACCAGCAGCAGCGTGCGGGGCGAAGGCGCATGGGCCAGGCAGGCCGAGGCCAGGGGCAGGGGGGAATGTCGTTGGGCAGGCGCTGGATAGGGCATGGCAAAACCTCCGGTCCCCTGACTGTGCCGGGGAATGCCTAACGCATGGTTAAGGCCGAAGGACCGACAGCCACGCGCCTGACGTTTCGGTGCCAGAACCCCTGTCCGGCCCCGCCTGCGTCCCCGTGCCGCTTGCATTTCGGGCTGACCGCGATATGTCAGACCCCGAACCCTGCCAGAGGACTTGCCATGATCGGACGCCTGAACCATGTCGCCATTGCCGTGCCGGATCTGGAGGCCGCGGCAGCCCAGTATCGCAACACGCTGGGCGCCGATGTCGGCGCGCCGCAAGACGAGGCCGATCACGGTGTGACGGTGGTGTTCATCACCTTGCCCAACACCAAGATCGAGTTGCTTTATCCGTTGGGCGAGGACAGTCCGATCCGGGGATTCCTGGACAAGAACCCGGCGGGCGGCATCCATCACATCTGCTATGAAGTGACCGATATTCTGGCCGCGCGCGACACGCTGAAAGCCACGGGCGCGCGCGTTTTGGGGACAGGAGAGCCGAAGATCGGCGCGCATGGCAAACCGGTCCTGTTCTTGCACCCCAAGGATTTCAACGGCTGCCTTGTCGAACTGGAGCAGGTCTGATGCCCATTTTCTCTGCCATTGTCGTCTTTGCGTTTACCTGGTTCATCACCTTTCTGGTGGTGCTTGCGGTGCGCAACGAGCCGCAGTCGGATCAGGGCGTCGTGGTTCCCGGCACGCCGTCATCGGCGCCCGGCAACGCGCGGATGCGTGGCCGTGTGATTGTCACGACTCTGGTGGCCACCGTGATCTGGGCGCTGATTGTCTGGGTGATTGTTTCGGACACGCTGACGATCGAGAATATCGACGTGATCAACCGCTGGTTCAACGGCTGATCCAGGGGCTTCGGGTCGCGCTGCCGAACCCTGCCCTGAAAGGAATACGCGGGTCGCGGCGGGGCCAAACGGGGTTGTCAGGCGCGCAGGCGGTGGAACAGATGGGTGAAACTCGCCGCGCCGATCACCGGCATGAACAGGTTGACCAGGGGTATGCTCAGCGGGATGGCCATCAGGATGCCCGCGATCCACAGCCGCACCATATTGTCGCGCCGCATGGCGCGGGCTTCGTCAGGCGGCAGGCGGCGCAGGGCGATCATGGTGAAATATTCGCGCGACAGCAGATAGCCGTTGATCGCCCACAGCACGACCATGCCGATCCCGCCGGTAAAGACGAACACCAGCAGCCCCACAAGGTTCAGCGCCACCAGCAGTCCGAAGTAGCGCAGGGAATCGACCAGCGCTGCCACGAACGGTGCGCGCGGGGCCTGGGGCAGGTGCGGATAATGCGCAGCTTCCACCGCGTCGGCCACGTCGTCTAGGAACAGCCCGGTAAAGGCCGAAGCCACGGGCACCATGAGGAAAACCGACAACACCAGCAGGATGGCGATGGAGGCCAGCGACAGCAAGGTTGTCAGGCCGCCGACCTCGCCGATCACCGGCAGGGTCAGCGTGTCAGGCGTGAAGACCTGCACGATCAGCAGAACCGCCGCATACATGGCAAACAACAGCGCCACCGCCAGCGCCAGACCGAACCAGATGGCGCGGCGGAATTTCGGGTCATTCCACTGTCCGACCGCATCGGAAAAAGAGCGAACGATCATTGTTCAAGCCGTGTTGTCAGGGTGGCGACATCCGGGCGCGGGCGCTCAACGGGCGGGGTCTCGCCACGGCCCAGATGGATGAACCCGGCGATCTGCTCGCCCGCCGTCAACCCCAGCCCGGTTTCCACGAAAACCCGGTCGAACGCCGCCCAGCCGGTGATCCAGGCGGCGCCCCAGCCGGAGGCCAGCGCGGCGTTGACCAGGCCCAGGCAGACCCCGCCCGCGGACAGAAGTTGCTCCACTTCCGGCACCTTGTCGGACGGCTTGGGCGTGCTGATCACGGCCACGATCATTGGCGCGTTCAGCCAGCTTTGGGCGGATTTTTCGATCTTGGCGGGGTCGATGGCCAGCGCCTCGCCGCGCGCGCGCAGCAGCGCTGCCAGCCGCACCCGCGCGCCCGGTTCGATGACCAGAAACCGCCAGGGTTCCAGCTTGCCGTGATCGGGCACACGCGCGGCGGCGGTCAGCAGCGTGCCGAGCGTCTGGTCATCCGGTGCCGGCGCGCGCAAAGCCGCAGCCGGGTGCGACCTTCGGGACAACAGGAACGCAAGCACGGGGTTGGCGGAAGATTGATCCATGGGGCACCTCTGGCACCCCAGATCGCAACTCGGGCGCGGCAATTCAACCCCCTGTCTTGCCGCCACCGCGCCGAATGACTTGCCGGCTTGCGCGTTTTCTCTATCAAGAAGGGCAGCGACACCGGACCACATCAGACAACCGCACCAGATTGCGCGACAGACAGGGGGCACCCCATGACCATGGCCGATCTTGGCGACCTGCGCCTGCATTATCAGAGACACGGCACGGCCGGCGGGCCGCCTTTGGTGTTGGCCCATGCGCTGGGGACCGATTTGCGGCTGTTTGACGCGCTGGTGCCCCTGCTGCCCGCCGAACTCGATATCCTGCGGGTGGACATGCGCGGTCATGGCCTTTCGGACGCGCCGCCGGGCCCGTATGCGATGGGCGCTCTGGTGCGCGATCTGGAGCGACTGATGGATCATCTGGCGCTGCGCGACGCGGTGCTGGTGGGTGTGTCCATCGGCGGCATGATCGCGCAGGGGCTGGCGGTGAAACGGCTGGACCTGCTGCGCGGATTGGTCTTGTCGAATACCGGCGCCAAGATCGGCACGCGCGATCTGTGGAGGGACCGGGTGGCGATGCTGCGCGACCGTGGCTTCGGCGCCGTCGCCGACGCCACGCTGGAACGCTGGTTCCCGAAGGCGTTTCGCGCCAGCGCCGAAGGGGCGGCGTGGCGCAACCTGTTGTTGCGCAACGATCTGAAAGGATATGCCGCCTGCGCCGAAGCAATCGCCGGGACCGATTTCTATACCTCCACCGCCACGCTGCGCTTGCCGACGCTGGGCATCGCCGGCAGCGAGGATAGCTCGACCCCGCCCGATCTGGTGCGCGAAACGGTGGATCTGATTCCGGGGTCGCGCTTTGCCCTGGTGCGCAATGCCGGACATCTGCCCTGCGTCGATCAGCCGGATGCCTACGGCGAATTGATCAACGGGTTCCTGGCGGATATTGGCCATGTCGGCGGGAAATGAGAGGTGGGGCGCCAGCCGATCGGCTGAGTGCCGCCGCACGGTTTTCCAAGGGTCACCACTTGTAATTATGGGTTGGGGCGTTCGGATCGCCGGGACATGATGAACCATCGCCTTGCCTTGTTCTTCATCGTTGTCACGCTGACGCTGGA
>TARA_R110002124_G_scaffold17676_1_pt1 | contig 14874 bp, 14 predicted proteins | sample TARA_R110002124 | Tara Oceans TARA_R110002124 (sample SAMEA4397445) | marine metagenome | biome: Polar Biome; feature: [SRF] surface water layer (ENVO:00010504); material: water (ENVO:00002006), including particulate matter (ENVO:01000060) such as... | depth 5 m | reverse complement strand
TCCGATCGACAATCTCAGCAGGCGCGGATGCACCGGGAAATTTGGACCGGACACCGTCATGCGGTGTTCGATCAGAGATTCCACGCCGCCAAGCGAGGTCGCCGGATAAAACAATTTGCAATAGCGCGTCACATCAATCGCAGTCTGCTTCGACCCCTTCACGATGATCGACAACATGCCGCCGAACTGCCCTCCGGTCTGTCGCTGCGCGACTGCATGAGCAGGATGAGACGGCAGACCGGGATACAACACTGCTTCCAACCTGGGATGATGTTCAAAGTGGCGGGCAATCGCCAGTGCATTGCAGGTGGCCTTTTCGACGCGCAGAAAAAGCGTGCGCATGCCGCGGATCAGCAGCCAGGCATCAAACGAGTGCAGCACGGTGCCCTGCAATTTGCGCACCATGCAGATCTCTTCCCAGAAAGTGCCGGGGCCAAGGCCCATGACTGCACCGGTCTCGCGGACCGACAATACGCCGGCAGTGATATCGGAATGGCCGTTGAGATACTTCGTGGCAGAATGAAACGAAATATCGGCACCAAAATCCAGCGCCCGGGTGGAGCAGGGTGGTGTGCCGGTGCAATCGGTCAGCAGCAGCGCGCCGGCATTGTGGGCGATCTTGGCAGCAGCTGCGATATCGGTCACCTCCCATTCCGGATTATTGGGAGTTTCCACCCACACCAGACGGGTTTCACCCTGGCGCATGACATCTTCCAGTTCCGCCAGATCGCCGGCTGCGTAGTAGCTGACTGACAGCCGCTTCAGCGCGTCATATTTCTGAAACTGGGCCAGCACGCCGTGATACATCACACGAGGCACCACAACATGGGCACCGGCAGGCAATTGGTCGATCACTGCGGTTGCGGCAGACATGCCGGAGGCAAATAAAAGTGTCTCGGCGGCACCCTCCAATTCGGCAATTATGGCCTCCGCATGGGCCGTGGTCTGGTTGCCGTCGCGGCGGTACCAGTAGGGTTTGCGAATTTCGTAATTTTCGTCCCGCGCATAGGTCGCAGCCAGCTGAATGGCCGGTACGACAGCACCGGTTTCCTCATCAATGAACCGCAGCGCCTGGGCAATGCGGGTCGCAGGAGAGAAGGTTCTGTTGTGTTTTGATTTCATGTAGGAGCGTCCGCAGAAGTTTGGCTGATTGAGTGTGAAGTCACATCCTGCATATCCCGCAGAATTTCACTGCATGCAAGTTTTCTCAATGTGATGCCCCATATCAGCCTGCACCGGGTGCTTGCATGAGCACCCGGCAACCGCTGCGAAGTAACACGGATCAAGAGTATCCGCCTTGGCAACCCGCCCGGAAAGGCGGTGTCAGCGCCAGCAGAAGCTCAAAGCCGCGCCAGTTGGACATCGCCGTCCCTGAGTCCGTTTATTCAATTGCCACAGAAAGCCGGATTTCTGGCTCTTCTTGCGCATTTGATAGGCGCCGACTGGGTGATCTGGAATCTCCAGAAATGTCCAGGCCGGCAGGTGTGACGCGGTGCGTCGCAGCCATTATTGGGATTGCCGTTCTGCCAGTGCCACCACGCCCCTTTTTTGGTCAGGTGATGGCCGTAAAAACACCAGTTCTTTACGTTGACCTTACCATCTTCCTCGGGGAAACCTTCCTCCGATTCCTTCATTGCCTTTGGATCTTTATCCTTGGACTGCTTCTCATAGGTCTCAATGAGTTCAGCAGTTATATAGGACAAATCCAGATCGTCCGGCATGTACTTGCCAAACAATTCTTTCATGCCGGCAAGCGTTTCCGCCCGCACGCGCTCAACATCCTGTTGCATAACATCAACCCTCCTTAATGTTTGTCACAATCTAACAGAGCGAGAGTTTTATAGCACAAAACCCGCCAAAATTGAATTTCGTTCCAATTTGGTATTGCAAATTGTTAAGCGAATCGAGTGGATTTCAGTCAAATTCTTAGGGGTGAGTTGGCGTTCCAAGTGGCGGTTGGGTGCCGGACAAGGGACTATCGACTTGTGTGCCACAAGCCTGCAGCAGATCAGATATCGCGTTCGCCCAGCGCGTCCCGGATTGCATCCAGATTTGACCGTGCGCCCGAATTTTGCGGGCTGATTTTCAGGACCTCTTCATAGGCGCGAGCCGCCTCGCGCAGCCGGCTGCCCTGAATATGCACCAGCCCGCGACCGGCGATGGCGCCGAAATGACGTGGCTCCCGGCTCAAGGTTTCGGCAATATCGGCGAGGGATGCTGGCAATCGGCGCAGCAGATAATTCACGGTGGCGCGCTTGTTCCAGCCTTCCGCATAGTCGGGGGCAATGGCAATCATGTTGTCAAAAATGTCCAGCGCCTGCAGCAGATCGGCCCGGTTCATTGCTCCCATACCGGTTTGCATCAGGGCTTGTAATTCTGCGCTCGGAGCGGTTTGCCAGATGTCCCAGATCTGCTGTTCGATGAGAGCTGCCTGATTGGCTGTTGCTGCTTGTTGCAACGTGTCAAATAATCCGGCCAGACGCGCATCGCTTTGATCGGCAGAACCACCAGCAGGCAGCAAAGCGATAAAAATCAGCAAGAAAAGGCTTCGTGCGAGTACCATACTCCAAAATACTGCGAAGCCACCGGCTTTGGCAAGAGGTTGGACCCGGCGCTGAAGCTGCCGGAGTACATTTTCTAATGTGGCAACTCGCGCCAGGGCACACCGATCTGGCGGGGATCGGCCTCGACCTTCGGCCCGGAACGCAATGGGTGTTTGTCAAACAGGCTTTTGCCATCGGCAAACGGGTCTGCGACCGTGTGGGTATGGACATGACCCAGATAGGGTTCGGCGATCTGCAGAATAAAATCCGTGTCCAGGTCTTCCGGCTCGAGCAAGCCTTCCTGCGGGTGGGCCATGACGTAGAGAATGGATGAAATCAGTCCGGCGATGACCTGAAGGCTGGTCGCATTGGTGGTCTTGTAGGCGCTGGCGATTTCCGCAGAAACTTCTGAGCCGTACCACACCACGTCCCTGGTCGTGTTGCGAAACGCCATCACCCCAAGCGAGTCGATACCCTGATCAATCTCTTCCAGCATAACCCGCACCGGACCGTCCGGGTGCCAGCCATTCCGGGACGCATTGTTGATGGTGTTCAGCGCCGCCGGACATGGCTGATAGCAGAAATAGGATGTCGGTTGATAAATCCGCTTGTCGTCCTCGTGCAGCGAAAAATAATTGGCAATCGTGAAAGCTTCCACATGGGGAATAATCATGCCGGTAAAAACGCCGAAGGTTGGGGAATAACCCAGCGAGTGATAATGCGCCGAGCGGGTATCGACCTCCAGATAGCGCACGCCTTCGGCCTCAAAGACAAAAGGCGCAATGCGCTCATGCACGGGTTCATGGGTTCCGAAGGGGACGCAGATTTTCTCCGATGCCTCTTCCAGCAGCCCGTGGATCGACCAGGTGTTCAAAGCTATCTTTTCACATGACGGATTCAGCGCACGCTGACTGTCCATTTCGGTGATGATCAGCGATGTGATACCAAGTTGCTGTGCCAGCTTTGCCCACTCGGTCCGGGAGCGAGGCGTCTTGTATGTGTCACCCAGCTCATCCTGAGCAAGCATGTTGACGAGGCGTTTGGCGAAATGACTGACAATGCCCGGATTTGCTCCGTGACAGGTGATCGCAGTCGGCCCGCCGGCAAACCGTTTTTTGGCCGTCTGGATGTCGCTGAACCGGCCACCATTATTGATCATGTCATCTGTACCGACCTGATCCGCCCAGATTTCAAAACTGGTATCGACATAGAGAATGGACCGGCGCTGGCAATATCCGATCAGTGCCTTGCTGCAGATATTGACAGAAGCATTGACCAGAATCCCCGGACCCTCCTTGAAGAAACCATCCAGAATTTCATCGAGATTCTGCTCTGTAATTCGGCTTTCAACGAAGGCAACTCCGTGGTCCTGATGCATGGCAGCGCGGTCAAAGCCATCTGACACGACGAAGAATTTTTCGGCGTCCAGATCGATATGGTCAAAAATGATGTCCAGTCCGGCATTGCCAATGGAGCCGAAACCCAAAAGCACAAAAGTACCGTCAAAGATTTGTTTTTGCGACATAGAAACTTTCAAGCGGGAATGACAATGGGAGGTTCGTCAATGCAACCTAATAGAAATACTGGCACTGAAGTTCAACCCACACCAGCTTCGATTGGCGGTGGCTGTGATACCTACAATGCAGCGTCACCGCACTGGTGCTCGGGTTTACCCCAGGGCTGGAAGACCATCCAGCGTAGCCAGCACTGCGGACGGGCTTAAATCCCGATATTCGTCTTGCTGGCCGGTACGGTTGACCCACACTGTACGGAAACCAAAGGCTGTTGCGCCGGCGACATCCCACCGGTTTGAGGATTGAAACGATATGGCTTGCGGAAAGACGCGAAACGACGTGGTCGCCATTTCGTAGACCGGCTCGGCGGTTTTGTAGGTCTGCAATTCGTCGACGGAGAGAACCGCATCGAGCAATGTATCGATCTTGGCCGAGCGCACTGCGCTGTCGAGCATCGTAGGAGAACCATTGGACAGGATGGCGATCCGTGCACCATGCTCTTTCAGCGTGCGCAGCACGGCGGGAACCTCCGGATAGCAATCCAGTTCCCGGTAGGCATCCAGTAAAGCTGCGCGATATTTGGGATCGGCGCTTGGAACACAGGCAAAGGCGTGGTCAAGCGCCTGTTCGGTCAGGGTCCAGAAGTCCTGGTAACGACCCATCAATGCGCGCACCCAGGAATATTCCAGCTGCTTCGCGCGCCATATCTCTGACAGGCGCGCACCATCAGGCCCGATGGTGTCAGCGTGTTTGCGCACGGCGGCATGAACATCGAACAGTGTTCCATAGGCATCGAACACATAGACAGCGTAAGGCATGGTGACTCATCTGGTGAGAAGGTTTGAATCCGTGTAGGGTGCAAGCTTAACGCAACTTCGGCAGATTGAAAGGGCAGTTGCCAAAAAGCCTTGAAGCGCTGGCGCGCCGCAGCCTCAATTCAGGCCGGTGGGAACACAGCGATGTTGGCTGGAGTTGACGCCACACATTTGCGGCGCGTACAAGGCCGCTCCGCCCTTTCGAGCGGATCAGGAGTGTCAGGTGAGCGACAAAAAAAGAACGGATTATCCGGAAGATGGTGTGCCGGAAGACGCGGTGTCACCTGGCGCGCTTTCGCCAAAGCCAGCCCGATGGCGGCCGGGCCACGCAGCGCCTAAGGAAGCCGATCGGGACGCGCCATCCTCTGCCCGCGCGAGCGACCATATTCAACCTGCGCCAGCCAAAAGACGCCCCAATTGGGGCTTGCGGATCATCGGCTTTCTTGTCGCGGCAGGACTGGGCGCAGCAGGTGTACTTGCATATCAGCAATGGGGTCCGAAACCTGTGCGTGAAACGGCACAAGCCTGTCTTGACCGCACTTTGCCAGATCTGATCGACACCGAAAGCCGGCAGCTTCAGGTTATTCTTGCACCCCTGTTCAACGATGTGGAAAATTCCCAGCGTGCGCGGATCAGTGCTGCACTTGAAGATTTTCAGGGCACCGACGAGCCGCTGATGCAACTGCAGATGCTGGACTGCTCAATTGCGCCAGATGGCGCTGGCATGCTGCAGCAACTGGCAAAGACCAGAGCGCTGAGCCGGGATATTTTGCGAACAACCGGCGCGGATGTGTTGGTCTGGGGCGAAGTTTCGCCTGACGCGCAACGGCTGGACCTGTTGACAACCTATCCCGTAGGAGCGGACCGCGGCCTGTTTGATATCGATCAGATTTCGCTGCCTGCGGATTTTGACGCGGATCATGCCGCTTTGTTGGCCGCAAAAGTCTGGCTCTCCTCAGATGTTACAGCGAAACTCGATACAGAGCTGATTGCAGCGGGCATGCAGAACACGGTGGATCGGCTTTCGCCATTGACCGAAAATGCCGCAGCCTCCTGGTCGGAGCAACAGCAGGGAACTCTTTATCATTCCGTTGCCGGGGCGGGTTTTCTGCTTGGCTTACAGGCAAATGATCCCCAGCGCATGGAGAGCGCACTCGATAATTTCCGCACAGCAAGCGAAACCTTCGGCCGCTACAATCTGTCTGACGATTGGGTGCGGGTCCAGAATGAGATGGGTGTCGCGCGCTCCACATTTGGAAAACTGACCAACCGGTTTCAGGAAATCGGTCTGGCTATTGACGCATTCAAGGCGGCGATTTCAGAAACGCCGCGCAGCCGTTACCCCGAAAAATGGTCCATGATCCAGAGCAATCTCGCAGAAGCCTTGAACGCATTGGGCGCACGGGAATCTGACTCGCAACTGCTGGCGGATTCCGTCACTGCCTATCGGGAAGTCCTGAAAGAGCAGAGCCCGGAGCGCTTTCCCCAACAATGGTCCGCGGTGCAACACAATCTGGGAGCGGCCCTGCAGTCGCTGGGTCAAAAAGACAATGACCCAGCGATTCTGAAGGCATCGACGGTGGCCTATCAAGCCGCACTTGAAGTGCGCACTGCCGAAGATCAGCCCAAGGCTCATGCAGTCACCCAGATCAATCTGGGTGCGACGCTGATGGCTTTGGGGACGCGGCTGCGCAGCGTTGAAACATTGCGCGAAGCTGCTGCTGCGTTCAACGCAGCAATCAGTCAGTTGGAGCGCGATACGTCTCCTGTTGAATGGGGAACTGCCCAGCACAGTCTGGGCAATGCGCTGGTTGCTATTGGAGAACAGGAAGAGGGCACTGAGTCTTTGAAATTGGCGCTTATCGCATTCCGATCGGCGCTCGATGAGTTCGACAGGGCAAAAGACCCGACCCGATGGGCAGTAACGCAGAATAATCTTGGCAATGTCCTGCATATGCTGGGCGACCGGGAACAGGACGCTGCGGTTCTGGCCGAGGCTGTTGTGGCCTATGAGGCAGCGCTCGGAGTGCTGTCTGAATCTGCTCCGGCCTATGCGGAAAGCGTCGTTCAAAGCCTGGCCCGTGTCCAGGCATTGCAACAGAGTCTCAATCAGGCCGAGTAGTCTTGCTCGGCATCACACGACCATCTTTTGGAGAACATATGGCAAACTGGTCACAGACATGGACATGGCTGGACGGAGAATGGCTTGAGGGTAACCCGCCGATTCTAGGCCCGCGCAGCCATGCCATGTGGCTTGGATCATCGGTGTTTGATGGCGCCCGTGCTTTCGAGGGGGTGATGCCCGATCTGGACCTGCACTGCCAGCGGGTCAACAATTCTGCCACGGTTCTTGGTCTGGCTGCGACCATGAAATCGGGAGAAATCGCTGAATTGTGCCATGAGGGACTTGCCCGTTTCGGAAAAAATGCAGAGCTTTATGTGCGGCCCATGTATTGGGCGGAGGAGGGTGGCTTCATGTCGGTGCCGCCTGCTGCGCACAGCAGCCGCTTTGCCCTGTGCCTGTATGACACGCCGATGCCTGCGCCCACTGGCTTCACCGCGACAGTCACCGGTTTTCAACGTCCCAGCCTCAATACCATGCCGGTGAATGCCAAGGCGGGGTGTCTTTACCCGAATAATGGTCGCATGCTGCGGGAAGCTGAGGCCAAAGGATTCCAGAACGCACTGTGTTGCGACATGCTCGGCAATGTGGCCGAATTTGCAACAGCAAATGCATTTCTGGTGAAAGACGGAAAAGTGGCAACGCCTGTGCCAAATGGCACATTCCTCAACGGTGTAACCCGCCAGCGTGTCATCGGTTTATTGCGCGGGGCCGGACTGGACGTGTTTGAAACCACTTTGTCCTATGATGATTTCCGCAATGCCGATGAGATATTCTCAACCGGAAATTACTCTAAAATCATGCCGGTAACACGGTTTGAAGATCGCGAGTTTCAGCCGGGGCCGGTGTCCGCGAAAGCGCGTCAACTATACTGGGAATTTGCGCACTCATAGAAACGACAAAGGCCGGGCCCGGCCCGGCCTTTGTCTGGTCAATCAATATGGCGAATTACACCGTCTGCGTGGGCCATGATAAGGCTGGAACGTATCGGTATAAACGTCATAGCTCCGATAGCGATTTATGCACCAGTTGACATGAGCTGATGCACGGCGGGAATGACTGTGACGCTGCGGATAGATGTACCGGGGCTGGGTTATCACATGGCTGTGACCACGGTTGTAATATCTACGGTCGTAGCTCCGCCGTGGGTAGCGCCGATAACGATCAGGATGGCCTCGTGAAACGGAGCCGCCGCTACTGAATCCAAATGTGATACTGGCACCACTACTGGAGCGATGTGCTTCCGCAACCGTTGAATAGGCCGCGATCATGAAGATCGCCACCATAAGGCTGCTCAAGGTTGAGATAAAAGAGTGTTTACGTTTCATCCGAAATTCTCCCGAACTAAATTCAGGCACCCGGGTGAAAGTTAGCACTTTTTTTACGGTTGTGTAAAACGCAATTTCGGGTGGAGTGACCACAGTTTTGTGATCATGATTCTGGGCCGGTTTTGGGCAGCGGCGAAACCGATTTCAGATAGGCTGCAATCGCTTCTCTGTCTTGCGTGGTCAGTTGCGAAGTATTTTCCACAACCGCGACCATGGATCCGCCAAGGCTGTCAAATTCCGGTGTGAAGCCGGTTTCCAGAGCATAGGCGATATCTTGTTCCGACCAACTGCCGATGCCGTCCGGGTGGGGCGTGATATTTGGAATGAAGCCCTTGCCCTCTGGATTGGGTGCTCCGGCCAAAGCTCTTGTATTATCGGCAGCACCCAGAAGATTGCGCGGTGTGTGGCATTGCGCACAATGTCCAAGCGCTTTGACGAGGTAAGCACCGCGATTGACCTGGGGAGTTTGCGAAGGTTCGTCCTCAAAGGGCGCCTGATCCATGAAAAGCATTTTCCACAGGCCCAGCCCGCGCCGGATATTAAAGGGAAAACCAACCTCATTCTCAGGTGCCGGATCAGCGACCGGCGGCAGCGTATCCATATAGGCTTTCAGATCCAGGATATCGGTGATTTTCGCCTGTCTGTAGGACGTATAGGGAAACGCCGGATAATAATGCGCGCCGTCAGGGCTCACGCCTTTCGTAACCGCATTGACGAAATCAAGCGCACTCCACGACCCGATGCCGGCCTTCGGGTCGGGCGAGATATTGGGCGCGATAAAAGTTCCGAACTGCGTCTCAAAACGGCGACCGCCCCCAAGGATCAGCCTGTCGTCACCCTTGGCTTTTTCCGCAGCATGACAGGACGAACAACCGCTGGCGGCAAATATATAGCCACCTTGCTCCGGGTCGGGCCTATGGGCGGGGAGTTCATCGGCGGATAAGGGCTGCGGCATCGTCAGATACCAGAACACGACCAGGCCAAGAAGACCCAGTACGAGTCCGAATTTAATCAGATGCCGCAGCATTAGCAGGACTTTCGAGGGATCACTTGGTATTTATGCGGTAGGTTTCGTGGCAGCTGCTGCAATTTGACGCAACCTGGGCGAATTGTGCCTTGAACGCGTCCAGATCGGTTGCCGGCGCTGCTATTGCAGCGGCCGTGTCGGCCTGCAATTTGGCGACCGCTGCAGCAAAGCCATCCGGGTCTTCCCAGATTTTAGGCCCTGCCTTGCTCTCTCCACCGGACTCAGCGCCGGCGGGAAATTTCGACCCGTAACCGAGGGAAACTGCATTCATGGTGCGGAAGGCCAGCAGAGCAACGCGGGGATCAAACGGTGTATTGCCCTTGATCATGGCGGCGGCGGCACCGGCAGAGGCTCCGACATTTTTCATCATTGCCTTGCGTTCGGCGATTGGATCGCCAGCTGAATAAGCAAGACCGCTGGCACTGGTCAGACCCAGTACGACAGCCAATTTGAAAATTTTCTTCATGCGCATCTCCAGTTGAGGTGGGGGATATTCCAGCTGCAGTAAAACATACGATCGGCAAGCTGTCACCGCTGCTGCAGCTTATCCGCTATCACGGATTCGTGAGTAAAAAATGGCCCGGCTTTGCAGTCGGGCCATTCACGCGTCATGCAATCTCTGGTAATCAGGACGCGCCTTCATACAACTCGGCGACATGGTCCCAATTCACCAGATTATCGAAAAATGCCTCAAGATATTTGGGCCGCAGATTGCGGTAATCAATATAGTAGGAATGTTCCCAAACGTCGCAGCCCAGCAGAGGCGTTGCATCGTGAATCAGCGGGTTCTCGCCGTTCGGTGTTTTCATCACTTCCAGCTTGCCGCCTTTCAGCGCCAACCAGCACCAGCCGGACCCGAACTGGGTCTTGCCGGCATTGATGAACGCATCGCGAAACTCTGCAACAGAGCCCAGATCTGCGTTGATTTTCGCTTCCAGATTACCGGGGATTGATCCGCCGCCATTTGGCTTCATCCACTGCCAGAAATGAATGTGATTGTAATGCTGACCGGCCTGGTTGAACAGGCCGGGCTTGTCAGCGTGGCTCTTTTTGACCACGTCTTCCAGCGACATATCGGCGTATTCTGTTCCTTTGATCAGATCATTACCGGCAGTTACATAGGCGTTATGATGCTTGTCATGGTGAAATTCCAGCGTCTCGGCTGACATATAGGGTGCCAGCGCGTCATAGGCATAGGGAAGTTCGGGAAGTTCAAAAGCCATCGGGTATCTCCGGTTGTTATTGCGGGGCCGCCGCCACATGCCGCCGTATCTCTACTGAATGGCAAGGGCGGTTTGGTTGCAACATAATCAGCTGTCCCTATATCGGCAATGGTTATTCCGGGCTTTCCGCAGATCCAGGGCTGCGCTGCACATTTTGCTGGCTCAGGCCCGACGCCTTGCGCAAACAGAAGGCCAATTTTCCTGCCGCGGGATGCAAATCCTGCTTTGCCATCCCATTTGGCCAATGATACACAGCGCTCAAGCTGAAAAATCTTCGGTCCAATCAAGGAGCCTGCCTGACATGTCTGCAGCGGAAAAACCGCCACTGATGCTGTATCTGGCCGCCCCGCGGGGATTTTGTGCAGGTGTCGACCGTGCAATTAAAATTGTCGAGCTCGCTCTTAAAGTCTATGGCCCACCGGTCTATGTGCGCCATGAGATTGTGCACAACAAATATGTCGTTGACAGTCTGCGCCGCCAGGGCGCGGTTTTTGTCGATGAGCTGGATGAAATCCCGAAGACGGATCAACCGGTTATATTCTCAGCTCACGGCGTGCCAAAAGCCGTGCCGCAAGACGCTGCAGCGCGCAACATGCTGTATATCGATGCAACCTGTCCTCTGGTGTCCAAGGTTCACAAGGAAGCCCAGATTCATCGCAAACGGGCGCGCGAAATTCTGCTGATCGGCCACAAGGGCCACCCGGAGGTGATCGGAACGATGGGACAACTGCCGCAGGGCGCTGTGACACTGATCGAAACCATCGCCGACGCCGAAGCGATCAGGCCGCAGGATCCCGATAATCTGGCCTGGATCACCCAGACCACCCTATCGGTGGATGATACACGCGAAATCGTCGGTGTTCTGCAACGGCGGTTTCCAGCCATTGTTGGGCCGCATAAGGAAGATATCTGTTACGCCACCACCAACCGGCAGGAAGCCGTCAAGGCGATTGCTGCCAAAAGCGATGTGGTGTTTGTGGTGGGCGCGCCGAACTCATCAAATTCGCAGCGCCTGCGTGAGGTTGCCGAACGCAGCGGTGCTGCCGCGGCTCATCTTGTGCAAAGAGCGGGTGATATTGACTGGCCTGCATTGCAGGGCGTGCGCTCCATTGGTTTGACCGCAGGTGCCTCAGCCCCGGAAGTGCTGGTCGATGAGGTGATAGATGCGTTCCGCTCGCGCTTTGATGTGACGGTTGAATTGGAGCACACGGTGGATGAGGATGTCGTCTTCACCCTGCCAAGAGCATTGCGCGAGAAAGTCGCAGAGATGGAAGCGGCGGTTTAGCAGTTATGGCGGTTTATACGGATGTCAGCGATGAGGCGCTGCAGCAATTTCTCACATTATACGATATCGGCGATCTGACCTCTTGCAAGGGTATTGCCGAGGGGGTTGAAAATTCCAACTTCCTGCTTGGCACGGATCAGGGCCAGTTCATTCTGACGCTTTATGAAAAACGAGTGGATGTTGATGATTTGCCGTTTTTTCTCGGCCTGATGGATCATCTGGCCGCTAAGGGCCTGGCCTGTCCGATACCAATTCATGACAAATCCGGCGGCACCCTCAACAGACTTGAGGGGCGACCGGCAGCAATCATATCCTTTCTCAACGGCATGTGGGTTAAACGCCCGCATGTGGAACACTGCACCATGGTTGGACAGGCGCTTGCCGAACTGCACAAGGATGGTCAGGATTTTGCCATTGTGCGGCCAAACAATCTCGACCAGCAAAGCTGGCGGCCCTTGTTCGAGCAATCGCGTTCCCGTGCCAACGAAGTGCGCAAGGGCCTCGCCCAGACCATAGATGCGGAGCTGGAATTTCTCGAGGAGAACTGGCCGGCGGATCTGCCTTCGGGCGTCATTCATGCCGATATGTTTCCCGATAATGTGTTCTTTCTCAACAACAGGTTTTCCGGCCTGATTGATTTCTATTTTGCCTGCAATGAAATGCTGGCCTACGACCTTGCGATCTGTCTCAATGCCTGGTGTTTCGAACGCGACAATGCGTTTAACGTCACCAAGGCGCGCGCGCTGATTGAAGGATACAGCTCCGTGCGCCCATTGACGCCGGAGGAACTGAATGCCCTGCCGGTGCTGGCCCGCGGCGCGGCGATGCGCTTTTTGCTGACCCGCCTGCATGACTGGCTGCGGGTTCCACCCGGCGCGCTGGTGGTTCCAAAGAACCCCTTGGAATACATGAAGAAACTCGGCTTTCACATGGATGTGGACAGCGTTGCCGCCTACGGAATTGATGTATGAGTGACGCGGCCGTGATAATTTATACCGATGGTGCCTGCTCGGGAAATCCCGGTCCCGGCGGGTGGGGGGCAATCCTCACCCATGGCGATACCAGCAAGGAGCTGTATGGCGGTGAGCCGGATACGACCAATAACCGCATGGAGTTGACGGCGGCAATCGAGGCGCTCAATGCCCTGAAACGACCAACCCGAGCGGAACTGTGGACCGACAGCCAATATGTCAAAGGTGGCATCACCGGCTGGATTCATGGTTGGAAAAAAAACGGCTGGAAGACCGCCAACAGAAAGCCAGTAAAAAATGTCGATCTGTGGCAGGCGCTTGATGAAGCCCTGAAACGCCACCAGATCACCTGGCACTGGGTCAAGGGTCATGCTGGCCACGACATGAATGAACGCGCCGATGAACTGGCCCGCATCGGCATGGCGCCTTTCAAGGATTAGAGATCGATTCACCATGATCAGACTTGAGCAGGTCCTCCTGCTCACTTGAATCACGGCTTTTACAGGAGAGGAAACCCCAAGGTTTTCAAAAAAAGGTAGCCTGACAGGTGCATCTATCGGTAAAGGCTCGTCCCGAAAGTGGACATCCACGGTGGGTCGCAATCAGACCACAGATTGTTTGCCAGCGCGGCAGTGTTGTCCCGAAGCCGTCATTCGCTGCAGCCGACAGCAACAACCGAAGTGTGGACGAAGTGAGCTTTCGCTGCGTTCTCACCAATGGCCGCAATGAACACATTCCGACTTCACAATTTATTAGAACCGACAAATGGCAGACCATTCTGTCAGGATTGATCTGAACTGGAAGCGAGTGCGGCGAGATTATCGAGCGCCGAAGACCAACCATTGCTGTAATCTTTGAAAAGATCCGACCCAGCGAGGCTGGCGATTTGCAAAGTGACGCGCAGAGCGCTGCCCGTTTCACTCTTCGATATTTCGTGGCTGCAAAGCGATATCGACATTGTCTGCCCCCCGACGAAAAGTGTTTCCGTGAAAGACAAGAACTCCGGTGTGACCACGTGGAAAAGACCAACAGTGTTGAACTCGGGTGCTTCTTTCGGACCGCAGCGGGTTTTTTCATGACCTCCGGCGCGGCAATCATACTCGTCAATGATCACTACGCTGTCGTTATCTGGTGCGCTCCACTTCTGTCGCGTGTCACGGTTTGTCATCACGTGGAACAGCCGGTCAGGAGAACAGGCGATGTCGCGTTCCAGGATCAGGGTTTCAAAGTCAGCCATCATTACTTTCCTTTTCAAGATGTTCGGCAAGAGCGGATAGGCGATCAAGTCGGCCTTCCCAGATACTGCGCTGGCGGTTCAGCCAATCTTCGGCCTCCGCAATTGGAGCAGCTTCGATATGAACTGTGCGGACGCGACCGATCTTTTTGGAACGGATTATCCCCGCGGATTCGAGCTTGCCCAGATGCTTCAGAAAGGAGGGCATCGCCATGTCATGCGGCGCGTGCAGTTCCGACACCGGGGCAGGGCCGGAGATTAGGCGTTCGATCACGGCGCGCCGTGTCGGATCAGCAAGGGCGGAAAAGACGCTGTTCAGATTGTTATCCATATGGCTAAGTAATCAGACCCGCCACGGGCGTCAAGAAAAAAAGGTAGCCGATCGGATAAGTATTTTGGAGATACCACCTCCCTGCCAACGATCCGTTAGAGGGCAGCATAGACAATAGTGAGATTGAGCAACGGCTGCTTTGCGCGCTTTTTACTGGTTCAGGCACCGCGCAGCATCTGTCACTGTGGGCTCAATGCCGGCACTCGTCACGGTTTCCAAGGATGACCGGTGTTGACACAAATTCCTATTGGTAGGATGTCGCAAACTGAATTACACCATCAAACGACAAGGTTCGCGATTGGATGTATAACGCATTTGTAGTGTTCAAACCCGCCCATTAAAGCGCTAGAACGAGGCCAGAATGAATGGGTCCTGAGCCAAGCTACCGCAACTGCTGAGCTAAGCCTTCGCCCGGCCCACAATTTTCAGTGCAAAGGCGGTTGTAAAGGCGGTTTCCTTGAGCCGGTCGAACCGGCCTGAC
>TARA_R110002124_G_scaffold30_2_pt1 | contig 14879 bp, 14 predicted proteins | sample TARA_R110002124 | Tara Oceans TARA_R110002124 (sample SAMEA4397445) | marine metagenome | biome: Polar Biome; feature: [SRF] surface water layer (ENVO:00010504); material: water (ENVO:00002006), including particulate matter (ENVO:01000060) such as... | depth 5 m | reverse complement strand
TTTTCAGTAACATTTTTCAAAAAAACCCTATTTTTTATTTTTGTCCTTCCATTGTCCGTTTGTCCTTTTTATAAAAGGCACACTCCTTCTGTTTCTAACAAATCACTTTTTATCAATTCAAGATTCATCCAACCCCCTTTATCTTCTGATTTATTACTTCCAGTATACAATTTACTTTCCCATTTATGACCCTTCCGTTTCATATGTTCCCGAACCATTTTTTTCATATATGCTTCTGCTTCCTTTTCAAAGAAGTGTTCTGCTAATGTTTTCCAACTCAATCTTTGGTCTATTTTTAATCTAATTCTATCATCATAGAATTTCTTGAATGGGTCATTATCTTCAATTGTGTCTTGTGTCTCTTCTGCCCATTCTGTAGGAAATTCTTGTAGTTTTTTTTGTCTTACATAATCTCTTGCGTAATCAAATAACGTATGTAGCAAACTCATTTTCTTTTGTTGGAAGTCGCCATCAATAGTATGTGATGGTTTAAATCTGAGATTCTCAAAATCGTCATCATCATATTTACTATCAAAATGTGAATTGAAAGTCATCTGTTTGAATGACCTATCAATTCCACCATCGGCATCAAACTTGGGAATATGATTCGTCATGGCGAATAACTTAAAATTAATATCTAAATTATCTTCTGTTCCATACATAACTTCATATCGCACGGTTGTCCCATCACGTATATTCTTAATAAGTTCAGCATTTAGCTTCTTCTTTTTGGGTAGTTCATTCACCCAAACAAGTCTCGCATTTTTCAATTCGGCAAGTGATTTATATGTTTTTTTATTTTCACTATCCAATAGGTCATTATTAGACTTCTTACAATAATGGTGTAATATATTACACAATATCTCAAAAATCTTGGATTTACCATTTGAACCCATCGCACCATATAGGATATAAAATTCTTGGACTCGTGAGGCATATCCCAATAACGCATATCCAATAACACTGAGATAATAATCCAGATGAGATTTATTGTTATTACATATTTTCATAAGCATATCCCTAATCCATTCTTCATCATCTTCGTTTCTCTCTTTTTCATAGTTATATGGTAATGTTTTAGAAACAAAGTCATCATATTTAATATCTCTTATCGTATCATTTTCAATATCATATAGTCCGTTTTTGAAGGCAATATAACCCAAGTTAATATCCAACTTAGTGGGAAAATTCCTATCTTCCAATAATGGCTGTAGATGTTTTATGATAGATGATAGATGTGTATCCTTCCAAGAATATCTTTTGATTATATGTTTGAGTTGGACTTGTAGTTCTTTCTTTTTATCGTCATTTTCTTCACCATCAATTTGTTTCTGTAAATCGTCCTTTTGAAATCGTATTGCTTTTGCTATATGCTCCCCAATAATTAAACATACATTAACGTGCTTTCCCCATAGCCCCGTCTTCATATCCCATACATACCATTTATGTGGTTTTGATAGTCCGTGATACTTAATATCATTTTTGATAACTGGATATAATTTTCTTGCGATTGCTTCTACTCCTTCTTCAAAATCATTATTGGTAAGTATCATGTTCACATCATAAATTTCTTTCATATATTTAACATATGCGTTCGGTTTTTCCGTTTTCAATACAGCCTCGGCAATAGCAAAAGGCAACTTCTTTGATTGCCTCTCCCAAGAACGCCACGCATCATAATCACTTTCGGTTCTGTGTGGGATATTAATAGCACTACTCCATTTTTCAAACGTTTTATATAATGCTCCATTATGTGCGAGACCAGAACCAACCTTCAAATATATCTCATTATAATCAATACGTGGATTACCGAGATAATCAAGAAATCGTGTAAATCGGTTTTGTTCTACACTTTGTAGTAGCACATTTTCTTCGTCCTTATGTTTTTTAGATTTTTTAATGACTTTTTTAATGGGTGATGAGTTGTTATAATCAATATGTTTTTCATCTCCTTTTATATTTTGGATAATATGGTCTTTTTCATTCCCACTTACGGCTTTCATAATTCTATCTTCTTCACCTTTTTTGTAAGCATTAATCGTCCTCAACAATTGCCTCCCATTAGAATATACGGAATTATCACAATATAGCACATTATCTTTTTCTGTGATTTTTACATTGTCTTTCCATTTACATTCAATAACCTCATTCAATAAATTAGTGATGAAAGGCATTTTGACCGATTGTATATATTCTTTACATTTTATTGTGTTTTCAATAACCTCATCTTTAAATATAATATGGTAAGATAATTTGTTAGTTCCTTTTTTTGATTTATATTGAGAACTGGTGCGAACCGCCAAATTATTTTGTGTCTTAAAAATATCACAAATCTTATTGTGTGTATCGTAAAAATCTTTTTCACTCATATTTAAATCCAGTTGTCCGTCTAAATCTATATATGGTTTCTTTTTTGTGTCTGGACGTAGCACTTCGTAATAAGGATTATCTTCACTTAAACATATATCATCATATGATTTATAAAATCTTGTATTGTCGCTTACTTTAACATCATTCGCAAAGAATATAGTCATCGGTCGTCTATATATATAATATATATATTCTTTATATCATTTTAAATCAATTTTGTTTAAAATAATATAGTTAATTTACCAACCAGAAGAAACCGAAGATGGTAGGTTTAGACTATCCATATTAGGAACTATTCCCATACCTCTTTGAGATATAGTGTATGGTTGTGATGGTAGTGAAACTTGTGGTGGTGCTGGTGCTTTTTTCTGTAAAATATCCTCATCAAACCAATCAACAACTCCTTTACCTACTTGATATAAACCAGCAATATCTAATGCCGCACCAGCAGCACCTACTAATGCTCCAACTGGGGCTAAAATTCCAGTAGAGTCAAGAGCAGCACCAACACCTTCCAGACCTTCACCAACAGCACCCTTCACAGCACCACCCGCTCTGGATGCCGCTTCTGTAAAATCATCAACAACTTGTCCTCCAGTACCAAGAAGTCTTGCTCCTTCGCTTTTTGCTTGTTCTGTGGTTGCTTCAACTGCGTTGTTAAATGTGCTTTCGGTAGCCCTATCTTCACTACTCTGATTTCGTAGAGCATCTCCGCCACCTATTTCTGCGTGTGTATCATGTCCTATTGATTCTTGTTCGCTCGGCATATCTACTGGACTTTGATTTAAATCATACACAGATGATGATGCTTGGTCAAAATCAATCTTTCCACTTTGTGTTCTGGGTAATACCCGAGTTTGTCTTCCCATAAAATCTTCAAAACTTTCATCGGTATGAACAGTATCTGGATTCATCGGAGCATGTTCCATCACAGCTGTTCGCATAGAACTCTTTAGAGGTATTGCCTCATCACCTAATCCAATCATATCAGTTCCTTCGCCACCTAATCCAGTCGTTCGTGTCCTTTCAACACCCATATCGTTCATTTCAACTTGTGGTGCTCTTCTGTTTAGTCTATTGGATAAGCCTTTACCACCTCCAGTAAATGCGTCAGTAAGAGTTGCCCCGAGTTGTTCGTCTATATCGGCTAATGAGCCTACACTACTTTTATAACGATATGCTTTACCACCATATTTACTCAAAAGTTCATTAAAAGTTCTAACTCCAACTTCTTGTCCTACTGATTTTAATACTTGTGTATAATCTGCTGTTCTTGCCTCTTGTTTCAACTGTTGATTTTGTGCCCTAAGACCATCAACATCGCTACGAAATGAAAAAAGATTTTGATTGATTTGACTTGCTTCATCCGCAAATGCTGCTCTTCCAGTTCTATCCATTTATTATATATCACTATTTTTTTTTTCATTTATTGTGATATTAACCTCTTGTTTTGTAGTATTTGTTAATACTTGTTCTTGTTCTTGCGATTGCCCTTTATCATCATCTTTTTCGCCTTTCAAGCATTCAAGAGTTTTACTTAAAACACATTCACTTCCCGTAAATAAACATATCAGTAAATCCACTAATCCATTTCCTTTATGAGATTTTAAAAATGGTAAGACTTCACTAACAACAAAGAGAGAACCAACAGTTGCTAATGATATGATGTAATCTACACAAACTTCTTTTGTTTCGTAGTCCATTTCCTCTTCAATATAAGTAGAGTTCATATTGATTTATATTATATATCCATATTTTTTTTTACTTTTTCCAGTCCTCTCATATCATCAACAGATAGATATAACTTGTCTCTATCATTGTATATGTTTCCCATATAAGATATAGATACGGTATAATTCATAATAGAAGGTAATGCCGAATGATTTAATCCCAATGCGTGTATAAACTCATGAAGAATAACGTTATATAAAGTTTTATCTGTTTTAAGTAATTTATTGGATATATAAATATCCGCTTCGTTTCGGAAAAGCATTGTATAACCAAAAGCCTTAGCATCATCATCAAAAGAGCAAATTGTATTTGCGTTCCCAATTTCATCTTTATATATTTCATTATGGAGAGAAATATTTATAATATTGTGATTGTTAATATCTTCAATAACATTTTTAGTTATATATAATACCTTTTCGTTCAAATCACAACATGTATAGAATGGAACTGGATTATCTATGGGTGTATAGAAATCCAATAATTTATATGCGTTCGCATACAATATAGAAGAGAGAAACAATACTAATCTCATTTATATTATATTCTTATTTTATTCTTTGTTGTTGTTTAATCCATGCTAAATCTGCTTTCTTTTTTTCCCTTAATGCTATTCCTTTTTTAGCAGCCTCACTCATGGGTTTAGGTTCTTTTAATGGAACTTTCTTTTTTGTAACTGGGTCTTTCGTTCGTTTTTCACTCATCTTATATATTATATCATTATTTTATTTATTATATTTCTTAACTCTTCCAGTTTTCTTTATAACTCTATATTTATTCCAAAATCGTAGCGATACCAGAACTAATATTCAACAAACGCTGAGTTCCAATCCAAAAACGAACATTACGAGTAGAGTTATTATCTGGAGCAAAAACTTCTCCACGCTCACTATAAATAATAGGCTGGTTACTGATACGTTGTCCTTGTCCGAATGCGTTTTCCAATTTTAATCCAACCCATGCTTGAGAACCAGATTCAAGCGTCTGTGAATAACTGTTGTAGGTTCTATCAGTCAAACCAAAATCGTTAATGGAAGCAATAACACCCGCTCCATCCGTCTGTCCTTTGAAAGTATAGATATAGTTATTGAGAACGAGAGGGATACCTTCAACCGCATCTGCTTCCGTTTTCTGTAGTGCGGTATTAGCAATTCCAAGAGAATATACATTATTACTATCTATTTTGAAGTTATAAGTCATACCTTCTCTCAAAGCAACCGAGTTGTAATTGCCGAAGTTAGCATCTAATCCTTGCTCTTCTTTTTGAACTACAATAAACTTAACTTTCTTTCCACCAACTTGGATTTGATAGTCATTGGTAAAACCACCCGTAGTATATTTAGTAAAGTTTCTCTGTTCTAATATTTCAAGATATGGAATATCATAACCTCCTCTCGCCATAATATCTTCGGCAATTTCAGCCATCATGGAAGGATAGAATAGATAATCCGCCATAATCAAGAATTTCTTTTCAACAATAGTGGAAACACAATTCGCCTTATTAATGGGAACACCACCAGCACCAGCTTGGGGCACACAGAAAGCAACATCAGCCTCTGGCTCGTTGAAAATAATATGGAGTGAAACTTCCTCACGAATTGCGAATAGAGGCAACTGAACACCAACCAAAAACGGAATAAGTTGTGATAGACCAATAGTAAAAGTAGGGGTTGTATTTTCATCGGTTGTAATAAGACGTTTTGCTCTGTCTATGGTGTCAGTGCGTGCTGCGGTTTGTTCTCCAACTGGATTAGTTGATACCCTTGTTGCGAATTCGCTTGAACTACGTCCGAGTGTTCCATAAGGTGCTGTAAAACCACGAGATTTAATAGCTGTTGCTGAATCGGGAGCAATACCTCTTGCTGCCGAACCCATAAAAACATCACTTCCCGCTTGCTTAGGCATAGCAATACCTTTACGATATTCATTAGAAAAATGAAGACGTTTCCACGTGGTATAGTGTGCTAAATCTTGTAAATCACTTACACGCTTACCACCAATTTCCAAAAATGCTCGTGCGATAAGAGCTGGTGCTCCAACAGACGTTGGGTAAAAAGCATTCAAAATATCACCCGAACCGTTCGTTTCTTTAACAGTTGCGGCTAATTGGAGTTGCGAGTTGGAATCAAGAATACCCTTTTTATCAAAAACGAATTTTGCTTGGCTTTGGTTAAATGCTACTGGAAAAAGCAAATCCGTATTAACATCACCTCTTACTTCTGGACGTTCTACTGTATCTGTCTTCAAAACTGATGGGAGTGGCTGACCGCTCATATTTTATTATATATAACGTTGATATAAAAAAATATGATATTACATTTTTTACATAAGAATTTGAACTCCACCATTTTCAAATACAATAGTGTTTTTATGCTTTACAAATAAGAATATAGAATGAGGCTGTAGAGAAATACCAGCAACGGCAATAGATTGGATACGCATACCAAAAGGTGTGCCTTTGAAGTTAAGACCATTATAAGTGATTTTATCCATACCAACGCCAATATTGTATTGTCCTCGTTTATCTTCCTCAACAATGGAATACCTTTCACGATTAAATCTGGCTGGTTGGGTATTGCTTAATGGATATGATAATTCTGTCTTTAATGATTTTACAAAATTGTGGATAGACCAACCATCACGAATAATATTCAAAGTTTCCCAATTCTTAAAACTATCGGCAGTTCCCGCAAGTTGCGTAATTTCACTATCAACCTCAAAATCAAGAGGAAGACGTAATCCACCCTTAGTGAAGGTATATGCTCTAATTGGAACACGATTTTCCAAAACATTATTAGCATTTTCATAAATCAATTGTAGCGTTTGAGAACTATTATACTGATAGTTATTGAGCCATTCACTTGGAATCATATTTCCAATAATGCTTAACGTTCTTCCAGTATTGATATTGAGAGAAAGATTGTAATCATTAGAATTGAGAACCGAGTAAAATGAAGTATAAGTATTGTATTCAAGAACACCGTTCTGGTTCATCATCATGGCTTGTTGTCCTTCAGCATCGGGAACTTCAGTTTCAAAAGAACAAATTAAGTTACTCAGTTCATAGTAAGCACCACCATTAGAAAGCCCAGAAGCAGATGCCGTATTTCGCCAATAGTTGTTATGAACAACAAAGTTACTGGGAGCGAGAGTTATAACTATCCTTAATCCCTTTACTAACATCATATCAATAGGGTTTCCTTGTAAGAATCCATCAAGAAGAGGAAGAGAAAACTGGAATGGTTTATCACATTTTTTAGCAGTAGAAACGTCTTTAGAAAGCCCACCATAAGTAGTATCACAACCATTAAGATAGTTATGGATACTTTCATTCAAAGGAAGAATAGAAGCACACATACGATTATATGCCTTTATTGTGGAGTATGTTCCACCTTCTAAATTTTGAATACTTAATGTTTCTATCACAGAACTAATACCAGTTCTTCCATCAATCATAATATCACCAGTAGGAGTGCTTGAGAAAAACTGAGTTGCGTTAGTTGGAGCAGTCCCATCTCCTTGTTTTAGAGAAAATGTTCCGCTAATTCTTAATGATTTTCCGTTCATTATTTTTGCGACTGAGGGTAGTTCAAAAATAACTTGTGCTAAACCATTTCTATCGCTAAATACACCATCGCCGAGATTGGTTGGAAGGACTTGAATGTATTGTCTTGTTGTGGTCATTTATATTATATATTAATAAGATAAAAAAAAAGATTATCTAAGGCTCAATGTATTTTCCAGATGAATTTACAATCAATCGGCGAAGTCCTCCAATATAACTAATCATGAGTTTATTGAGAACTGGGGCATCATATTCAACTCTTAGAGAGATATTTCCATCTTCAGCGAGATTGTAAATTGTTCCATATCTTGCTAAAGCCCTTGCGATAAAAAAGTTTTCATCTTGATAATCCAATTGCTTTACCATAATTTTTACAGCACCCAAAGCCTTCTCAGTTTCAAATAGAGCAATTTGTTCAGTCTTTGGTGGCGTCTGGGAAAGAAGTCCAAGGGGAACTTTCCTTGTGGGCTGTAGTTTGTTATTCACCAAATAGTTATAATCTTTTGCTGTATCAATCACACTATCAAGGTTATTGTGGGCAACAGAATTAGCAACGTTGTTTTGAACTGGAAGCGATAGAATAGATGTTGCCCTTCTATTAATTGCTGGAATATTGATTTGAACAACTCGCTCACTTGCGTTAATGTTATTGCGGTAAGTATCAAATGTAAGATAGTCCAACCTCATGCCTTCTGCCGTCTGAGATTGTTTCATTAGTCGCTCGGTATATGCTTGTGGGGGCATAGCAGTTTTTACGACGAATTCAACATTATTCAAAATAACTCTGGGAGTTTTAGCAAATGCGTCAGTTCTCCTTACAAAGCAAGTGTTATTGCGAGTATCTTGAGCAGTTCCAGCACTATCATTTCCCATACCTCCAACAAAAGTATCACCATTAACAGTTGAACCAGTCAATCCGACAAGCACACGAACACGACCACCAGCATTTTCGCCAGCATTACAACTAACAGAACTAATAGTTCCCAATAGAACTGGAGTTGTTGGAGCTGCGGCATTAGTAAAACCGTATAATTTTTGTCCTACAACAAGATTTACAGCACCAACCAACTGATTTTTTACAGCACGACCACCAGCAGTAAGAGCAGCTGTAGATGCTGGGAAAGCACCACCACCAGCATCAGTTGTGACTTGATTAAATCCAGCATTCTTTTCACAATATAATTCTACCGATGTAAGAGGAGAAGCCGTTGTTGGAACGGGAGCAACAATACCAAAAGGACATGAATCTCCAGCACCGATAGAAGTATCAACAGTTCCATCGTCAGCTGTAATACCCTCAGCAGTCCATACTCCTAGTGCTTTTGAAGCCGTATTCAAATCAATTTCAACACGAAGACCACCAACAATAAATGAAGGAAACATTTTACTGCTCAATTGACCAAGAACACCACTGTATAAACGGAATGCTACAACACATTCAACACCACTTGCGGTATAATCAATACTTGATGTATAAGTCGCATCACTACCAGTTAAATAAGTTTTAAATAACTGAGATTGGTCTGCGTTACGTGCTGGAAGATTATCATAGTCTTCACCGTCAAAAGCACGACCTCCATATTCCAGTAATTCAGTAAGACCTCGCTTATTCCTAATACTCATGTTTTCACTATAAATGTGTAGTTTTTCTGCGAGTTCTCCGTAGTTCTGAATATTTTCAAGAAGAAGGTTCGTATCAGCATCATATATCCTCAGATTATCAATAAGGGAATGAATACCACATTTCTTACTAAATGCTACGGCAGTAGGAGCATCTCGCACCTTAACACGGAACTTAAGATAAGTTTGACGTGGGTCAATGTGTGCTTGAAAAGAAGGGATTTCAAAGCGTAGTGTATCACCATCAGCATATTCCAACTGTCTATCACTTGGAGTAATAGAAGATTTTGAAGGGATTGTCTTTTCGTATTGCGAGGCAACAAAATTCATATTATATTATATTAGAAGAATATAATTTTTTTATATAATCCAAATGTTTTTTAGATTCCTTATGTCTCTTTTTATGGACGTATGTGAATTTTCCACCACACACACAATTAAATTTTCTTTTACGTCTTTCTTGATATATTTTATCGTAAATATGAGGCATTCCCGTTTCTCTCTATATATTTCTTGTAAGAAGTAAAATCATCAATATTAAAACATAAGTCATTTGGAATATATAGAACACTACTACGTTCTAATTTTCCTCTATCTCCTCTACTACAAATTCCATTCGTTATGTTTTGTTCTAATCTTTCCTTTACTTCATACAAATAAAATCCATCTCTAACAGTCCAACAAAAAAAAGAACGCCACCCTAATAACAACAATCTCCTTGATTCTTCATATTTATTATTGCCTATCATAATGCTTGGGTAAGTCCCCCAATTTATAAAACTTCTATCTTTATGTTCTACAACGATTTTCTTATCATAATCATAAAAATCCAATACACCATATTCATCAGTATTCTTTTCAAATTTAGCATCAAACCAGTAGTTAAGATTTGAGATGGCTTTTATTTCACTTTCTTTACCTCTGTTTAAATTTTCTTCCTTTACTTTGTTCATTATTATATAATGACATTTTTTTATTTTTTTTAATTAGCCTTAATATAAATTGTTTCCCATTCTAACTGGAATATTATTTGGTAAATATCCCGCTGCTGCTTCTGGTTTCTGTCTAAACATAAGCACAACATCAGTAGTTCCAACAAGTAATTTTTGTGGTCTATTAGAATCATCTGTAATGAGTATATCTAATTTATTGACATTTAACTCTTGAAAGTTATTTAAATCAACCCATAATAGAACTGGTGCTGTGTCGTTAAAAATTCTATAAGAATTGTCTGTTTGAACTGAATTTACACCCAAAGAATTGACTACATATATGAGTTTATTCTGAGATGATACAACACCGTTTTGAGATTGTATTGGAAGGTTCGTAATTTGAACATGATTTGAAAAGGCACTATCGCTTAATTGAATTGTATTAATTCCTAAAAATTTATACTCACCATTAGCACCACCAGCATCTACTAATTCTATACCAGCATCGGTGCTGTTACCTTTAACCCAACCCAATATGTATCCCATTTCTAATCCAATAGGTTCTCTTACTTTAAATATAGTTTTCAAATTTACATCATAAGTAAACGTGTTTTCCAAATCGCTCTTAATTGTATTTACTAATAAAGTTGCTGTTTTATCTGGTTCACTATCAAGACCTATAAATTTTTCGGGAACTACGAATTCCAATTTTGGAGTAGTAAATCCACTATTGTTTTTCTGTAAAATACTTTCACAAGCTAAGTCACCACTTGTGAAAAATTTGTTATACCTATCTAAAGAAGTGTATGCTTTACTTGAAATCGCACCATCTTGGAGTCTTTCTTCATATCTGTAAGAACGTCTTACATCATAATATCCTTTTGTAAAATGTGAAGAATTATCCGCAACATGATATGATACGAGTCCAATATCACCAAAATAAGATGGAATATAATATGAATTCTGTCCCGCTTCAAAATCATCAAGCATATCATATAGTTTAACCCAACCTACACGTGGGTCGGCATTACCAACACTTGCTGTTTGATATGGAGTATTAGGTTGAATTGTAATATCCCAACCTTCTTCTTGTTGCGAACCATCGCTGAAAAAGATAAACCTTAAAAATCTGAAAGAAGTTTGGAATGTGTATGGAAATTGTGCCGTAGAGTCATAACTTTGTGCTTGGGCAATATCCGCTGGGATAATATATCCGTCTGTTCCATATGAACCACTGCTTGTTTGTGTTGTTCCAGCATAACTTGTGCTCCAAGGTGCTGTTGAAGTTGCTGATTTATTCATCCACGGAATTCCACTAAAATTCTGGTAAGTAACTCCGTCATTAGATACTTGAATACCCAAATAATCATACATTTGAAATGATGCGTGTTCAAATCCAAAATCATTAATGATAAATTTCGCTTGATATCCAGTTCCTACATCAAAATCAATAGTATAGGCTTTGTTTGGTTCATAATCTCCTCCAGCACCTCCAGCATCAAAGAAATTAATTTCACTTGCGATTGTTCCCACACCATCTATATCTTGTAATATATTTACAGAATCATCAGTTGTATCATTTAATCTAACTTCAACTGGATTTGTTACTGGAGTTGGAGCACCAGCGGCTGGATAGGGGTTTGCCGCAAATGGAACATCAGTAGCCATATTATAAGAAGTCTCATCATTTTGTATGCTCATCATATAATCAATAGCCATAGTGTAGGGTGAAGTCCAGCGATAACGAAATTGTAACATGGCTGGTATTCTTGAGCCTCCATAATTGTATGTGTTGAGAACATATTTATCTACAGCATCAAATGTAAAATTAGGTGTGACTGCTGTATTAATTCCGTTTGATAATGCTTTTATATCTAATTCTCCTCCAACAGTAATGTATTTACTCTCGTTTAATTTTGAATTAGGGTCAAGTATCTCGGCTTGTGCTATAAGTGTTCCGCCACCAGCACCATCACCGTCTTCATAAATTCTTAAACCAAGAAGATAACGTGCGAAACCCCCTTGTGCTAATACTCCTCCATTTGGAGCAGCATTTACATCAACATATTCATTAAATTCTTCAAGTGCCGCATCAAAAGTAGTATAACCAGCAGTTTCTCCGAAAGATTGAATAAATGGAATGGATTGAACACCAACAAATTGCTCTGCTATACCACAAAATCCAACATCGGCAGCATCACCTACATACGTTAGGTCAAAATGCGTATCTGCTGATGTTTGTGATACATTTCCAAAACCATAAACGGCATATCCACCACTTTCTGGTTGTGCGGCTGTTCCATCGTTAAGTCCAATACCAGCATGTCCTCCACCATTTGCTGCTGGGACAACATCTCCTATAAACTTCTTAATACCAGTAGAAGATGCTGTAGCAGCAAATGCTAATTCGTCAAAATCTGGTAATACAAGAGTCTGTGCTGATGTTGAGCCCCAGTCATAATCACTACTCAATACATCAAATGTATATTGTGTGTTATAAAAATTGGAAAGAGTAGATGGAGCATCACTATTGGGTGCGGTATCAATTTCGGGTTGGACAAATTTCACACTATTACTCCAAGTCGCATTCGTTTCTGTTCCAGTAGAATTTGCTTTATCAAATTCAGCCTCATCATAATCACTATTACGAGTGTTTAGTCCAGCAGTATATGATTCACCATTATCATAAGTAATTAGAGAATTTCTTGATAAACAATTAAAGCCTTGATTGAACACATATGCTTGAAAAGGTCTTGGTGTTAAATAAATATCAACTTTATCTTCGCTTGTGTAAAATATATTTACACCAGCCCGTCTTTCATCAGCAAGGTCAGAAGTTGGAAGAACTCTGAAAGTGTTTTGTATAACTCCTTCATAAAGTTGTTGGTCTTGATTAATATCATTATAATCGCTATCAGTTCCATACTGATTAGCAAGTTCGGCAAGAAGATTAGCCTCATCTTTCCAACTATCAACAAATCGTTCTGGGGGAATAATAGGAGTAGGCATATTTAATGATGGAATTCCAATAGTCATATAAATTGGGTCATCTTGAATATTCCCGTTTTGATTGAGATTGAATGAAGAACTGATATAAGCAACTTGGCTATTTGGCGGTATTTTAAGTGGCTGTGTAAAATAGTTACTCCATCTGTATGGTAATAATCCCGAAGGTCGTCCAGAGACTTGAGATTGGTCTTCGTTCTTTGTGAATACTAAACTCATTATATATTCAGCATATATTAAAAAAAATGGACTTTTAAAATATAATCAATATATATAATGAATAACGTAGAAAAGGCTAATTATAAATTAAGGAGCAAACAAGACAAAGATGTGAAGACATATAATCACTTTAAAAATATACATAATCATAATGAAACAGAAATAGGACAACAAGAACGAGAAATGAATGAATGGGTTTCTAAAGCCGCTACGTATAAAAAACCCTCTAAACGCCTTCCGCATAATAAAGATGTTTTTGTTTAACCTATCCTAAACCAAGATGGAAAAACTGAATTATCTTTAATGATATTATCATTTTCAATCATATCCTTACAAAACGATTTAGTTTTTCTTCTATATTTTTGTCTTTGCTTCTTCTTTATACGTCTCAACTTCTTATGAGTATAATTCTTATGGTGTTCATCTTCACTTATATCACTCCACTCATCTTCACTACTTAGAAAAGAAGAATAATGATAAGACATCTTATTAATTTATAGAGAGATATAATAGAATGGTTAAATATTCAAAAAAAGAATACAAATTATTGGGATATGAAAAAAGCACTAATCCTAAAAAAAAATATGATGCTATGCTTGAGAACCGTGATACTGGAAGAACCGTAAGAGTTAGATTTGGAGATAAGAATTTACCACAATATAAAGATACGACGGGACTTGGATTATACAGCAAAAAAGATACGAACGATAAGAACAGACGAAAGCAGTTTAGAGCGAGATTTAGTGCGACGAAACAGAAACAAGATTTTACGAATTATTATTCACCGATGTTTTTTAGTTGGACGAAGTTATGGTGAGGCGATTTCTTACTTTAGCATTTGATTTATTTGCTGAAATACTGCGTGATTTCAATTTACATTCTTTACTACATAACATGGAGTTGGGATGTGCTATAAAATCCTTACTACATATTTTACATAATATGTTAATTTTACTATTGTTATAATTTATAAAATTCATATATAAAATATAAACCAGTTATTTATACCAGTTCCTCAAAATCAATTTCTTCCATAATCCAATATACTAAATATTGAAGCAATCCATTTATCGTAGTCATTTTTTTCATCGTATCAATCGTTATATCAAATCCAGCATCCTCCATTTTATAAATTATATATTGTTGCGTTTCAAATATATCTTCAATTTCAATACCATAATAATATTCTATAGTATCATCGTCATTACCATAATAATGCTTGAACTCCTCAATATTCCCCTCCATATCCTCCTTATTATCATTCCATAGTTCTTTAATTTTGTTTTCAATTTCTTCATAGGTGTAAAGATTTCTATTCTTAAAATCACACATATTATCTTGTTAATGGCTTTGTATAGATTTGAAAAATATGAATCAATTTTCATTTTTAGCCTCACTATTACCACGAAAAAAAAAGGGTTATTAGCCCAATTTTTTTC
>TARA_R110002124_G_scaffold287131_1_pt1 | contig 14901 bp, 17 predicted proteins | sample TARA_R110002124 | Tara Oceans TARA_R110002124 (sample SAMEA4397445) | marine metagenome | biome: Polar Biome; feature: [SRF] surface water layer (ENVO:00010504); material: water (ENVO:00002006), including particulate matter (ENVO:01000060) such as... | depth 5 m | reverse complement strand
ATCCGCGGGTCCCGGGTTCGAGTCCCGGCGGGCCCACATTTTTCTAGCTGGTCAGATCATCTTTTCTTCTTGATCGGGATTGCCGGTTTCTGCTCGATTTCGCTCCGTGCCCACATTTTGCCCACAACTTCTGGAGCGCCCACGGCGCTGAGGGCGTCTCCCACGGCATCCAAGTCATCATCGAAAAGGTCGGCATAGAAGTCGAGGGTCATCGCTGCGGAGGCGTGGCCGAGCATCTTCCGGACGGCCTTCAGGTTGGCGCCCGCCGAGATCGCGAGGCTCGCGGCGGTGTGCCGAAGGTCGTGCGGCACGCGCCTCGCGAGGTCCGGGTGCAGCTCCAGCATCGTCGCCATTGCCGGCTCGAATCGACGAGCCCGCCAGTTCTTGTTTCGGATGGGACCGCCCTCGGGCGAAGTCAAGACGAAGTCGCTGGACTTCTTGCCCTCGCGGCGCGCGGCCAGCATCTCGCTCAGGAAGGATGGGAATGGGACGCTGCGGCGACTGTGGTTCTTCGGGGTTCCGTAGACGAGCGCGTAACCGACCTCGGTCACTGCCTGGTCGACATTGACGCGGCGCCGGAGCATGTCGAGATCCATCACGCGGAGTGCGGCCATCTCACCCCAGCGCAGGCCCGTCTACGAGAGGAACATAATGACGTCGCCGTCAGGACCACAGAGCTCGGCGAACTGGTGCACTTGAGAGTGCGTGAGGTAGCCGTGCTTCCGCGAGACCACGCGTGGGAGCTTCACTCCGTCTGCCGAGTTCCTCGTCAGGCGCCCGTCGCACACCGCGTACTTGAGCATGATGCTCAGAACGCGGTGGTTGCTGCGTGTAGTCGAGGGGGCCACCCGGCCCGACCCGCCAGCGAGCCACTTCTGGATCCCCGCGTGAGTGAGGCCAGCTAGCGGCGTAGTCCCCCGTTGCGGAATGATCGCCGATCGGACGATCGACTCGTAGCCATTACGCGTGGACGGCTTGAGCTGGATCTGGGTGGCGAGCCACTGCTCCGCCCATTCCGCGACGGTGATGCGCGACTGGTTGGCCGAGACGAACTCGCACCGCGACTTAGCCACGTCGACATTGGCGAGGAAGAGCTCGGCCTCACGCTTGGTCTTGATCCCACGCTTGTCGCCTGGGAGTTGTCAGGCAGGCGGTACCGGACCCGGTACCGCCGACCGGTCGATGTGTCGTAGGGGGGGGTGACGCTACCCATGCGCAACCCATGCGCAACCCTAACCTCCATCAGCCATGGCCTCACAATGCCCGTCGCTCGTCATCGTCCAAATACTCGCGCAGCGACTCCTGAATCGCCTCGATGAGATCGCAGACGTCGCTGCTTGCGACGCCCGCACGTCCCTGACGCGCCCGCTCGGAAGCAACAACAAACCGGCCGGCAAGTGGCAAGAGAGCCGCGGAAGACCTGCTCGTGACGTCTGGAAGGTACCCGGCGAGCCTGCGAGTAATTTCATCGGTATCAATGTCGACAACATCCTCGAAATGCATGAGCAGCCATGCAGCAAACGACGGGCGCGACACCACCACTCGTATCTTGTTCTTAACTGCCAGAACGAGAGCTTCCTCTATATCCTCCAGAGCATCGACCACGCACCATATTTCATACTGATTGCCGTCCTTCCGGGCCGCGTTGCGCAGCTTGATCGCAGCCCGCACGTACCCCACGGCAGTGTTGGGATCGGGCACGACTTCCAGCGGGATCTCCGTGTGCTGCAGCATCTTCTTGGCCCAATGGAGGTAGTCCTCCTCAAGGTCGCCGGAGAAGACGATCATGATCGCCCTCTTGGCGTGCCTGTGCGGCTTCGCCCGTCGAAGATCCATCGGCTCGCGCACTAGTGACTATCTCCATCCTCGATCTGCCAAAGACCAGCAAAATCGCGGTAGTCGATGGGAGGCACTGCCCCATAGTCGCCCAAGAGGTAGCGTCGACTGAAGACTTCGCCGGCCCGCGGGTGGAGGTCCCAGAGCGAGAATAAGTTGCTTACGCCATGCTCATCCTTCTCGGTGAACCAGATCTGATCCCGACGCAGCACCTTATAGTCGCCGGTGTTCATCATCACCGTGACATCATGCGTTGAAAGCACCAGTTGCGCCTGCTTGGGGTTCGTATCTGGCGACTGAAAGAGTCTGACCACCTCACTGACGAGCCGAGGGTGGAGGCTGGTGTCAATTTCATCAATGACGATAACTCCGCCCCGCGCCAGGCGATCCAAGATGGGTCCGAGTAGGGCGAAGAAGTTCCGCGTTCCGACAGACTCCCAGCTGAACGGAAGCGGGACCGGCCCGTTGCTTCCGCTGTGAGCGACCACCAAAGACAACATGGTGCGTTTCATCTGAGAATCGATCTCCTCGAGCGTGGCCTCTGGCCGGATGGCCTGAATGAGCCGTCGAGTAGTTTCGCGGGCTTCCTCACCGAGTTGGTTTTCTTCGATCTTCAGATCCACGATGCCGAACTCAGCTCGAGTCATCAGCTGCGTGACCTGCCGCAGCCGTTCAGGGTCCCTTGCCAACGAGTCCGTTGTGCTCTGCAGGACGGAGGGCAGCTGCTCGGAACTCACGTGTCGAATGAGTCGCGCAAACTGCGCGTGCAGGTCCGTCAAATCCTCATGGTTGAGAAGTCTGGCGGTCGAAAAGAATAGAGCGTCGTCTCGAGTCGATCGTGCTATTTGCGCGTTCGGACCAGTGAGATACTCGCCGAACCGCCAAGCCTCATCGTCGACGTTCCGCTCAAAAAGCAAGCGCTGTCGATTCTTCGGCCATGAATACAGCCACTCGCTCTGAATGCGGCGCGCATCGAAGGTGAATCCATATTCGTAACGGACCCCTCCGAGGAGCACCGCGACTTCGAAGGTCGTTGGTTGGCCGTCATGATCCCCAAGCATGAAGGGGGTGTAAGGAAGTCCGGCCTCCGCTTCCGAGGCCGAGGACCGAATCATTGAGAACATGTCGCGGAGACCGCGGAGAAGGTTGGTCTTACCGGAGGAGTTCGGCCCGAATATCGCGATGGCAGGCGCTACGCCTGGCTCAGGGAACTCCTTAACCACTTCCACCGTTGGTCTTCGCAGCTTGAGCTCCTTGCGATCCCGGAAGGACCTGTAGTTGGTCAGTGCGAACTGGAGCAGCATGCGATTCCCGTCATGCACCCATCCTACGTTCTGCGCGCCTCCGGCTTCACGGGCTTGTTTGTAACTTTTTCGCATTAAATCGGTTAAGCACGGGAATAGTTGCCGCCCAGAGTCGGTTGTACGCGATATCGTTACAAACGCGTCGCTGCTCACAAGGCAGGTCAGCACCAACGAGAAGACCCCGATCGACCACCGTCGAGCGGACGCTCTAGGTGGCAGGTCGGGGTCAGGTGTCCTTCAGTAGACGTTCTTGACTCTAGAGCTCCAGATGGGTTTTTCGAAAGTCCGCTTTCGTGACCTGCCTCCTCCAATAACCAAAGGGGCACAACATGTCGAAGCCGTCGAAGTCGCAACTGTCCAAGGCAGGGTCCACCCTCGCCTCTGGATCGTCGACACCGTCGCAGAAGTCCCAAGCCGGCTCCACGCTCGGCAAGGGATAGAAGTTGCTGCGGTCGCCTCGGCGACCGCAGCAACTTCGACAACCCATCCCACCGCGTTCGCCCTAGCGCGGAATTCGAACAAGAAAGAAGACAAGATGCATAGCATCGATTTCCTGCCGGTCGAGAACCTCGACGGCAGCAGCACCAAGAGCGGGGACGCCATCGTCCTCAACTTCACCGTCCCGAACACCAACGCCAAGGCGGTGGTAGTCGTCGATGGTGGATACACAGCCACCGGAGACAAGGTTGTTGAGCACGTCACCAAGTACTGCGGTACTGACGTGGTCGACCTCATGATCTGCACCCACCCGGACAACGACCACCTCAACGGTCTCATCTCGATCATGGAGCAGTGCGACGTCCGCGAGCTGATGATGCACCTCCCGTGGAACTACAGCAGCCGCGCGAGCGAGCTCGGCAACTACGAGAACATGCGCAAGCTCTACGACCTCGCGGTCAAGAAGGACGTGAAGATCACGCAGCCGTTCACGGGAGAGTCGCGCCTCAATGGTGCGATCTCGATCATGGGACCGACGGAACTGCGCTACATCGATCTGCTCGACCAGGCCATCCAGGAGTCCGTCGATGGAACGGCCGAAGCCCGCCACAGCTCCGCCGTGATGGGCTCGGTCCTCCTCACCAAGGCGAAGAACCTGCTGGAGCGCGCGATCTCCGCTCTGCCGTTTGAGACCCTCACAGACGGCGACGACACGGGTCCTCGCAACCACATGTCCGCGATCACGCTTCTGACGATCGACAACAAGCGCCACCTGCTTACCGGGGACGCTGGGATGAGTTCGCTCGAGGGTGCCGCTGACTACTACGAGGCCACCATCGGATCGTTCGGCTCCTATCCGCTCACCCTGTTCCAGGCTCCGCACCACGGAAGCAAGCGCAACGTGGGGCCCACCATCCTCAACCGCATCCTCGGTGCGCCGGGTGCCGACTTCGGAACGGCCGTGGGATATATCAGTAGCGCACGCGCCTCCGAGAAGCACCCGTCGCCGAAGGTCGTGAACGCGATGATTCGCCGCGGGGTGAACGTGTACGTGACGGAGGGTCAGACCATCTGCCACGGCAGCTGGAACAACCGTCCCGGCTGGTCGCCCATCTCTCCCGTGCCGCCGCTGGATGAAGAGGACTAACTGGTGCCTCGAATCGACACCTACATCTGGCGTGCTCGGATCGTGCCCGCGGTACTCGCAGCGATCCCGCTCCTGACGTTCGTCGTTTTCATTGCCGATTCCCCGATCGCCGGCCTGCTCACGCCGGTGGTCGGGCTCGGTGCGATCCTTCTTGGCGCTGCTGAGTGGATCCGTGGGCGAGGGTTGAAGACTGAGCAACGCCTGAAGAGAATATGGGACGGAATGCCGACCACAGCAGCCTTGCGCCATCGAGGTGAGCGCGACTTCGCGTGGGCACCCCGTCGCTTAGCTATCGAGGGGCTGTCAGGTCAGCGTCTTCCGACTGCTCGCGAGGAGGAGGCACGTCCAGATGACTCAGAAGCAAGGTACGAACGTGCAGTCCACGCCGCGATCGCGAAGCTCCGGTCGGCTGCTCCTTCAGACACTGTGCTTGCTTCGGAGAACGCAAGTTACGGCGTACGCCGAAACACCCGCGGCATCAAGACGCAAGCTCTCGTCGTCCTCGCACTCGCGACCGTCGGCCACGTACTCCTGGCCGCTACTGCAGCCGATGGTTGGGCAATCGGTCTATTCGTGCTCGCGATCGACCTCGCGGCGTGGCTGTTCTGGACCCTTGTCGTGCGGGATGTTTGGGTGCGCGAGCAAGCAGACAAGTTCACCGATCAACTGTTCACCGACCTGGCAGTTTTCGAGTTACCTCCGTCAAATGGCACCCGCCAGATCACCTAGAGGGAAAGCTCAGCGGGGCCGGTCGACCAGCGACTCACCGCGTGAAGGTTCCTGGCGTTGTGCAGACAACGAGAAGTCATATTTGAAGCATCACAGACAGAGGACCGCTTAGATGAATGAGATGCAGACGCTCTTTACCGAGTACGGCGCGACCGACCGTTCGAACCTAATTCAGTACAACCAGCACATGCTCGATCGGCATCTGGTCGCAGTCGGCTATGCAGACTCCGCGCGGGGCCTCCGCGCCTCGTACACCGCGCAGCCATGGGATGACGTGATACTCCTGCCGTTCCTTTTCCTTTGGCGGCAGACGATCGAGCTCCAACTGAAGATCGTGGTGAAGGATCTGGCAACCCTTCGTCGCCTCGACGGTGATCTCGGTCCTGAATTTGAAAGCGACAAGGTCGATGCCAGACTTCAGAACCCGAGATTGGTCGGTCACAAACTCGACAAGCTAACTGCCGAGATGCTCGAACATGTTGCAGCCCTCGGGCTTCAGGAGAATCCTGCCGAGACAATTCAGACCCACGCCCTCCTTGGAGCTTTGGACAATGGCGGGACCGGTTTTCGGTATGCCGGAGTCCTGAACGTGCCCAGCGCTGACATTGACTTCAAAGGTTTGGCCGATGCTCTCGACAACGCCTATCGACTGCTCGAGGTTGTGAGCGACGCTGCAACTCACGGGGAGGGAGTTGGATCATGACGAACCCAGCTTCGCTACCCCACCAACCCATCGCCCCTGCGCATCAAATGCCCGGATGACTATAAGCGGGTGGCGAAGATCTCGAAAGAGGAACTTGTCGGCTTCGCGTTCGACGATCGAGGCGACGGAGTCCGAGCAAATATAGACAACCCGAGAGACTTGGTCAGCACTCAGCCGTCTTGCGTGATCGACATAAATGGACGCATACCGGGCCACCTTTTTGGACGTGAACTCAACTTCGACAAGATCCACGCGCTGTCCTCTTTCTGCGACTCCGTCGGCTTGGTGATCCGTCGCCGAGAGGGTCCAACGGTCGCGAGTCCACTTGTAGCCAGCAGATAGGTAACGGGCAGCGACCACGGCTACCGCGAGCTCATGCCGTATTGTCTGTCGGAAGAGGCGTGGAGCGGCCCGACCCGATGCCTGATGTGTGGGCCATACGATCTGGCGATCGCGGTACACCGGCCGCGCACTACCGATGTATCCGAGTTCCGCTATCCGCGCGATCCAGTGGTTCGCGCGGCGCACGCTCACGGGGCCATCGTGGTCGTCCTGGTACGCGGAGAGCGTCCACCTGATCGCGTCCACATCGGCCAGCCTGACCACGTTCATCCAGTCGAGCATCGCTTCGTCCCGACTCGTCAGCTGCCGCATTCGTCGCCTCCTTCGCTCTCTCCCTCTTGTTCTTCTCTTTTCTGTTCTTCCCTGTCCCACCGCCAGTTCTTCACTTCCTAACCTTCCGGAAGTAGCTTGCGGAGTGCGGGAGGTTGGGAAGCCGGCCCCGCCGGGGACTGGCGGTGGGACAGGGAAGAACAGGGCATTGCCCGTCCCGCGCTACATCCCGATGCGGGACGCACTTCGGGATGCCCCGACCTCGGGTCGATCAACAGCGCACAACTGAAAATCGTGAGGCCGGGGATCCTGCAGCCCGATCGGAACTCTGTAAGTACGGAGCTTTCGAACTCCGGCACTCGGTAACTTCGGATGCTCGGCACTCGCAAACTCCGAACCTCCGCCTTCGCGCGCCTCGCGCGTACTGCTTCTGTTCTGTTCATTCCTGTTCTCTCCTGTTAAAGGGGCAAGCCCGCGACCCCTTGAACGGCAACAAAGTGGCCCCCTGAGATGGTCGGTAGGCGACCTACTACGGGGTCACCAGCCGTCCCCCTGGGCCATCCGATTCAGAAAGGGAATCGGATCCCGGATGACCGAACTCGACGCACCCAGACGACTCGACTCGAGCAGGAGCTCGTACTCTGCAGGCACCCCGTTACGTCCGATTCGGACTCGTCGGATGAGGCCGGCCTCCACTAGCTCACGCACGCAGCGCTTCACCGCGGTGCGCGCTGCGTCGGAATCGTTGCGGGGTGCGAGGTAGCCGGGGGCGATCGCCAAGGATGCTCGGCCGACGTAATAGCGGCGGGGTTCTGCGTCGCCGCGCTTCTCGTCCCAGCACTCGTCAGCCATATAGAACAGCAGCCTCGCAGCCGGGTTGCCGATGTTGTGGCGGGCCAATTCGAGCGCTGCGCTTTTGACGGCGTAGATGCCCACGAGGTCAGGCAGTCGCTCGAGTGGATGCCTCGATCCAGGCGATCACTTCCGACCGCTTGTAGAGCACCGTCCGCGGGGTGGGCTTGTAGGACCTCGAGCCGATGCCGCGGTAGCGCATCTGCGAGAGAGCGGCGACCGTGAGGCCGGTGATCTCCTTGACCTCTTCGGCGTGAATGAACTCCGGATCCATCTTTTTCTCCATCCGTTTCGACAACCCTGATTGCAACGGGTTGTCCAAACGACGGTGGGTACTTTCTGTCGGTTCCACAACTAGAATCGCGGTAACCTGTCGGAATGACAGTTCTGAGCGCAGAGCCGTCCATCGGTGCGCGCATCCGCGCTATAAGGAAGGCGCGCGGAATCCGCACCACGCGCGAGCTCGCAGAGCTCATCACGGGGGCGTCCTTGACCGAGTCGATCACCGAGAACATCGAATCGGGTCGGAAGGTCGATCTCGACGTAAGTTAGCTGCTCAACATCGCAATGGCGCTGGAAGTGCCGCCTAGCTTTCTCTTCGCACCCATTGCCGCGCCATCCTCGAGCCTGAATCTTCCGGGACTCAGTGACGCGTTCAGCGAGATGACTGCCCTTCAGTTCGACGCATGGCTCGCCAACGATACCGGCACCGCGTACCTTCCCGTCTCATCAAACGAGCGCTACGCGCGCTTGGAACTGGATGCACTCCGCCGGTTGACGGAGATTGATTCCAAAACCTTCGCCTCAGAGCCTCCATCGGCGGAGCAGAGCAAGTGCGCGACGTCGTTGGCGTGCTCGATCTCGTCACGTCCTACCGAGAACGAATCGAACAAGCGCTGAGCGAGAGGGGCCGGATTCACGCCTACCTAGCATCGAGCGGTTGGGATCTGTCTTCGGCCGACGAGTCGTGGGTGGCCGAACGGGAGACAACCGCTTCAGGCTGACATGGCAAATCACCAATGCGTCCTCGACCTGTCGGAGTTAAGTCGTGTGGCACGCTCGAGCGCAGTAATCGCAGCCGTTGGACTTGATATGGATTCGCTTAGCGGCCTGAACCGCCCCACTGCACGATTCGAAATAGCCTAAGGCTACGCGGTTGGACGCGTCGGGCAGGCAGCCATACGGGGACGCCAGGTCGTGCACTTCATGATCACCCGAGCCGGGTTGGGCGCTGGAAGTCACGCAGTAGTTGGGCAGGCCCCTCCCCCATCCGCTCTACTAGTCCAGTCCGAGAACCGTCCCAAAGTCGTTGATCTGAGATTGGTAAATCGACTGGATCTCGTCGGGGAGCGGCCGATCGAAACGGTCGTAGTGGAGGGTTCGCTCTCCACGAATCACCGTGACAAGTCTTAGCGACCGCGAGGCCAGATAATTTTCGACTAAATCCTTCCGCACGTACAAGTACGCAGACCCGAACATCGGTCCTGCGTGACGTCGGAATATCGAAGCGACTCTGCCTTCTTTGTCGATCAGATCAGCCGACCCCGAAACTCCGCGAAGCGAGTGGAAATCGGCAAAGCTCGGAGACGGGAAGTAGACATTGCCTAGGTCATTCAATGCGCTGTGGTACCCCTCCCAGCCCCAAATTCGTGAGGTCGCCTCCGCGCGAAAGCCCGCCCTCCACCGGCCACCTTCGTAGTAGTCCAAGGCCCTTTCATTGAGCGTTCTAGGCTTTCCATCCGCCCTGCGAATGTCACTGCCAAACCGCTTCGACCATGGGACCTCACCAAGAAATGTGTAGAAATCAGTGCCTGGCTCAGGGAGATCGCGATGCTGTGGAGCGTGCGCAGCGAAGTCGGCCCCTACCGAGCCGACTGACCGTTGCGGCACAAAAGCGGTGGTCACCCAAGCTTGTGTCTCGCGACCATCTTCGACCCCTTCATGGAACACCGCGTCGAGCAGCACCCAGCCGCCTGAAAGTCCATCGACGGTGGGGAGTGAAATCACGGAGGCGTAGTTGGGAGTCTGGCCCGTAGACAACCACTGGGCGTGATCGACTGGAGACGACGCGAACACATCTGGCAATGGCGGTTGCCAGTCCGGAGGTTCCGCCGGAAAACTGGGATCGATGTCGACGTCGGTCGAGCGTGGTTCGCGCAAGGGGAAGTCCTTCAAGAGCCCACTTCGGCTTCTGACCCCATACATCTCGAAATAGGCAATCCACGAATACTTCTTGCCGTACCGGTCCGTCCGGTTGCCGTCGCGGCGGCTGCCAGAGTATCTCGCGATGATCTGGTCAATTCGCTGGAACTCAGCCTCCCGGTAACCCAGTCGACCGATCCGATCGGCGATCTGCCTCCGGACGCCGACATACTCAGAATTGTCCATGTCATAGTTACCGCGATCGTCAACCAGTCGACCCATTGTGTAGTTGCCGAAGTCCATATGGATGGTGCTTTCGCCGTCGACCACATCCTCATCAGCAATCACTCCGATCGGGCGAAATGGAATCTCACTAGCAGCCGGGGAGCGGATGAGGTGGACCTTGTCGTTCGGACGTAGAAGTCTGGAGCTCCGCATCCCGAGCACTTGCACGATCCCCTCGGCATAGGATCGAGCGAGGGTATGCCAGGTTCCATCCGGGGCGTCAACCTCGAGCACACGAGTCAAGAGCTGTCGTGCGAGGACTTTGAGCGAGTCATCGAACTCTGACGAACGATCCGCGAGTGCCCAGTTGCGAAGCGCGACGCCATACGCAGCTGCCAGAACCCGTTCTTTGACATAGGGGTCGTTAAACGCGAGCGCCTCCACGGCCAACTCGAAAAGTGCTCTCGGATGGGCCTCGCCCAGAAGCACCATGGCACGGGTCGCCCTATCCCGTACGAGTCGCTCGGTGGTCGTGGTCATCAACGCGAGGAGTTTCAGCTGGTTGCCGAGAACCGCTGCGTCGGCGCTGCGAGCGGCCGGCCGCTCAGCCCAAGCCAGCAGGCGAAACACATTGCTCGACTCCTCCGAGAAGCGGACAAATTCAGACCAGAGCAGGTCTCGGCGCGTCATTTCCATGGGGGCGAGACGAGCCCACAGCCATGCTCCATTCCATGGATGTTCCCTCCGGGCCGCAATTCCAAGCAACACCTCGAGTAGTTGGTTGGCAATTTCCGCGTCTTTCCGAGCGAGCAAGACGTTCACGACCTGGGCGGTCCCTGATCCGAACGAAGGCGCATCCCGCCAATAGAGCCCGTCAATGAAAGCGTCGGCAATGGGATACAAGAGACGCCTTGGCCGAGGGAGGTAATTTACCAGTTCAGGCAAATCGCCTACAGTGCCCAACTTCTTCGCGCGCTCGGGGAACTCGACCATAAGAGCAGAAGCGATCCCGGGCTCGGCGAAAGATCGAGAGGATCTTTCGATCGAGAACACGGCGCCCAATCGCCGATTCGAGTAGAAGGAACGCCGCAAACGGTCCTCGGTCGTGACGTCTAAGTGAGACGCGAGAAGGTGCCTTGCAACGAGGTGGTCCGAGAATCGCTGATACGGCAGTGCCATTCCTTCAACGTAAGCTCCGTCGCTGTATCGCATTTGCTCGACGAGTAACCCCGATGCCACCATGTCGCGAACGAGCTGAACGGCCTGATGTCCGGTAAGACCAAACTGGGATCCCACCTCGTCGATCACATCGGAAGGCGACAGCCATTCTCTACGGAGTTCCGCGAGACGTCCAGCGATCCCGAGGTGTCCCTTTCCAAGGTCGCCCTTAAGGAGGTACCAACACGCCATTTTGGCTAAGCCGTGTCTAGCCTCAATTTCCTTTCCCACCGAACCGACGAAGTTCTCGAGGACGTACGTCATCCCCTTCTGACCGGACGAGATTCCATCGAGATGGCGTTTCTGTGTGCGCTTGCTGAGGCGAATAAGACCCTCACAGAGCAGCTTCAAAAAGAGAGGACGTGCGAACTCTGCAGACAGAAGCGGGACATGGAGAACCGGAAGGCCATAGAACTCAAAAAACTCTAGCTGGGCGTCGAACTCCTGATCCTCAAACCCAGGGTGGTAAAGCACACGCATCCGACTACGAGAATCTGCTGGAACGATCTGCGTATCAAAGGGAGTTCTGCAGGTTAGGACGAGCGCAATGTGTTTTCGCGCACCGATGACGGCTAGAAGCTTCGGGAAGTGCCGTCTCCACGCGACTCGGTCGCCTTCATTGATTGCATCTATGAGAATGAGAGCTCGCCTACCCGCAACCACAGCTGCGGTCTCAAGCTCGTCGAGCAACGAAGTCTGTCCAGAAAGCCCCACCATCGCCGCGAGTTCATCGAGTGGTTCACCTCCGTCCAGCGCTGCTGCGAGAACAGCGACTGCCGGGACGCCATCGTCAATCGCGGCAAGTGCGAAATCACATGCGAAGTGTGTCTTACCCGTGCCCCACTCACCGAGAAGGAGCACTGGGTCCCCCTCCGGCGCCGTGAGTCCTTCGTTGCGATTCATCATGTCCGAGACCGGATACAATGCTGAATCTAAGTCCTCGAGAGCCTGCATCCTTGAGCCGATCTGTGTTCTGCGCGATGGACTTCCAGGTGGATCTTGCAGATCAAGCTGCTCCTTCGAGGTTTGGTGAAGCTCACCACCCAGACGATTTCGCTCCGCTTCGAGGACCATTTGGATCAAACGCACGTGGCGTTTCAGGCGGAGAAATCCGGACCTTACTCCGACGGACGTTGACGCGAGGCTTATCGAGTCCAAGTCCGCCGCGACCGAGTCGAAAGTTACTTTTCGTCGCCCCATAACGTCGCGCGCGGTGTAGCCGCGAACCGCGCGGCCGGCGCGCAATTCAATTGCTAGGGAACTAATCCGGGCTCGAAATTGGCTGCTCAAGCACTGCGCGGATACGGTTCGATCTAGCGTCTCGATCGACAAGTTGGGAGAGCCGGGTGCGAAGGCCGGCGAGTAGCGCGGCCCAGCGGACCTAACGGTCGTGTTGGTGACGCTGCGCAGATTCGTTAGAAGGTCGTCTGGCATGGCACCTCGTATGTTTGCCCGAACTCGCGTTGGTCGGGAAGCCAGAAACAGAATCTCAGCCGCCGTGCACGTTCGCAACTGAACGTGAAAGGCAGCCGGGTCAGGCTTCTAGCGTTCGGGAACTTCTGACTTTACTCTCTATCGATATGGAATGGTCGAATGCTCGACCTCAACGTGAGAAAGTCCAAGGTCCTCCAGTAGGCGCTGGACTCTCTCCAACGTGTCAGGGGTGCAATGCGGACCACAGAACACCTTCGCAACGGGAAACGGCGCCAAGTTGGCTTCACCTGGTGCAAAAGAGTAAGCCCCGATAGGCAGATGCCCATGAACTACCGTGGCATCGGGCGTCCCAGCCAAGAGGTCGTCTCCAACCCAGCGCATCTCCTTCTCTTCCCGAAATCCGGGGTGCTTAAACAAAGTCGGCAATGAGGACAATGTGAGACGCGAACTCCATAGCGCGTTGGCTGCGCGAGACGACGGAGGCAGATCTGCTAGATAGTTGAAAAAGGCCCGAACTAACTCACTCTGGGATTCGGGCTCGTACACGACATCGAACCAATACGGCAGCGATCTCGCATTCATTGGGCCATCCACCAATCTGTCCGGGCCACCAAACCAAACGCTCTCATCGATCCGAAATCCGATCGAGAACCCGTCTGGGCCGGCGTAACTTCGCCACTGTGACAACATGTCGGGCACTGAGCTCGCGCAGGCGATAAAGGTGGAGCCTCTGAGTGATTCCTCCCAGCCCTCACCCAGAACGCGGTCGATGTACTCACCCGCCCCCGGATCGCTGGGTCGGAAGGTTGCTCTGTCGCTGTTCCAAAGGTCCCGAACCAGCTGAATGCCATATGTCAGCTCGCTGGAGTCGTTGAGCGATTCCGGTGGACTCGCCCAAATCCGGTTTGAGCTGAGAATTCCACGTAGCCCCGCCTCATCTGTGTAGTGCCAAACGAGTCCCGCGGAACGTGGCGGGTACGGAATGGGCAGAGGAGACATGAATGAATGATGTCAGAGCGTGAACGACTTCTCTAGGCAAGCCCCATTGATTTCGGCCAATAGTCGGGGCCGCTCCCGTGCCCACATTTTGCCCACAAACGCTAGAAATCCCGCATTACTTCGTGTTGCCAAAATCGGTCTAGATCGTTGATTGTCCGGGGTTTTTGGGACCATACTAGTACTAGCGTGATGCCCTAAATCAAACTTTTAATCCGCGGGTCCCGGGTTCGAGTCCCGGCGGGCCCACATTTTTCTTCGCCTTCGAAGTCGCTTGCGATTCTTCGGCACTCTCACGAGTGTGTCGCGATTAGGCTCCTGAGCATGGAGTTATGGGATGCCGAGGGCACGAACTATCTCAGCATCGAGCCGATGGCGTACCAGTTCGAGGATGTGCGTGTTGATCCTTACGACGCCAACTGGCTGCTCATCGACGGGCGTGCGCGATACGGAACCGAGGAGTGGAACTTTCTCGAGCCCTGCTTGCTCGTAGAGGAGGCCCGCAGCCTAGGCACGTGGCTTTCGCGCGCCGCAAACGGACTCATTGAGCCGATGGAACTGAGCGGCCACAACGCACTTCTGCCCACGAAGGACTTCGTCGAGCCGAACCTCGGGTTCGGCCTCGTGAGCTTCGACCACTCTGCCGTCGTGCTGCGGGTATTCCTCTGGCTTGAGTCACAGCCTCCGAGCGTGACGAGCGACATGGAATTCTTTATGGATCTCACACTCTCGCCGAGTGACCTTAAGCGCGCGGTTGCAGCGTGGGCGTCGGAGCTCGCGGAGTTCCCGTTGCGAGCGTAAAGCTCAGCCCACGATCGAAACAACCTCGCTCACGACATCGGGTCGTACTGAAACTCGCGCAGTTCTTGAGCGCACCGGCAGGCGGTCGCAATTTTCGCCGCCCACGCGACGGCGTCGTCCCGGCTCTCCAATTCGAGCACTGTGAATCCTCCCTTGAGGTCTTTCGACTGCGGGTAAAGCTCAGCGCTCACGTCGCCACCGCCAGAGACGCTGACCGCTGCGACATCCTCGTTAATACCACCTCCGAAAACATAGACACCGGCATCTTGTGCCTCTTTAATGACTGCCCTCGCGTCGTTCGCCACCTGAGGCAAGTCTTCATCAGAGACGATCATTGCCTCACTGGGAAAAGAGATCAGAAACTTCGTCATTGCGCTCCTTGAATGGTCTTCCTGATGGCGTGAGCCGAGCGTACGCCGCTCGGGGCGCTCCCGAAAGGGGAAGCTAGAGTTTCTTTTGGCTAA
>TARA_R110002124_G_scaffold287324_1_pt1 | contig 14903 bp, 13 predicted proteins | sample TARA_R110002124 | Tara Oceans TARA_R110002124 (sample SAMEA4397445) | marine metagenome | biome: Polar Biome; feature: [SRF] surface water layer (ENVO:00010504); material: water (ENVO:00002006), including particulate matter (ENVO:01000060) such as... | depth 5 m | reverse complement strand
GTAAACACGGGACAGGCTTCACCCCTGACTATTGTCAGGACGGAGGAATTCTATTACATAATCCGGGTTAAAAACAGTCCCAAAAGGCGAAATTATAAGTACAATGGATACAATCAGAGAAATAGATGATTCAGCGCTCTGCATTTTTAGAAAGAAATGGGCTCGGGGATTCAGATTCATTGATGAAAATGGGAAAGTTATTAAGGATAAAAAGAAATTAAAACGGCTAAAAAACCTTGTAATCCCTCCCATGTGGGAAGAAGTAAGGATTTGTCGCTTTGAGGATGGGCACATACAAGCTACTGGAAGAGACAAAAAAGGCAGAAAGCAATACATTTACCATTCTATCTATGAACAAAAATGCCAAGAAGAGAAATTCAATAAAATGTCCAGTTTTGCAATGGCATTACCTGGAATCCGTAAAAAGGCCTATAAAGCTTTAAAAGCAAAGGAATGGAATAAAACAAAAGTACTTGGACTGATGGTATTGATCCTGGATGAATATGGAATCCGAATTGGAAATAAATACTACCAAGCCAGTAATGAAACCATTGGGTTGACGACCTTGCGAAGAAAGCACATGAAAATCGAAGGTGATGGGCTTGTATTTCATTATACTGGAAAAAGTAAAATTGAACGTAAAGTGTTGATAGACGATGCTGAACTAATTAAATTAATAAAGGAATCAGCAGAGCTTCCTGGGTATGAAATATTTCGTTACCAGGATGAATCCGGAAATTTCCAAGCTGTAGACAGTGATGAAGTAAATCAGTTTATCAATGAAAATATGGGCGAAGAGTATTCTAGTAAATACTTTCGTACATGGGCAGCCTGCAGGTTAGCTGTAGAATATTACCCTAAAGCATGGAAAGAACTTAAAAAATCAAAGCGCAAAAAATTTAGCAATATCCTTATAAAAATGGTGGCTTCAGAATTGGGCAACACTCCTACGGTTTGTAAAAACTATTACGTACACCCGGCTATTTTTAATGAAATTGATCAACAAACCCTGCCTAATCCTAATCCATTCAAACCAACAAAGAGCCTCTATAACTTATCTAATAGCGAAAAACTCGCCCTAAAGATTATTGAAAAAGCCTCCTCCGAAAAGTGATTGTGGTAAATATTACTCTTCTGAAATTATAAAACCTTATTAAGCCAAAACCATGAACAAACCGTATTATATCATTTAAAAAAACGATTCCATAACCACTTTAATAAAACCACAAAAGGGAGAATTACTGCTCCTACAATCAATCCTATAATAAACTCCTGAAGTATAGAGGGTAGCGCAGGTATCAAATGGTGAAAGAAATCAATATTGTGAACAAAAATACCTCCGGCTACCAAAAGCAAGGCAATGGTACCTATCACTGACAAACTTTTTATTACAAGAGGTAATGCTTTCACCAATAGCTTTCCGAAAAAATCAGAAAGGCTTTTCTCCTCCTCATTGTAAGAGATCAATTTGTAACCGAAGTCATCCATCCTAATTATTACTGCTACAATTCCATAAACACCTGCAGTAGCTAATACTGCAATAAAAGAAACCACCAAAATCTGAACCCAAATTACTTCTTGAATCACTGTCCCTAAAGCAATAATTACAATCTCCACCGATAAAATAAAGTCCGTAAAAATGGCAGATTTTATTTTATCATTTTCTGAGGCTAAAATTTCTTCTTCAGTTAATTTTTGACTCAATAGTTCAGGTTTATGGTGCTTATGTCCAGCGAGGAATTCATATACTTTCTCAGCTCCTTCGTAGGCCAAATAAAGACCGCCCAATAGCAATACAATGGTAATTACCTTAGGTAAGAATGCACTTAGCAAAAATGCAGCCGGCAAAATGATTAATTTATTAACAAAAGAACCTTTTGTAATGGCCCATAATACTGGAATTTCACGAGATGCGATAAAACCTGATGATTTCTCAGCATTTACGGCTAGGTCATCTCCTAATATACCCGCCGTTTTTTTAGCTGCTACTTTACTCATTGTAGCCACATCATCCATAAGCATAGCTATGTCATCCAATAATGCAAAAAAACCTGAAGCCATGTAGTATTTGTTTAAAATGATTTAATTAATGTAAAATGTATTTTATTAATCCTCACTATCTTCCTTAAACCTAAGGGCTAAAGGAAATAAATAATATTATTTCCAACCACCAATTTTATACCTCGGTTCCAATTTACTTGAATAAGACAAACAATTAATTTTTTGAGTTCATTCAAAAATTAAGAACTAGGTATCTTGTACCAGATTTAAAACAAACAATTTAGATATGCTTAAATGGACAATCATATTCTTTCTATCAGCAATTCTTGCAGCAATGTATGGTTTTGGAGGTTTAGCCGAAGGTGCAGAAGATGTGGCGAAAGTAATGTGTTTTATCTTTACTGGTATGGTTTTTGGATCACTATTTTCAAATTTTAAAAGAATTTGAAGCGATTTGGAAAACTATTAGGCCTAAGAGAACCAACAGGGCAATAAATAGAAAAGATAAAACTTAACTTTCCTGCTATCACTGCCTTATAACCAATTTATGTAATGGCCTACTTTTCTTTTTCAATAAGTTCAGCCCAAATCGTATATTTTGCATTGAAACTGATGGGAAGTAATCTCAATTAGTCTAAAGTTTTAAAAATCCAATTGAGCCTATTTCTTAGGCGTGGTAAAATTGGAGTATACGGTCCTACAAAGGTCCTGGTGTATTTTGGTTTCATGCAGATTGGAGGTATCAATACCTCAAAAAGCCAATGGCGGTGCATTCCCTATTCAGTAAGTTAGCCCCCATATGTAGTGCTTTTAAAGTTATTTTTAGAAAGAGTCAAAAGCACTAAGCAATAAGATTTTAAATGCTTATTTGATATTATTACGATACCAGACACCAACCTTAAAGTAGGACTTGGGTTATATAAATTATAATATTCTAACCAAACAAAAAATGGAAAGCTTGTTTACAACCACCTGGACCTCAATTGCCTTAATGGCAATAACTGCTTTAGGCATCTATATTTCTGTTATTTTACTTACTAGGATTAGCGGTAAGCGAAGCTTTTCAAAAATGTCGAGTTTTGATTTTGCAATGACAGTAGCTGTGGGCTCCATTATAGCCACAACCATCCTTTCTTCAACAGTTAATTTAACTGAAGGGGTATTCGGTTTAGTGATTGTCTATTTTTTACAAATTTCAATAGCCCTGGCTAGAAGAAATAAGTTTATAGAAAACATTGTAGACAACACGCCGCTATTGTTAATGGATGGTGAAAAAATATTGGATAATAATTTAAGAAAAGCGAGGGTCTCTGAAAGTGATCTTCGCTCAAAACTTCGTGAAGCAAACGTAACACAATTGTCTCAAGTAAGGGCGGTTATTTTCGAAACTACGGGTGATATCTCAGTTCTTCATTCTCAGGAGGATCAACCAATTGATTTATGGCTAATGAAAGATGTGGATAGGGTCTAAGTTTTATTCGCCTCATTGATCAAGTAAGAAAAAACTAATTTCCCCCAACTTGAAATAGCCCAATACTTCAGTACCTACGGTAAACCAACAATAAACCATCGCATAATCAAAACTCCCTATTTATTGCTAAATCTACTTTCTCACCGTTGTAATCAACCATGCCAATTGGTCACTATTATATAAAGCGCGCTAGCTTGAACAATTGGCCTTGGAGTTTCACTACTTTGATCTGCTTTAGATTTTCAAGCTCAATAGACGGAGTATAACATAAAAAAACAGACATACCCTTAGTTCTGAATGTGCCTGTTTTTTTATGTTCCCGTATATTTTCCAAATTATTCCACTATATCTTTCAGTGATTTTATTTGTTCCAGATCCGTTCTGATTTTAATGGCATGATTCTGAATTATTTGATCTAACATTATTGGTAAATGTTGGACTTCCAATAATTCTTCATATTCTTCTAAAGCAGCCTTATCCCCTCGGATAGCCTCCTCAAGCATTTCAGCATCATTGTTTCCTGCTATAAATGATTTAGCATCCATCCATGCACGATGAATGGAACCAGTAAAACTACCTTCTGTATTCATTTCATCAAAATTGGCTGCCAATTCCCTTTTCAATCTTAAATTAAAATCCCTGCGTTCATTTGACCTTTTTAGGAAAGAGCTTCTTAGTTCAGGGTTTTTTGTATTTGCGGCAGCCGTTGCATATCCTTTCTCCGCATCCTTATTTTTTTCTAAAATCTCAGAAAGTTGAATGTTCAGTTTATTATTTTCCCTATCCATCTTGTTTTGTTTTTGAAATTAATAAAGGCTTAAATTTAAACGTAAAAACCCTTAACCATTAACTTCAAAAAATACTTTATTGACTTATAAGAAAATACTTTATAGTTAATTTAAAATAAAAACCATAACATAACTAAACAACAAACTTGAACCCGGATTATGTAATAGGATTTCCTGGCCCTGACGATAGTCAGGGGTGATGCCTGTCCCGTGTTTACGGGAAGTGTTGCAATCGCAAGACAATCAGGCCGTTTGGATATTATAGCATAGTACTGCTATGGTGAAATTGAAAACAGCAACGAATTGGCTGATTTTGAAGGGATTTCAGCACGTAATACAGATTGTCTATTGCATATTTCGGGTTGAACCAACACAGCTCATTTAAAACCAATCAAGATATTTTTAATTATAAGGGTTTAGAGAACTGGAAAGAAAGATAGAAGGAAATGTTTGCTATTAAAGCAGTTAAAAAAATACAATCTGATTTTGAAAGTGCGCAAATGGTTAGGAATGTTTTTCTGGCAGGATAACAGTAAAGGTAGTTCCTATCCCTTCCTCACTTTTAGTTGTAACCATGCCCTTATGATTACTGATAATCTTTTTCACAATAGCCAAGCCAATGCCTGTGCCCTCATATTCGTGTTTACCGTGTAACCTTTGAAAAACTTCAAATATTTTTCCTTCCGTACCTTTGGGTAAGCCAATGCCATTATCTTCGACCTGAATGGCAAAGTATTTTTTATTCTGATTTAAATTTAATTTGGACAATTGATTTGAGACAACTTCCGACGCCCTAATGCTAATTTCAGGAGCCACATTTTTCCTTGAGAATTTAATGGCATTATTTAATAGGTTTGAAAAAACTTGACGCATCTGAAATAAAATGGCTTCAATTTCAGGAAGCTTTTCAACAGTTACCTTAGCATTAGATTGCTCAATTATACTATTGGATTCTTCAAGGACTTGTGCTAAAACATCATTTAAATCAATGGATTCATATTTAGTAATATCATCATTAGAACGAGAAAAGGTTAGCAAATCATCAATAAGGATCCGCATTCTACTGGCAGCAAATGAAATTTTATCAAAATGATTTTTCCCTTTATCAGTAAGCCTCTCCACCTCATTTTCCATGATTACAGAAGTATACATTTGTATTTTCCGCAATGGTTCCTGAAGATCATGACTCGACACATAAGCAAACGATTGTAGCTCTTCATTTGCAATTTCAAGTTTAGCAACAGAATCCTGCAATTTATCATTTGACTCAAGCAGGAGTTTTGTTCTTAAATCTACCTGACTTTCCAATTCCTTTGTGAAGTTTTCAAGCCTTTTTCTGGACAAGACTTGATCTGTAACATCAGTAGCTGTAACAATCACTCCTGAAATAGTACCATCAATTTCAGACAAGGGTAGGTAATGGTAATCCAAAAAGAATTCTTTCTCTATACCACCTGAGTTAATGACAGCTTTAGAGGCATTGCTTTTCACCCCATTTCCTGTACTCAACACATATTGAAGCTCATCCAAATACTTCTGATTTGTTAATTCTGGAAAAACTTCCACCAATCGCTTTCCTTCGACCTCCTCCCACTCTCTATTCCACAGATGGCTTAGCATCCGATTATTCGCCATTTCAATTTTCAATTCTTTCCCCCTTAAAATGGCCATGGCAATTGGGGAATGCTGCATGTGTTTTCTAAACTGACTTTCATTTTCAGCCAATGCATTTTTTGCTTCAACAAAATCAGTAACCTCATTGGTTACTAACATTACTTCGACAACTTCTCCAGCAAAAAATGTAATCGGCTGAATAATAAAATTGAAATAAGTGTTTTCAATTTCTCCATCTCTTTTTATAGATACCTGAAATTCAGTACCACGGGTAGGTTTTTGTTTATTGAAAACCTCTTCAAACAAATGAGAGACAGTGCCTCTAACTTCGGGCATTGCTTCAAAAAGTTTTTTACCTACAAAATTATTGGCATCCCTATCTACAAATTTTAGCATTGCATTGTTTGCCATTATATTAACCAAATCCCGCCCTTTAAAAATGGCTATTCCCACAGGTGCTTTGAAAACAATATCTCTAAAATGCTGCTCTTGTTTTTTTATTTGGGCATTGGCGAGCTTTAACTTTTTTTCATAGCGAACTTGCTCAGACACATCCTGCAAAGTACCATTAAAGTGAACCGGCTCCTGAGCATTATTAAATCGGACTCTCCCTTTTGCACGAACAATTCTAACTTTATTAGTCATATCATTCCTTATGGAAAAAGTATCTGAAAATTTACCATTATTTAGACCTATCAAGGCTTTTTTTATGGAACCTAAAACCCTATCGATATCCTCTGGAACAATTGCCTTTAGGGCATTTTCCAATTTAACGGCCTTACCCTTTGGAATCCCCAGCCACTCCATTAATCGGTCATTCCCTTTAAATGTATCCATTAATGGATTAAAATCCCAGGCGCCTAATTCCGCAGCATCAATAGCAAAGGCAAGTTGACTTTCACTCTCTTGGAGCTGTTTTAAATTATTCACAGCATCGGTTGTTTCTATGCATGTAATTAAAATCCCCTCCGTCTCTTCATTATCTCCAATAAGCACACTATAACTAAAAGTCCAATAAACATCTTCCATCTTTCCATTTCTGAAAATTGAAACAAGCTGATTTTCATGCCAAGTTGGATCACCTGTGTGCCAGACGTTCTTGATTTCTTTTAACAAAGTATGCACCAATTCAGGGAAGGCCTCTTCAAATCGCTGACCTAAGATAATTGGATGTTTTCCATCCTTTCCCAAACTAGGGCGATAAGCATCATTGTAAAAACAATAATGCTCTTCACCCCAAAGAATAAAATTAGGAAAAGCTGTTTTCAGCATACTGCTTACAGCCAATCTTAATGACAAGGGCCAATTTTCGGGAATTCCTAAAGGATGATCCTTCCAGTCTTTATTGCCTATCATCCACCCCATCTCTCCGCCATTATGCAGAAATTTAGGGATTGATTCAATATCTCTGTTGTTTACATTCATAAAAGCAAGGCACTAATTATTTCGCATTATTTTTCAACATTTAATGATTAAGAATAGGTTACAAAAACAATCATTTCATAATAAATTTTCAGGTAGGGAAATTGAATTCTTTAGAATTTGAAAAGCCCTGATCCCCACTAATACAGATTGATTTAGGGTTTTAAAACAGAGAAAAAAGTATTGGTAAATAGAGAAATACTTAAAGACGTTTATAGAACCAAACAATCATCTTTTCGCTCTTTGCTGTTTTTTTACTTTACAATTCTTAGGACAATATAATAAATTGATTTTTAATACTTGGATCAGTTTTGGTATCCAAAACATAATTCAAAGATTTAAATAACAAGGTTTTTAAATCCGTATATGAAGCGGGCTTTTGGATGTATTGATTGGCTCCGTTACTCTTCAATAAATCTATCACATTCTGATCATTGATGGTAGAAAAAATTATAATTCCAATCTCAGAAAATTCAGGAATATTTCGAATATCGGTTAGACAATCAAACCCATTCAGCAAAGGCATATATAAGTCAAGAAAAATAGCGTCAGGTAAAGGGCTATCAGATTTAAGACTTTTCATTAGTTCAACTCCATTCCCAAACTGGCTTATAAAATGATCATAAGGGAATTTGGCTAACCCCTCAATAAACATTTCCCTATCATCTCTATCATCATCAGCAATAAACAGCCGAAGTTCGTCCATATCAATATTGTGTTATTATTATCGCTAATGCTCTTCAATTGAAATTTTCAAATCGCCCTGAGTTCCTAAATCTTGGCTATTTCCTGTAACTGCACTAATCCCCATCTTCAATAAATTAATAAACTTACCATTTTCTGTATCCCAATAATGTGCTTCTTTTGGTATAACTTTAATTGCTGTCAAATCAGGGTCACTTACTCCATCAAACCATGCATTGTCAGCTTTTTCATAGTAACGTTCCAAAATCACTCTTCCCTTATAAACAATAGCCTGGCCAAATATGGTCAAAAACTTCATTTCTTTCGGATTGGAATAAATCAATTGAACACTATTGTCTGTATCAATATTTTGATTGTGTACACTTTTTTCACTACTTAAAAACCAGATACAACCTTCATCATCAACTTCCTTAGTGCTCATTGGTACAGTGTGCGGAGGTAAAGACTTAAGGCTTGTCTCCATTATGGCTATCTGAATACCTTCAGCCAATTCTTTTAACTTGTCTATGGCTTCTCTATTAAATAAGTTTTCTTTACTCATAAATATCATTTTTATTTTGATCTAAAGATAAAGCTCATAACTCCGATAGCTTGCAAATATTGAATCAGAAATTAACTCAAAAAAGTAAAAATTTACATAAGTGCGATCTATTACAGCGTTTGACCAACTTCATAAATAGATGGCTACAATGCCGGTTACATAAGTTCCCAGTGCATTTGAATAAAGCCCCCTATTTAAGCACTTGTGAAGTAAATTACATTTGATTGATTTTAGCAAAAGACAATCTATTACTTGCTGAAATAGCTTCAAAATACCCCATCGTTGCTGTTTTCAATTTCACCATAGCGGTGCTATGCTAAAATCTCCAAACAGGTTGATTTTCTTACGATTGCAACCCTTCCCATAAACACGGGACAGGCGAAAAAATCCTATTACATAATCCGGGTTTAAAAATTTCACCTCGATATGAAAGAGAACTTAATTGAATGATTTTAAAATACCGTTGACCTTAACAGCCAAGAATTTATCAGTATTAAAATGAAAAAAAATAGACACCGGCCATTGCAATAAAATATAAATTTTAGAGCTAATAATATATTTTTTTGAAGCTATTCCTAAATAAAATTAGCATTTATTTTACGCAAAAAACATTGAAAACAATGGAAGTAGCTACTATAAAAAAAGATGAAATTTTGCTTGATGGGATGGGTGCAATACCATCTCAAAGCAAAGGAACCACATTCCGTGTTTGGGCTCCAAATGTTGAAAATGTCGCTGTGGTAGGTGATTTTAATAATTGGGATGAAAGTAAGGACCGTATGAACTCAGAAAACAACGGATATTGGTCTTTGCATATTCCTTCCGCTAAAATCGGGGCGGAATATAAATTTTCACTTCAGTCAAACGGAAATAATATGCTGAAAAATGATCCTTATGCAAGGCAAATGACACATAGCAGTGGCAACTCCGTGATTGCAAAGAGAGCATTTGATTGGAACAATGACAATTTTAAGGTACCAAGCCTCAATCAGTTGGTTATTTATGAAATGCATATTGGTACTTTCCATCCGAAAACCAATTCAGGAGAACAAGGAATGGGAACATTTATCAGTGCTATTGAAAAACTACCTTATCTCAAAAAATTGGGAATCAATGCCATTGAAATCATGCCCATAGCAGAGTTTGCCGGTGGAATATCTTGGGGTTATAACCCTTCAGCTCCTTTTGCTATAGAAACAGATTACGGATCTCCAGAGGATTTCGCTTCTTTCGTAGATGCTGCCCACAAATACGGAATGGCCGTAATTATGGATGTGGTTTATAACCACTTTGGATCAACTGAATCAGATTTATGGCAATTTGATGGATGGGGTGAAAATGAAAATGGGGGCATCTACTTCTATAATGACTATCGGGCAGAAACCCCTTGGGGACATACAAGACCAGATTTTGGACGTGCAGAAGTTCGACAGTATATTAGAGACAATGCTCTGATGTGGTTAGAGGATTATCGTTGCGATGGCTTGCGATGGGATGCTACTTCCTATCTACGTTTTGTCGAAGGAGGTACTGGTTATGAAAGGAATGAAATTCTGGAAGCCAAAAAGATGATTCAGGATATTAACGGTGAGATTCGCACAAAATACCCAGAAAAAATATTAATCGCTGAAGATTTGAATGCCGATACCATAGTTACACAAGATTCAATTTACGGCGGTCTAAATTTCCATGCTCAATGGGATTCTCATTTCGTTCATAAAGTAAGGAACATTTTAATTATAGGGGAAGATAACCACCGCAATTTGCAAGAGGTGGTCAATGCTTTGACTTTTAAATACAACGAGGATGTTTTTGAAAGAATCATTTATACAGAATCACATGACGAAGTGGCCAATGGGAATTCAAGAGTTCCAGAAGAAATTCAACCAGGAGAAGCTAATGGAGAATTCGCGAAAAAACGCTCGATTCTTGGTGCAACATTAATTTTTACATCTCCTGGAATTCCAATGCTATTTCAAGGTCAAGAATTTTTAGAAGATGGGTATTTCGATGACAATCAAGGCTTGGACTGGGAGAAAGCTTCCCATTTTGAGGGCATTGGTAAATTATACCAAGACTTAATCAAAAGGCGATTAAGCCAAGACGATCACCTGCAAGGATTGCAAGGTCAAGGCTTGGAAATCATTCATTTTAATCAGGAAAATAAAATGCTCGCCTTTCTAAGAACCCATGACCTTTATCCTGAAAATCCTGTTTTAGTTATTTTAAATTTTTCGAATAGAAGGTTTAATGAATATGAAATAGGTGTTCCTATGGGAACTAACTGGGAGACCAATTTTAACAGTAGCTTTTCGGGGTACGATGAATATGACTTTAATACCGAGATTACTGCCTTAAAGGTTTTAGAAAATTGTAATTATGACAACCAAGCACATACCTTAACCTTTTCTATTGCTGAATATGCTGCATTAATAATTACTAGAAACCAGTGATGATTTTTAATATCCTATCACAAAAACATCAATTCAGATAAAATAAATTTCACTTTGAATAAAAGCTGTGAAAAGGCTTTTATTCAAAGTGAAATTAAAGCAAACGAGGTCACTTTTATCAACTAAATCACATTTGCCTATGGTCAGTACTACTAAATAATCATTAATGTTAGATCCAAACTAAGATTATGCCTGAATCACAAAATTATGGCTATCAAGGGCTGAACAGGGATCATTCCAGTCAGTATCCAATGTATTTTTAAGAATCTTTTTCATTTCTTCGTGACTAAATGGCTTTTGAATATAGGCATTTGCACCAAGTTGATAGGATTTATTTACATCTGCAGGATTGAAAGAGGTTGAAAAAATAATTACACAAATATCCTTCAACCGAACATTAGTTCGGATTTCTTTCAAACACTCAAACCCATTCTTTAAAGGCATATTGAGATCCAAAAACAGAATGTCTGGCAATTCTGCATTTTCATCCTTAAGGTAATCCATTAATTGGACTCCTCCCTCGAAAATAATTGTCTTAACATTAACATTTAGCGCTGTTATTGATTCCTGAAAGAGCTCACAATCGTCTGGATCATCATCAGCCAAAACAAGTAAACTATTATTTATTGTCTTCATGTCTTATCTTAAATTTGGCATTACAAAGTAACCTTTTACTTCGAAGATCTTTTTCAAAGTGGAATAAAGTTGTAAAGAAAATTCCTTTGCAAAATCTAGATAAAAAGCTAATCTTCAAAAATAAGACCAAATAGGACAGTTAAGCCCTATTTTTATGGATTTATTTAAGCATTTGGCACAGCACTTGCCTATTCAAACCAGTCATAACCTAGCAGTTAGAAAATTGAAAGTCTAGGAAAAAAATCAAAATATATGATAGTAAAAAAATCACCACAAGGACATCACATCATATACCAAGCAGCCCATGGCTTGTTGGCCGGTAAAATTGCTCAGCAATTAAAAAGGAAATACAGACCAAAACTTTGGCTTGAAACTTTAATAGCTATCGTAGAACACGATGATTTACAACTTAACTTTAAGGACAACAATTACTTGTCTGACATTGGTATGCCCAAGGACTTTACTGAAGACAAGCAAAATTCGTCAATGATATTAAAAAGATTGAAACGAATAATGAGCCATGCAAACAGCAAATCATCATGGACGACTTTACTCGTGTCTTTCCACATTGAATATTTGTATAGAAGTGTGAAAGATCAGAGCAAAGGCCTAAAAGACTTTTTAAAAAATCAGGAGCAACTTCGAAATAAAATTTTAAAGGAACATAACACCTCTAAGACCGAAGCTTACTCAATCTATCAGGTTTTACTTTTCTGTGATCGCTTGTCTTTGATATTGTGCAAAAATGAAATTCCAGATGCCGGAAGAAAAATTGAAATTAATACGTCAATAGATAATAAGACCTATTTCCTTCATCAAAAAGACAATGGTATTGTAACTGTCGAACCATGGTGTTTTGAACAAAACAAATTTGAAATTTCAATTGAAGAGATTATTTTAAAACAAACAAAATTTAATGACCAAAATGAACTTAAAGAAGCTTTAGAAGCTGCTAATAAAAGCAAAATCTCCTGGAATATTGAAAAGCAATAAGACCTAATCACTTTAATTTCAAAAATGCCAATTTAAATTTTATTTAAAATAGATGATTTTTATTAACTGATCCCTTAACATCCAAGTCATTTCAATATGTAACTGTAGAATTTCAGCTATTGCGTCCAAAGAATCATTAGAATTAAGGTGGAAAGAATTGTGTTTTAAGTTTTTTCGGATGAATTTAATTATCATGTTATGATCTCGTAACAAGCCTCTAATTAAACATTCTGATCTATTAATGCTAGAATCAAATACATTTAAAATTGAGCTTTTAAGCCCCTGTGTAAGACTCCCTTGATAGTTAAAGTTGATCTTTCTTATTTGACCATTTACAATGGTCAAAACATCATTTAATAATGAAAAATATTGCTTGAAAAAACAGTGGCCTCCATCATCTTTGGATAATAGCTTGGGAGCAGCCTCTTTGGCTTTAGCGTATAAAACGAGCTTATCTGTCAATAGCTGGTGAAAAATTTTTAAGTTAATTTTCTCACTCGAATCAGTTAGCGCGATATCTGTCTCTTTCAAATTCATTCTCAATATTAAATAGACACCACAATCGAATCACTCCTCCTATTTTTTTTCAGGTCAGCTTAATCAATCACCAACGCTTGAACTAATCACCATATAATTAGCTATAAAAAGCCGTCTATTCAATAGACGGCTTTAGGTTGGTTGTGGTAATTAAAATAGTTGGTTTATTTATGCTATATCCTATAATTGCAATAGAAAGATTGCTTGCTTAAAAAGTCATATCCAAAATTTTCTTGAAAACAAACATCGATGCCTATTACAAAATTAAGGTTAATCTTCTATGCTGATAAACTCATCAATTGTTGATGAACTTTATATTCTTTTGGACTACAGTTGTACTTTTGCCTGAATATCTTTGAAAAATAGCTTCTGCTAGTAAAACCAACACTGTATACCACTTCAGAAATATTTAAATCTGAAGTCTTTATTAGTTCTTCAGCCTTCTCTACCCTTACTGCGCGGATATAATCACTTACAGTAGTCCCATGCATTAATTTGAAACCTTCTTGTAACTTACCCGGTGCTAATCCAGAAAGACGGCTTAGTGTTGAAATACAATGCTGTGCCTCAGGAGAATTTTGAATATCTATTGAAATTTTACGGATAATATCCATTTCTTTTGAGTTCAAATTGCCCCTGTTAAAAGATCTGTTCTTAAGGTCATCTGAATGTTGTTGGATTTCATGAGCAAGAATCATGTGTACCAATCCTTCGATCATAAGACTCCTAACAATGCCTCTTTGCTGAATTGCCTCTAGCTGTTGAATCTTATCGGCTATTTTTAAATTGTACGAACCCACATAAATGGAATTTTTTGGTCGATCACCATTTATGAATGATTTCTGAATTCTGTAATTTAGATTATGTTGCTTCAGGATGTTTTGATTTGATGAAGTTTTCACCACAATAAGAGAGATCTTAACGTGTTCATCTTTCTCAAAATACAGGCGATTTTCTTCAAATGCCCTATTTGTTAAAATACCCGTCTGGAAATTTTCCAATTTGTTTTTGGCTTGTTGGCTACCAAAACTATGAGAAACTTTCCCTTTCAAACAATAGGCAAAACAAATTGGTGGATTTTTTGATGTTCCTGCAAGTAGGGTAAAATCTTGCAAAAATTTTACATCAAATTCCAGTAGCGATATACCACTCTTGAAGGTAATACCTCTGATTCGCCCCTTGCCAAATTCATTGTCAATATCTAAAACATGCTCTTTGACCCCAATGCTAAGATTTCCATTGAAATTTTGATTTAACTCATCAAACATGTTTTTAATGGTCGTGGATGTAAGTGATATCGTAGTCATGTTGTTACAAATAGGGTTAAACATTAATAAATTGATCCTCATTTCAAAAAGCAATGCACCAATTCAAAATAAAATATTGACATTTCTAAAAAACTGAAAATCAAAACTTGCAGTAATTGAAATATCCATCTTTTAAAACAAATTAGACCGCAGATAAAAAATATCATCTTAGATCTTTTACAAATATCACCTATAGGCACTCAACTTAAGTTACAGAACTTTGGGTTTACGTTACAAAATTTTACGTTTCATCTTAAAAATTGCGAAATATTTACAATTGTTATTCAATATTCTTCTAAAACAATTTACATAAACAGCTAAATCACAACTTATTATACAATACATACCAGGTTTTATAAATAGTTTGGTCTCCGTCCTGACAATAGTCAAGGGTGAAGCCTGTCCCGTGATTACGGGAAGTGTTGCAATCGCAAG
>TARA_R110002124_G_scaffold87461_5_pt1 | contig 14938 bp, 14 predicted proteins | sample TARA_R110002124 | Tara Oceans TARA_R110002124 (sample SAMEA4397445) | marine metagenome | biome: Polar Biome; feature: [SRF] surface water layer (ENVO:00010504); material: water (ENVO:00002006), including particulate matter (ENVO:01000060) such as... | depth 5 m | reverse complement strand
AAGATGCCGTTCTAGAAAGCAGCCCGACCTTCCCGGTACCCGGGAGGGTCGGGCTGTCGGCCCCGCAGTCGCGCCGGTCCCGGAGTGGGTTCCGTTAGCATTCTGACCAGTCTTTGGGCTTAAGTCTGCGGTTCAGAGGGATCGGAGCGACTGGCCGATGTGGGCAAACGCGCGGCTGAGGCAGGCAGGGACGGCGATCGCGCTGGCGGCCGTCGTCTTCATGGTTGTCGTCGCCATCACCCTCGTGACCCGGAAGGCCGGCAGCTATGTCGTTGTCTGGCCGGTCAATGCCCTGGTGCTTGCCGTCGTCCTCAGTTGCACACGGGTCGAACGACCACTGCTGTTGGGCAGTGCCTTTATCGGCAATACCCTGGCGGTAGTGATCGTGGGGAATACGCCGCCGATGGCGCTGTTGATGGCCTTCACCAATCTGGTGGAGGTGGGGGTTATGCTGGCGATTCTCGGGCGTCGCGGTTCCCTTCGTCTGATGCGACGCGCCGGAATGCCGCGCTTCGGCCTTGCGGCGGCGATGGCCTGCCTTGTGTCTGTCGCGACAGCCGAGGCCGGGCTTATGGTCGCCGGATATCGCCCAACCGTTGCCGGGTTCAGCCTTTGGTTCGCTGCGAACCTGCTGGGGCTGCTCGTCTTCACCCCCCTCCTGCTGTCAGGGTTCAATCGCCGCTTTTCAGAGCTGTTCGGTGCTGACCGGCCGCGGACCGTGCTGGGGCTCGGCCTGCTGGTTATCGTGTCCACGGCGGTCTTTCTGCAGTCATCGCTGCCCCTGTTGTTCATCCCTCCGGCAGCTTTGACCCTGGTTGCCATCCGGTCCGGGGTTGCCGGTGCGGCGCTCGGGGCATTGCTGGTCAGCATCATCGCCGTCATGGCGACCATTCATGAACTCGGTCCGCTCGTTCTGATTGCGGGGGATATTGCCCGGCGCTTCATCGTCCTGCAGCTGTTCCTGGCCACGCTGACGGTGATCGCCCTGACCGTCGGGATGACCTTCGCCGAGCGCCGAAAACTGATCGAACGGCTGACGCGGGCGCGGGTCGTGCGGCGGGCAAAGGTCGCCCGGGAACGGCAGATGATCGCCCATGCGCGGCTGGCGGAACGGATGTCGCAGGTCGGCTACTGGACGCTCAACATCGAAACGGGCGCGATCTTCTGGTCGCCGGAGGTTTACCGAATTCACGGAGTCGATTCCGCGTCGTTCAATCCGGCGCTCGACAACGCCCTGGGCTTCTATGCCGACGGGGACCGGCAACGGGTAGAGGCGATGATCAAGAGCGGCGTGGACCGGGATGAGGGCTGGGAATTCGACGCGGTCCTGATCCGGCGGTCGGATGGTGCCCGCCGCGATGTGCGCTCGATGGCGGCCAGCGAGACGGACTCCGATGGCCGGGTTATCGGCTATTTTGGCGTGTTCAAGGACCTGACGGAAGAGCGTTGGGTCGTGGCGAAAGCCATCGAGCAGGAACAGCGTTTCCGTCTGCTGGCGGACAACGCCAGCGACGTGATTGCCGTTTACGATGCCAGGGGGGTGTTCAGCTATGTGTCCCCGTCAATCACCGAGATACTGGGGTATGCGCCGGAAGAGCTGATTGGAAAGATGCCCTTTTTCATCGTCCCCGAGGACCGGGAAAGTGTGGCGGCCCAGTTCAATGCGGCCCTGGATTCGGATGTGCCGACCACCATCGAATACTGCGCGTTCGCCAAGGATGGTTCGCGTCACTGGATGGAGGCCAGGCCGAGGTTCCAGCGTGATGACACCGGCCGGATCATTCAGATCACCGACTCCGTGCGTGACGTGACAGACCGTCGAGAGCGGGAGGCGGCCCTGGCCGAAGCCCGAACCGAGGCCGAGGCGGCGACCCGGGCCAAGACGGAATTCCTCGCTAATATGAGCCACGAAATCCGGACGCCCCTGAATGGCGTTCTGGGCTTTGCCGATGTCCTGGCCGATACGCCGCTGTCGAAAGACCAAACGCGCTATGTCGACCGGATTCGCACGGCGGGACGGGGACTGAGTGTCCTGATCGACGACATTCTGGATTTCTCGAAGATCGAGGCGGGCAAGATGACCGTCGATCGGCGACCGTTTGATCTGCAGGCCCTGGCGCTGGATGTTGTTGACCTGACGCGAAGCGGAGTCGGTGACCGGTTGACCTTTGAGGTCGATTTCGAAGAGGGCCTGGCACCGTGGATGACGGGCGACGAGCAGCGAACCCGTCAGGTCCTGCTGAACCTGTTGGGCAATGCGGCCAAATTCACCGAGACGGGTTCGGTCCGACTGGAGGTCGCCCTGACCGCGTCCATGGTCGAGCTACGCGTGATCGATACCGGAATCGGGATCGCGCCCGAGGCGCTGGCGCAGTTGTTCCAGGCCTTCACCCAGGCCGACGCCTCGGTCGGCCGGCGCTTCGGAGGCACGGGCCTGGGGCTATCGATCAGCCATTCCCTGGCCCGGTTGATGGGCGGAGAGGTGAGACTGGACAGTACCCTCGGGACCGGAACCACGGCGGTGCTCAGCCTGCCCTATGTCGCGGCCGAGCGACCCGTACCGGTTCCGGCGACCGGCGCGAAGGGGACGGCCGAAGACGGCCGGAGCCTGAAAATCCTGACGGTTGACGACGTTGAGGCCAATCTGGAACTGATCGATATCCTGATGTCGCGGGCGGGACACACCATCAAGGGCGTGACCTCCGGCGAGGCCGCCCTGACCCTGCTCAGGACTGACCCGACCTTTGATGTGGTCCTGATGGACGTCCAGATGCCGGGCATGGACGGTCTGGAAGCGACGCGATTGATCCGGCGGCTGACCAATGGGGCCGAGACCATCCCGGTTGTGGCCCTGACGGCCAATGTCATGGCCGAACAGGTCGCTGAGTGCCGGGCTGCCGGCATGGACGAACATCTGACCAAGCCGATCCGGACGGAGGCCTTGTATGAGGTTATCGCGCGGGTTGGAGCCTTGTCCGAAACGCCGGTTCCGCCCGACCCGGGCGCGGGTGTCCCTGACCCGCTGGCCGCGCTGAAGGGGCGTTATCGGTTCCGGCTTTCGACCCTTCCGGCCGAGTTCGAACAGATGGTGCCTCTGGGCGAGCCCGAACGGACGGAATCGATCGCCGCCCTGGCCCATTCCATTGCCGGCACCTCGGGCAGTCTTGGGTTTGCGGCGGTGTCGGATGCGGCCTTCGCCCTTGAGGCCGCAGCCAGTGCCGCCCTGGCGGACGAGGACGCAAACAGGGACTTCAGCCTGCTGGTCGAAACCCTGATCAGCGCCGTAGCGTCCAGCTGAGCCCCGGGGTAAGGGGGCGTCCATGTTGACTGAACGCGATCGACCCGGCCCCGACCGGGCAGGCTTCCCCCCCCTGGTCCTGGTCGTCGACGATGATCCGATCATGCGGGAGGTGACGCGAATTCATCTCGAAGGTGCCGGATATACCGTCGAACTGGCCGCGGGCGGCGTGGAGGGAGTCGAAAAGGTCGAGGCCTTGCGGCCGGATCTCGTTATTCTGGACTTCGCCATGCCCGGCGTCTCGGGGTGTGATGCGCTGCGGCAGATCCGGGCGCAGCCGGGGAGCGTCGCCATTCCGGTCATCATGCTGACCGCCTGGTCGTCCGTCGATGATCGCAAGGTGGTTGAGGCGCTGGGGGGGCGCTGGCTTGAGAAGCCGGTCTCGGTGGAGGCGTTGCTCGAGGCCGTGCGGGGAATGATCGCGACCTGACCGCCGGACCTTCGGCGCGGCGAGGCGGGTCGACGGGCCCCGACCCGGCGACAAGGTACTGTTTATGGTTGATCGTTAAGATCGACATGGATCGGCAGTCCCTGCCTGTTGTGTATGAGTCCGGAGTACCGCCGTTGCCGACCCCCAGGGTTCTTGTCGCTGACGACGATCGGTATCTGGCGGCCATGGCCCGCCAGACCCTCGAGTCGAGCGGGATTGCCGTTGAAGTCGCCTCGAACGGCGATGAGGCCCTGAAGATCGCCGACTGGTTTCGGCCGGATGTGATCGTTCTGGATACGATGATGCCGGTCGTCGACGGGATCGAGGCGCTGGAGCGGCTGAAACGAAACACCCTGCACCAGAACACGCCGGTCCTGATGCTGACGGCGCTTCGAACCGTGGGCGACATCAAGCGCGCCATGGCCTCGGGGGCTTCCGGCTATCTGACCAAGCCGTTCCGGCCTGACGACTTCCTGAAGCGGGTGAAATGGTTGCTGGCACCGCTACCAGCTACCGCTCCGGAGACGCCCGGAGACGATCTGATCCTCGACGCCTGATTTCGCGGTTTCCGGGCAGCTCGTCGGGGCCTCGGCCCGGGTGCCCCGGTCAGGGTATCACGGCTTTCCGCCTGCCTGTCCGGCACCAGCTGCGCTTCGACACGGATATTCAACGCCATGGCCTCCTTCTATGACCGTCACATCCTGCCGCACGTCATCGGCTGTGCCTGCGGCTCCGGTCCGATCCGCCGGCAGCGGGCCAAGGTCGTGCCGCTTGCCCGGGGGCGGGTGCTGGAACTGGGTATCGGCGGGGGTTTGAACCTGGCCTTCTATGACCCGTCGCGCGTCGACAGCGTGACCGGTGTCGATCCGTCGATAGGTCTGCGGCAAAAGGCGCTGGCCGCGCCGCGCGCGCCGGGGCTGACGGTCGAGATTCTCGACGGCGAAGCCGAGGCCCTGCCCTTCGAGTCGGCCGTGTTTGATACGGTGGTCTGCACCTTCACCCTGTGTTCGGTGCATTCGCCGGAAGCGACCCTGGCCGAGGCCCGGCGGGTGCTGCGGCCCGACGGCCGGTTTCTGTACGCCGAGCACGGGCTGTCCCCCGATCCCGATGTGGCGCGATGGCAGAGGCGGATCGAGCCCCTGTGGAAGCCGCTGGCGGGGGGCTGTCATCTGACCCGTCCGGTGTCGGCGATGATTGCCGCATCGGGCTTTGAACTCATCGATCCGGCGTGCATGTATCTGCCGAACACCCCCCGGGTCCTGGGGTGGAGCGAATGGGGCGAAGCCCGCCGCGGCTGACGCGGAGGCCGGCCCCATGATCAAGGAGCAGGTCGTGATCTCAACCCCTGATGCCGGGCCCAATCAGGTCCAGGTCGACTACTGGAACGCGACCGCCGGGGAGGTCTGGGCCCGGTTCCAGGATCAGCTGGACCGGCAGCTGGCCCCGCTGGGTCTGGAAGCCATGCAGGCCCTGTCCGCGACGGCGGGTGAGCAGTTGATCGATGTCGGCTGTGGCTGCGGCCACACCACGCTCGAGCTGGCCGGTCGGGTCGGGCCGGGCGGGGCCGTGCTGGGGGTCGATATTTCTCATCCCATGCTGGAGGTCGCCCGCCGTCGTGCCGCTGTGACCCCCGAGCTGACGGCCCGGTTCCGCGAGGCGGACGTGCAGGCGGCGGACCTGGGGGGCTCGGTCTTCGATGCAGCCTTCTCGCGCTTTGGCGTGATGTTCTTCAGCGATCCGGTGGCGGCCTTCGCCAACCTGCAGCGCAGCCTGAAGCCGGGCGGCCGCCTCGCCTTCGTCTGCTGGCGGTCGTTTGCCGAAAATCCGTGGATGGGGGCCCCGCTGGCGGCGGCCCTGCCATTCATTCCGCCGCCGCCGCCGATGGACCCGCTGGCACCGGGACCGTTCGCCTTCGCCGACGCTGACCGGGTGCGGGCCATCCTGACCGGGGCGGGGTTCACCGCCATCGATATCCGGCCCCATGATACGCAGATCGGCAGTGGAGACGTGGAGCAGACGTTGCAGCTGGCCTTCCGTGTCGGGCCGCTCGGGGCCGTCCTGCGCGAGGATCCGTCCCGGGCCGGTGTGATCGCCGATGCGGTGCGCCGGGTTCTGGAAACCCATCTGACCCCGGACGGCGTTCTGATGCCCGCCGCTGTGTGGATCGTCACGGCCCGCCGGGCCTGAGGCGCGTCAGGCCATCGTCCACTCTGGCGACGGAGGGGCGGCTTCCGCTATAGGGGGGCCGATATGACGACAGACTCCCCGACCTTGCCGCCCGTCCGCGTCGTCGCCCTGTATCGCTTCGCGGTGATCGAGGACTGCGAGGTGGTGCGCGCCGGCCTCGAACGGCTGTGCCCGTCCGGGGTGCGGGGCACCTTGCTGATCGCGCCCGAGGGGCTGAACGGCACGATCGCGGGACCGGTTGCGGCGATCGAGACCGTGCTGGCCGGGATTCGGGCCCTGCCGGGGTTCACCGATCTGGACGTCAAGGAATCCACGGCGGCGACCATGCCGTTCCACCGGCTTAAGATCCGCATCAAGAGCGAGATCGTGACCATGGGCCGGACCGATCTGGATCCGGTGCGCAACGCCGGCCTGTACGTCTCGCCTGCCGACTGGAACGCCCTGATCGCCGATCCGGACACGGTGGTGATCGATACCCGCAACGATTACGAGGGGGCGATCGGGGCCTTTGCCGGGGCGATCCAGCCGAACACCCGGAGCTTCCGCGACTTCCCCGACTGGTTCGAGCGGGAGGGGCGGGCCCTTCTGGACCGGCCGACCCCGCCAAGGGTGGCGATGTATTGCACCGGCGGCATCCGCTGCGAAAAGGCGACGGCCTTTTTGAAGGCCGAAGGCGTCGACCAGGTCCATCACCTCGAGGGCGGTATCCTGAAATATCTGGAGACCGTGCCGGAGGCCGAAAGCCTGTGGCAGGGGGAGTGTTTCGTCTTTGATGAGCGGGTCGCCATCCGCCACGGGCTGGAAGCGGGCAGTCACACCCTCTGCCGGGGCTGTCGGATGCCGCTGGGCGCCGCCGACCGGGCCGCCCCACACTATGTCGAGGGCGTCTGTTGCGAGCGCTGTCACGAGACGCGGACGGAAGCGCAGCGCGAGGGATATGCCGAGCGGCAACGCCAGGTGGAGATCGCGGCCCGCCTCGGGATCGACCATGTCGGGGCGGTGCTGGCCGAGCCGGCAACGCCGCGACCGGGCGGGGCGCGTGAGGTCTGACACCAGGCATGGCCCCGGAGCCCCGTCGGCGCTATTCACCCGGTCGCGGCAATTGGAGAGACGGTTATGACCCCTTCAGCACGAATGCCTCCCACGCCGATCAGCGAGACTGAGCGCGAGGCGCGTCTGGCGGCCCTGCGCCAACGGATGGCGGCGGACGGGGTGGCGGCTGTGCTGCTGGGGGCGACCACCAGCCTGCGCTATTTCACCGGGCTGAACTGGTATGCGTCGGAGCGGTTCGTCGGGGCGATCGTCCATGTGGGCGGCGGTCTGGACTATGTGCTGCCGCGCTTTGAGCTGGACAAGATCGAGGGGCTGATCCGCATCCCCGGGGACATCCTGACCTGGGAGGAGGAGGACAGTCCGTTCCGCCTGATCGCCGGGCGGATCGGGGTGACGGACAGGCTGGCCCTCGACGAGCGGATGGCCCTGTCGATGTACCGGAGCCTTTGCGCGGAGATGGACGGCGCGCGTCTGGTCGATGCCGGGCCGATGATCCAGTCACTGCGCAGCCGCAAGTCACCGGCGGAGATCGCGCTGATGAGCCATGCCATGACCGTCACGCTTGAGGTGCATCGCCGGACCCATGCCCAGCTGCGGGCCGGACAGCGGGCCTCGGACGTGGTGCGGTTCATCGATGCCCAGCACCGTGAGCTGATCGGGGCGGGCAATACCTTCTGCATCGTCTCGTTCGGGGCGGACACGTCCCTGCCGCACGGGGGCGAGACCGACCGCGTGCTGGCCCCGGGGGATGTCGTCCTGATCGACACGGGGGCACCGATCGACGGCTATACCTCGGACATCACCCGCACCTATGTCTTCGGCGAGGCCTCGCGCGAGGTGCGCACGGTCTGGGAGCTGGAGAAGGCGGCCCAAGCCGCGGCCTTTGCCGCCGCGCGGATCGGAATGCCGTGCGAAAGCGTCGACGCCGCCGCCCGGGCGGTGGTTGAGCAGGCGGGTTACGGGCCCGACTATCGCCTGCCCGGCGTGCCGCACCGGACCGGACACGGCATCGGTCTGGACATCCATGAGGGCCCCTATCTGGTGCGGGGCGACACCACGCCGCTGGATGTCGGCATGTGTTTCTCCAACGAGCCGATGATGGTGGTTCCGGGCCGGTTCGGCGTGCGTCTGGAAGACCATTTCCACATGACCGCCGACGGTCCGGTCTGGTTCACCCGGCCCCAGGCCAGTCTGGATGACCCGTTCGCGGATGTGCCGGCGCTCTGAGCCGGAACGCCCCCGTAACGCGGTGTTAACCACGATTATGGCGCTATCATCCGAGAGCTTTCCGGAGGGGACCCGTCTTGGCGGTCAATCAGGCGCTGTTGCGCGAGGCGCAGGCCACGGGGTCGACCAGGGTGCCTGTAGCGCGGCCGCGACTGCCGTCGGCCGAGGCGGTGTTTCCCTATCTGCAGCGGATCGATGACGCCGGCTGGTACTCTAATTTCGGCCCGCTGCTGACCGAGTTCGAGGCGCGTCTGGCGGAGCGGTTCCCGGCCGGGACCGAAGTCGTCACGGTCACCAATGCGACCCAGGCCCTGACCCTGACCCTGATGGCCATGAACCTGCCCGTGGGCGGCTATGTGGTGATGCCCGCCTGGACCTTTGTCGCCACGGCCCATGCCGTGGTGCAGGCGGGTCTGAAGCCGTGGTTCGCTGACGTCGACCCCGACAGCTGGATGTTGCGGCCAGAGGCCGTCACCGGACTCGCGGCCGATATCCGCGCACAGGTCGTCGCGGTGATTCCGGTCTCTGCCTTTGGAGCCGCCGGCGACCTTGCGGCCTGGCGCGCATTCCGTGACGAGACCGGCGTGCCGGTGCTGGTCGATGCGGCCGCCGCCTTCGACACCCTCGACCACGCCGACCTGCCGGCGGTGGTCAGCCTGCACGCCACCAAGGTTCTGGGCATTGGCGAGGGCGGCTTTCTGGTGACCCGGGACGCCGCTCTGGCGCTCAGGGTCCGGCAGCAGACCACCTTCGGCTTTCAGGGCGGGCGCGAGAGCCACGTCGCCGCGACCAATGCCAAGCTGTCGGAATATGCGGCGGCGGTGGGACTGGCCAGCCTTGACGCCTGGCCGGCGGACCGGTTCCGGTTCCTGCGCGCCGCACAGCATCTGCGCATCAGTCTGATCGGCCGGCCGGAGGTTCAGTTCCAGAACGGCTGGGGTGCCGACTGGGTCACCAGCGTCTGCGCCGTCGGCCTGCCGGATGGCATGGCGGCCCCTGTGGCTGACGCTCTCCATCAGCAGGGCATCGATACCCGCCAGTGGTGGGGGGCGGGGTGCCATACCAGCCCGGCCTTCGCCGACTGCGCGCGCGGTGATTTGCGGCACACGGATCGCCTGGCCGGGTCTGTCATCGGTCTGCCGTTCTCGATCGATCTCAGCGCCGCAGAGACGGGTCGGATCACCGACGCGCTTCAACAGGCGCTGGCCGGCCTCTAGATGCAGGATCTGGCGGGCAAGACAGTGCTGATTACCGGGGCTGCGGGAACAGTCGGGACGGCCTGTGCCGAGGTGTTTCTCGACAGGGGGGCCCGGCTGGTGCTGACCGATCGTGTCGCGCCGTCGTCGGATCTGACCGCCAATCCGAAGGTCCATTTCCAGCCGGCTGATGTGACGGATGGCGCTGCGGTCGAGGCTGCCTATCACGCCGCGATCGGCCGGTTCGGACCGATCGATGCCGCCATACTGGCCGCGGGCGTTGAAGGCCCTGTGGCCCTGGTCGAAGAGATTACCGAGGCGGATTTCGAGCGGGTCATCGCCGTCAATGTAAAGGGCTGCCTGTTCTGGATGCAGGCCTGTCTGCGCGACATGAAGCCGAGGGGGGCGGGCAGTATCGTCGCCCTGTCCTCGATTTCCGGTGTGGTCGGCAGTGCATCGCTGGGGGCCTATACGCTGAGCAAGCATGCGGTGATCGGCCTGGTCCGGGCTGCCGCCCTCGAGGCGGGTGGTCACGGGGTGCGGGTCAATGCCCTGTGCCCTGGCCCGATCGACTCCGACATGATGCGGCGGCTGGACAAGGCGTTGTCCGACCGGGATCCGCAACGCGCCCGGGGACAGGCGGACGCGGTCAGGGCCCTGCCCCTGCAGCGCTATGTGTCCGCCCTGGAAGTCGCGCGGATGGCAGCCTTCCTGTGCAGCGACGACTCCGGCTCGTGCCACGGCGGGACCTATATGGTCGACGGTGGCTTTACTGCCCGGTGATGCGTGAGTGTGATGGTCCCGCCATATGCAGAGCCGGCCCCTGTCGGTGGCTTCTTCGAAACGCACGACCCTGACGGCGCGACAGGCGGCGTCAGCGTGCTGGAGGCCTGGACCGGAGGCCGGGCCTGGGCGGCCTTCGGAAATGCCCGCTCGGCCTTCGCCGCCCTTGTAGCGACCCTGCCCGGGACGACCGTGTGGCTGCCGGCCTTCGTCTGTCGTGACATGGTCGCTCCGTCCGTCCGCGAGCGGGTGCGCTTCTATCCGGTGGCGGAGGGTTTCCATCCGGACCTTGTCGGTGTCGAGGCCGGGATGGCAGCCGGCGATCTGGTGCTGGTGGTGGCCTATTTCGGCCAGCCCGTGGCGTCGGGCGTCCAGAACCTTATCCGGCGGCGGCCCGATCTTCATATCGTCGAGGACCGCGCCCAGGCGCTGGCACCCGGCCCGGCGGTTGACGGCAGTTGGGTCCTGTACAGTCCACGGAAGCTGCTGGGCGTCGCCGACGGTGGATTGCTGGTCGCCCCTGTCGGGCAGACGACGCTTCCGCGTCCGGACACCTCGTCCGACAGCGACGCACTGTGGCGAGCGCAACAGTTGCGGCACGATGATCCCCTGGGGCGAAACAATGCGGTCTGGCACGTCGCCAACCAGGGCAAGGAGGCGGCGATGGCGGTCACCTCAGAGGTGATGACGGAACGCAGTCTTTCGGTGCTGTCGCGGACCTCGCTGTCGAGCCTCGTCGGCCCGAGGCTGGCGAACTGGCGGTTGCTTGACCGGGCCCTGCACCGTTGGTCGGCCCTGCCGGCCGATCCGACGGGGCCGCCGCTGGGCTATGTCCTGCGATTGGAGCCCGACGCGCGCGATGCGGTCTTAAAGGGCCTGCACGCGGAGCGGATTTTCGCGGCCGTGCACTGGCCGGAGATCGCGGCCCCGGCCGGGGACTTCCCCCGGGAAACACAATGGACCCGTGAGCTGATCACCCTGCCGTGTGATCACCGTTACGACGAGGCCGGGATGGCGCGGATCGCGCGTCGGGTCGAGGGGCTGCTGGCATGATCCACCCCTATGCCGGCGAGGCCTATGCCCGCAGTCTCGCCCATATCGGGGTGGCGTTCTCGGTTCCGGAATGGGGCGGGCATGTGTTGGTCAGATCCACGCCCTGCGGGACCCGCGAGGATGCGATCGGTCCCTATCCGTTGACGGTACTGGCCGCCGACGCTGATGTTGAGGGAGGGCTGGTGCGATTGAAGGCGGCCGGTCTGGTGTCGGTCGTTCTGGTGCTGGATGACCGGTTGCGGCCGGCGATGAGCGCCCTCGAGGATGCCCGGGCCACAGCCCGACGGTTCAAATCGCATTTCGTCCATGACCGAAGCCTCGGTGCCGTCGCCTATGGCAAGCACCATCGCTATGAGCTGCGGCGGGCGCTGGCCCGGGTCGTGGTGTCCGAGATTTCGCTGGCTGACCACCTGCCGGACTGGGAGGCGCTGTACGGCGAGCTCACCACCCGCCACGGACTGGGTGGACTGCACGACTTTCCCCGGGTCCATCATGAGACCCTGGCCAGTCTGGCGGGCCTGCGGACCTTCGCGGCCTTCGTCGACGGGCGGCTGGTATCGGCCCATCTGTTCGTCACCCATGACGGCCACGCGATGAGCCATCTGGCCGCATCGGCCGCCGAGGGCTACCAGACCGGGGCGGCCTATGCGGTCAATGATCTGGCGCTGGCCGAGCTGGCCGATTGCGCGGTGATCAATTTCGGCGGCGGGGCGGGGGCGGGCGACGATCCGGCCGATGGTCTGGTCCGCTTCAAGAAGGGGTTTTCCAACAACGTCGAACCCTCCTACCTTTTCACGGCGGTCCTGGACGACGATGGCTATCGGGCGCTCAGCGCCGATCGTGCCGGGACAGCCTTCTTTCCGGCCTACCGCGGGCCACGCCAACAGGAGCGCGCCGATGAACATCAAGGGTAGGATTGTCACGCTGCGCGCCATCGAGGCGGCGGACCTGCCGACGCTTCATGCCTGGGGCAACGATCCCGAGCTCTGGTCGATGCTGGGCGGCTGGCATTTTCCGACGTCGCTGCATCAGACGCAGCAGTGGTTCGAGGGACTGGCGCGCGATCCGCTGAACCAGCGATTCGCCATCGACGTGCCGGGGACCGGGCTTGTCGGGACCGCCAACCTGGTGGATATCGACTGGAAGAACGACAACGCCTTCCACGGCATGATGATCGGTGACCCGTCCATGCGCGGCAAGGGCGTCGGGGTCGACGTGATCATGGCCACGATGCGCTACGCCTTCGACGAGCTGCATCTAAATCGGCTGGACGGGTCGATGATCGCCTACAACGAGGCGTCGGTCGGCGTGTACACCGGCAAATGCGGCTGGCAGGTCGAAGGCCGCCAGCGCGACTGGTATTTCCGGGGCGGTCGTTATTGGGACCGGATCGTCGTTGGGGTCACTGCTGACGACTATCGCGCGCTGGTGGCCGCAAACGGTTACTGGGAAGCGTGAGGGTGGCGACGGACTGGAAGCAACAGGGGGCGATCTTCGTGCCCGACGGGACGATGGACTGGTCGCGAACCCACGCCCAGGCCCCCGCCGCTGTCCTGATGGAGGACCGGATCCGCGTCTACTACGGAACGCGCAACGCCGAGAACCGCAGCCGCACCGGCTTCATCGAGGTCGATCGCGCCGATCCGACCCGCCTGTTGCAGGTCCATGACCGGCCGGTGATGGATTTGGGCAAGCCGGGGACCCATGATGAGGACGGGGTGATCGCCAGCCAGGTGATCGCCGTCGGCGACGAGCTGTGGATGTACTACGGCGGGGTCAGCCGCGGCGGCCATGTGCCCTACCGGATGTCGATCGGTCTGGCCCGAAGCCGGGACGGGGGGCTGACGTTCGATCGGGTGTTTGACGGTCCGGTCGTCGATCGCACGCCGGACGAGCCCTATATGACCATGGCCCCGAACATCCTTGTCGAGGATGGGGTCTGGACCATGTGGTACGGATCCGGCACCGGCTGGGTCGAGATCGACGGCAAGTTCGAGCCGACCTACCAGATCAAGCTGGCCCATTCGGATGACGGCCTGCGCTGGCGGCAGACGAACCATGCCTGCATTCCCAAGCTGGACGCGCTGGAGGCCAATACCCGACCGTCGGTTCTGCGCACGCTCGAGGGGTTCGAGATGTGGTTCTCCTACCGGAACAGCCGTGAGTATCGCGACGGCGCGGGCTCCTACCGGATCGGCTATGCCACATCGACCGATGGCCGAGACTGGACGCGCCAGCCGGACCCGGAGGGCCTGCAGCCGAGCGGTGAGGGCTGGAATTCGGCGACCATGTCCTATCCAAGCGTCATCGCCGCCGACGGTCGCAAGATCATGTTCCACAACGGTGACGGTTTCGGACAATCCGGCATCGGCTGCGCGATCATGGAGACCGCATGACCATTCTCGTCTTCCCGTCCGCTCTTGAGGCTGCCGCGAAATTCGCCGGGGAGGCCGGACAGTGGGGCCGTCGGGTCGTCGGGGCCTCATCGCTGGTGGTCGATCCCAACGCCGCCGCGTTCGATGCCTGGGCCCAACTGCCCTTCATTGGCGCACCCGGCTTTTTTGACGCGCTGGAAGCGCTGGTCATGCGCGAGCAGATCACCGATCTGTTCACGCCCCATGCGCCGACGTTTCACCTGCTGGAGCAGGCGCTGGCCGCGCGGCTGCCCGACCTGAAACTGATGGGGCCGGGCCCGTTCCGGCGGCAGATGGACCGGGTGACCGATGCCCTCTCGGAGGGCCGGACGGGACTGGCGAAAGCTTCGGAGTACGGCGAGGCCCCCTCGTCGCTTCCTGTCGAGTTTGTCGCCGGCCTGCTGGCCCAGGTGGAGACGATCCACGGTGAGTGCGCCCGCGACAAGATCCTGGCGATCTGCGGCGTGGTGCCCTCGGCTCCGAAGGGGGACATCGTCGAGATCGGGGCTCTGTTCGGCAAGAGCAGCTATGTGCTGAACCGGGTCGGGTCCCGGTGCGGTGTCGGGGCCACCCTGTGTGTCGATCCCTGGAACCTGGGCCTGTCGGTGCAGACGGATGCGCCGACCCATATCCAGGAGGCTTCCAGCGGCTGGGACTGGGACGTGGTCTATGCCGGTTTTCTGGTCAGTATGCTGGGCTGCACGACCGGGGACTTCAACTATCTGCGGATGACCTCCGAGGATGCTCACGCGCAGTATGTCCGGGACCGGACCGTGACCTCGCGCGAGTTTGGCGCGACGACGATGGCGGGGGCCATCTCGGTCCTGCATCTGGACGGGAACCATGACGAGGCGGCGGTGGCGCAGGACTTTGCCCTGTGGGGGCCGCTGGTCGGGCCGGGCGGCTGGATCATCTTCGACGACTACAACTGGCCGCACGGGGACGGCCCCCGCAAGGTCGCCGACCGCGCCATTGCGGCCTATGGATCCCGGGTGCGGCGCAGTTTCGTCGCGGGCGGGGCGATGTTCGTCAACCTGACGCCCTGAGGTCAGCCCGCCTTTCGCGCGGTGCAGATGTAGTAGAATTGGTAGACCTGCGACACGCGGACGTCAGTCAGGGTCGGCGGGAAGGTCTCCACCGGGCAGTGGTGGATGACGTTGTGGCTGGACAGGACCTTCATGAAATAGGCCCGCTCCATGGGCGTAACCGCGTCATACATCTGCTCGTCGAGGAACAGCAGGGTGCCGCCGGGCCGGGCCACCCGGGCCATTTCGGCGATGGCCTTCGCGGGATCGGT
>TARA_R110002124_G_C8973012_1_pt1 | contig 14944 bp, 28 predicted proteins | sample TARA_R110002124 | Tara Oceans TARA_R110002124 (sample SAMEA4397445) | marine metagenome | biome: Polar Biome; feature: [SRF] surface water layer (ENVO:00010504); material: water (ENVO:00002006), including particulate matter (ENVO:01000060) such as... | depth 5 m | reverse complement strand
ATCATGCTATACAGTAGGTGTTGCACTTAGACCTTGAGACCACCAAACAAAATAGCTCACCGGTCTGAAGCATTTGATGCATGATAACTGCGAGCTTACGTGCAACAGCAATACGCGCCTTTTTCAGACCTGATCGTTTTGCAATGCGCAGCCCCCACGATTGTAAAGAAGAGGGCTTCTTCACTCTGGTCAGTATTGCATTAGCGGCTTCATAAAGCTGGTGGCGAATAACGCGATCACCACGCTTAGATATTCGGCCATTATAATCCATTTCACCGGACTGCCTGCGCCGCGGCGTTAATCCAAAATAAGCGCCGACACTTTTCGATTTTTCGAATCGCTCAGCATCATCGACAGCCAGAACGAAGTTCGCAGCGGTCATGGGGCCAACACCAGGAATGCTCATCAATATGCGACAAGACTGACAAGCATAGGCGTAATCAAGCACAAGTTCATCAAGCTCGTCGATCTTTTCCTTTATCTTACGCAAGAGCTCTAACTGAACCTGCAAGGGAGCAGAGAGCTCTTTGTCTTCCTCAATGATCTCTGCTATGCGTGTTTCAAAGTGAACGCCTGCAATGCCCTTAATAATGATGCCGAAGGTTTTTAATGTGCCGCGGATTTGATTGACCAGATCCGTGCGCATAACAACCAAGTTGCTACGCGTACGAAACAAAGCGCGCGCTTTGTGGCTTTCAAAGCTTTTGATTTTCACAGGTTTATACCAGCCACAACGCATGATCTGCGCTAAGCCATGTGCATCATTCTTGTCTGTTTTGTTCATCTGTAGTTTTAAAACACCATGAGCGTGGTACGCATCAATACAAATAGCGGGCAGTCCCATATCATTTAAACCATGCCAATGCCATGTAGATAAACGACCGCTTTCAAAACCGATTTTCACGGCTCGTGGTGCATATTCTTTAATGGCTTCGCCAATTGCTTCAGGCGTTGAGGCGCATTCTCCTTGCCAGATACGCTGACCATCGTGGTCAACAACGCAGATATGAGTTAAATCCTGTGATACATCTAAACCAACATATTGTTCCATTTCTTATCTCCATTTAACATTAATAGGGTTAGTTACATGACAATTCATCATCACAAAAAAGTGATGAATTGTCATACTTCGCACCTATTACGCTAAATTTGATAATATATGTTATGGAAAATAAGCTTATATTATTCCTATTAAATATAGCCCGTAACCGTCTGTTTTATTTCATTAAAGATTTTTTAAGTAAATGCGTGTCAAAATGTTCCGTACATACAAACTTTAGTACACTTATGTATACTTACGGGGGTAAGAATGGTTAACACGGGACATTATGAAGAGACACCAAAGAATATAACTGAGATTAACAGCTCATTACATTTCTATATAGCTCAAAATACGCCTACTGGCGAATTAAACCAAGTCAAAGCATGGCTTAAGCAAATCAAGCGAGAATGTGAATATAAGATAGGTCAAATCCAAAATATTCAAAATGAGCGCAAACGTGTCGAGAATTGGCGCAGAGACATAAACGAGATTGCTAAAGAATTTAGAACAACTGAAATGCTAAAGCTAGATTTAGCCTCTAGAGCCGAACTAATCAGAAAGAAGCTGCAATGCCCTCCAAGCCGTGCAAAAGCAGTTGCTGAGTACGTGCAGTCTTGGGCAAAGCGTGAGAATAAGAAACAACGCAATGCTGATATATGCTTCAAATTCGCTCACGATGAATCTGCCGAACATCTCGCCAAAGTCTACGAGATTTCAAGACAACAAATCTATAATATTATTAAAGCTGATGAAGGTAAAAAAATGATTAAATCCAGAAAAAAACTCTAATGTTTTTAGAATTGGAAAATAAGAAAGCACTAATGGACGGATCTTTCTAAGTGATTGTTTTTGTGCTTTAATTAAAATCGCCGGCGCGCCCCAGGAACGCCCTTTTCTGCAATTAAAATAATCTAAAAAAGCCCCAGTTTTTACGCTGGGGCTTTTGGTATTTCTAGCTATGTATTTTAGCTTAGTATTTTGTTTTCTCTTTCATGAACGCGCCCAATATACCAACAAGTAGCATAACGCCCCCTGTGGTGTAATCACCAGACGAAAGGCTGTCTGATGCTTGCGCGATCGCTTCGGCGACCTGTGGGGCTTCTTTGGCCTTTGTTATAGTGCCTAGACCCAAGATTGTTGTTGCTAGACCGAGATATGTTGATTTTTCGGCGAATCGTTTTCTTAACCAGTTCATTGTTGTGCCCTTTCTAAGTGCGTAAGACGTTCTTTAAGTTCTGCAATCTCTTTCTGAATGAATGTGATTGCTTCTTTAAAACCGCCTAAGCGCAGGAATATTCCAGCGACAAAAGCGAGTTGAAAAAGTTCGATTGTAAGTGCTGCATTGTTGCCCATTAGATCACCTTGAAATACTTGGCTATAACGTAGCTAGTAAAGCCAAGGCCGCCAAAGAGAACAATGCGAGACAGGCCAGAGAAGCCGCCACCGACATGGAAGCCGAGAAGACCTGAAACTGTGCTGGCTATACCGCCAAAAATCCAATAGAGAGCTGGCATATTACACCTTCATTCTTGCTGCTTTGTACTTGTTCCAGTGGTTCAAGGTTTGAGAATTAGAATTGTTCGGACCGCCGTTATAGCTTTCTACAATCCATTTAACGCCCCTATTCTGACCTTTATAAGTTGATAGCCATTCGATATATGCCGCGCCGAAATAGATTGATACTTCGGGCTTCATTAAATCCTCATTAGAGGGTACGCCATGCGCGTTATATCCCATATCCTCAGCTAGCCAGCGCGCCGTGCCGCCGAGTGTCTGCATTAAGCCTACAGAGACATCGCGGATATGAGCTTCATATCTGACGGCTGTCGGGTTGCCTGAGCTTTCAATCTGGATCATGGCCGCGATCATCTTGGGATCGGCATTAAGGCCATGCTCTTTAACAACGGCTTGCGCCAGTTCCAGCAATGTGTTTTTAGCCATGCCACCTACTCCACTTAGGATATAGGCATTCATTGCGACAAATAGCCCAGCAAGGCCAGACAATAGATAAACTTTATTCTTTTTAGTGCTCATGACTTTTTCTTTCTCTTTGTTTCTTCCGGCCATTCATTCAAGAATTTGCCTTCTTGATCTCGTATTACTTCGCTGCCATCCTCAAGGAAAAGGATTTCAGCGCCGTTGTTTCTGACATGACCAATGATCTTTTTGTCATCAAAGGTTTCTGTCATTAATGCCAGCTCTTCTTTTGTGAGCTTGCTAGCTTTTTTTGATATTTCTGGTTTCATTAGAGCACCTCATAAAATGCGGACATGTAGTCTGTTGAGCCTGCTTTGAAGACAATGGCCTTGCCTGCAGGTACGTGAATATCTTTGATGAATTTTGAGACACTGGCGCTGGTTGTGCCATTTTCTCTGTAAAGGTAATCAGCACCAATTTTGACGTAGTTAGTGCCGTTCGCTCTGACTGTGATATCAAGGGTACGAATGATTACACCGTTCACATTAGCGCCAGCGCTGACAACTGTAGTTGTGGCGTTACTGACTTGGACGCCTGTCGCGCCTTCTAAGGTTGTTAGATCGGCTCGCTTGTCTGTATCGTTCTGCATTAAGGTTGCTAGAGCATTTACAGCCGTAATAACACTATCAAGCTTAACCTGAGTATCCGCGTCATCAACATCAATCTTAGTGGCTGGCTTGTTGATGACTTCGACGGCATCCGCAAGCGTCATTGAGCTATTCTCAATATCGCCAGTGCCATAAAAGACCGTGCCAGTAGCTTCAAAAGCATTATTGTTGATTAGGGTGATCTTTGTGAAGTTGCCCGTATCTTTATAAGGGTAGCCAATGCCACGCCCAAAGTCTGTTGGCGCTTTATCGTCAATAGAGAGGAGAAGATCGCCATTGCCGCGCAAGTGCTTAATAGCTGCGCCTGTGATATCGACATTTACTTGAGAGTTTGCTGCGATTTTATAGCTGCGAGTATAATAGGTTGATTCAATCATTATTTATCATCCTTATTGATTGTTAGAATTGCTATTGTGCTAACGCCAGCGACCAGCAAGCCAGCAACGGCAATCTTCGTCATGTTGTCGCTGCCTGGGGTGTTGTTCTCTTTAACAAGGCTTTCTGAGAAGCTCTGTGTGTTTGCTAGGGCTTGGGTGTTGCTGGTTAAGGCCGTGTCATACAGGCCGCTAGCTTTATCAAGGATAAGCTCGATAGCGCCGCCAGCTAGATTAAAGCCCTGCTCTAATATGTCTGCGGAAACATCCTCAAACATAATTGTCGAGTTAGAGCCTTCTGTCTGAAGGACTACGCCACCCTCTGCGACCGCTACACGATCATCAATATTGGTGGTTTTGGTATCACTTGCTGTTGAAGAACTGGAACCCATTACACTACCTCCAAGCGGCATATATATTCATCTAATTTATAGCCAGCATTTTCCATTAGGCGCGTAACGCCCTTACGGAATGTGTGACCACGTAAATATTTACAGCCTGACTTCTTAGCCAGCGCTGTTACATAAGGCGTAATTAACTCATAAAGAGACTGCCCTTTTGGTGACTTCCCAGCCGCAACAACAATGACCAGCTCGTCACATTTTGGATGGGTATCGATACGGATAACAAAAGACGCTATATGCTGCGCTTCTGCATCATGCACATCAAAGAGAGCGCATTTGCCCTCTTGTACATCGACCGCAATATCATCCAAAGAAACAAACGGGTCATTATGTGTTGCATCAAGCAGTATCATTGCTGCTGAGGTGTTCCATTCTGAGCGCTTAATTAAATAACTCATTTCCAGATCACCCTTGCCAAAACAACCCCAGCCGCCGCCGCTAAAGCATAGCTAAGGACTGATGACGTTGTTTTTTTTGTGCTACCTCCGAAGATAAAATCTCCGCTAGTAAAATCCGTTGACACATCGCCCGTATCCCCCGATGTCGCCGAAGACGATATCGAAGGAAGGGACGTTGCTGGATTTGCTGATGGTCCGAAAGAAGGGATCATAATTACCTCTTAATCGTTCGCAAGAGCGGCTGCGGTTGCAACTGCTGACAAGGCCAAAGCGCCGTAAACCATAAAGGCTTGCGCCTTTGGTGTGCTAAAGGCGCTATACGCGTCTGTTGCTGCTGTGGTTTGATATGAAGGTTCTGGGGTAGAGGTTTGACCGCTTTTCTGCGCGTCTATCTCTTGTTCCAAAATCTTATAATCAAGGTAGTCACCAGCTACAGAGGTAGCACCGTCAATGATGCCACCAATTGCGCCGAAAATGCGATCTGCATAACTTAGTTCTTCTGCCATAAAACTGGCCTCCGACTTAGAGTTAAAGGAAAGGCTGAGAGCCAGAGGTTTACTCTGGCGCTCCGCGTAGCTCAGTTAGAAGCGTAAAGCCGTTAGCTGCTGTCATATCCCAACGGACGTTAAAGTCTTGGACTTTGTCGCCAGTGTTTAGATTAGAAAGCGGCAAGCCATCCTCTATACGCTGCGTTTCATCAAAGATAATATGGAAGGTATCCGCTTGTGGTGACATACCTTGCATAGCCAAAACAGAATCGTTGTCTTGATCTGTTTGGTTATAGATCTTTGTGCTATCGACTTCGATATCAACGCCACCAATGTCACCAGCTGCTGTTTCAAAGCAGTGCATACGTTGGTAGATGTTACCTTTTTTCTTTGAAAGAGTGTTGATATCAAGTGGACCGATTGCGCTATTTGGAATAGTTTGACGACGCCATTTGATAATGTTTAAAAGCTTGGCTTTTACATCATCAACAACCGCAAAACCGCTGAGTGTTGGTGCAACTGCGCCAGCGTCAAGGTCAACCTCGATCTGGAAGCTATCTACGCCATCCGTACCCCATGCAAGTGTATCTTCGCCAGATACGTTTCTGCGCCAAGGTTCAGAGAAGAAAATAGGAATAATGCCAGCTTGGAATGCATAACCATTAAGGGCATATATCTTATAAAGCTCTTCTGGTGAGAATGTGCGTTGCACTTTACCGTTTATCTTAACGCGAATTTGCGCGATATCCGCTTCGATTGTGGCTTGGTTGGCAGTGCCTTTGTACCGCAGAAAGACTGCGTGGAAACGTGGCCCTACTGAAATTGTACATGTTGGCGACTCGCCTGCTGCGACACCGTTAAAGCTTGGAATGACTATTTTTCTACGTGGCATACTGTTAAATCCTTATGCTATTTGAGGGAATAAAATTTATGTTGGGGGGTGACTTACTGGAACAGGCCGACTACATCGCCTTTAAGACCTTTGGCAATGTCGCTCACTACTGGCTTATCGCCGAAGTAACGAACGCCGAGCGCAACAAGGCTTATACCGCCAACAACTGGAAGAGTTGCTAGTGTGTATTTTTTGACTGTTTTCAATAGTTTAGGGCTTGATTTTGACATTTAGGAACCTCTTGTAAATAATTTGGGTTTGAGGAACTCCCATGCAGTCAAGGCGAGAAGTGATGAAACAACGCTAAGAATGATTGTCGTTGTATTGCTCTGTCTTGATGCCATAAGGAGTTCCCCTCTTGTGTAAACTTGAGGACAATTATCTCTGATGCGAGATCAAAAAAGAGCGGCTTTAATGGGGTTAATTAGGGGCGGATAAGCGCTTATTTGGTGCGGTCAAGCGCTTTTGCGCTACTTTATCCAGCGTCACCAGACTAACTGTGTCGGGTTGAATGATGCGGAAGAAGTCCAGCTTCTTTAGATGTAAAATCTGTTTTGCTATTTTCTCGCCGTTATAGGTGATATCCCCATAATCTTCTTGGACGATCTTGGCGTGATTAACCGCGCCCAAGCGGAAGCAATACAGCTCAGGACAGTTAACGCGAACGGCTGGGGGAATTGACGTGGGATACTGAGTGGCTACATAGACAGTAAAGCCCTTATGCCGCCCCATAGTGAATAGATTATCAATGTTTGGGTGTTTGCTGGGCTTCATCTTGCTATAAAGCACTCGCGCTTCATCTAAGAACACATGAGATTTAAAGTTAGCTTTATCGCCTAGCCATTGCTCAAGCTCTTCAACGCGGCAAGTCACCTTACAGCCAGCAGGCCATTGAATATCGCCTGTACCTGAATAGACTAAAACTTTTTGCTTATGCTGGCGAAGAACGGCAACGATACGCTTCATAAGCCACGTTTTGCCCATTCCTGTCATTCCATATATTACTTTATGCCTGAACTCCATCTTCGCCCTGCTCTTCTTGCTTCGCTTTGCCGCGCTTGGATTTACGGCCGCCTTTTGCGCCCATTTCGCGCATAATCTTGCGGCGCGCTTCTTCTGCTTCGTCTGGCGCGTCTGTCTTGGCTTCTTTTGCCGCTAGGGGCTTATCCTTGCCTGCTATAACCTTAGTGGCCACCACAACAAGCGGCGTGATTACAGCCGCACCCAAGAGCATTCTATCCATTGCTTTCATCGTCTGCCTTTCCCAAAAGTTCAGAAATAAGCGCTTTACCCTCTTGGATAAGCGTTTGTTTAGCCTTATGAGCCAGTGCCGAACAATGCGCAAAGCCGCCCAAGTAAAATAGGATCAAGCTGAAAATCCAGCAGATCACAAAAAGTACATTAATCAATTCCATCAAGGCTTTCCTCGTCTTTCATATCTTTAAAAATGCCCCGTGCTGAAAGCGCAACGGGGATAAGCGGAATAGCCACCAGACCAAGTGTAATCCCAATTTTAAGCGCTTTAGGCGCGTTTAAAGCGCTTAAGATGCCGAATGCTTCGCCGCTTACGTCCTGAATAGCAGAGAGTTGATCTTCGTCCAGTTCGCCGCCCTGCCCTTTAGCTATGGACTTTAAGCCCTTGGTAAGCAGTCTAGCGTTTCGTTTGTCGTCGGGGGTTGGCTCAGAATTAACCGCTTGTTGCGGTACACTAACCGCTTGTTGCGGTGCTTCTGTCTCGCAAATTTGCTCTACACCCTCGGTTACTTCGGGGCTAGCTGCTATGGCTTCTTTTGCGATTGCTTCTTCATTAAACGCTTCCATGCTGCGCCACCTCTAACTGGCTAAAAAGAAGGGCAAAGCAAGCGCTCATAGGCTTGGACAATGCGCCACGGTCTAGGCCGTTACGAACATGGCGCGGATCAATAACAACATTTGTTTTTATATGGATAAGGCCACAGGCATCATTGAGAGTTAGTTTTAGCTCTTTCAAACGATCGTTTAATTCATCTTCAAACATTCTTTACCTCTTTAAGCGGTTAACTAAGAGTAGTTTAAGCGCTTACACGATTTAAATAAGGGTGATTTGGGGGTGATTTGGGGGTCAAAGTGTGCGCATAGATTAGCGATATTTAACGTCTATTCCGTCAACCTGTTCGTAAATCTCGCCAATTTTGACGATAAGATCATCCATTTCCAATACGAGAAGCAAATCTTCGCCATGCCACTGGTGCTGCATTTCCACGACCTTTTTTCTAAGGCTTCGTAGGCGCTTCTTTGTGTTATGCTTCAAGTCTGTGATGGGTCGATTATTGCGCATAAGGCTGCTTTCAATTAATGGCTTAACTCGGATAGAATACTTTTAGGAACTCGGGTATCATGCTGGTGTGGTTCTGCACCCCATAGGTCGGTAGGCCACCACCCATTTTTTTTATAGCCAGTCATGCGCATACGCCAGAGATCATCTTCTCGCCCTGCTGGTGTGCCTTTTTCTTGATTCTTTTTTACATGCTTGGTTAGCTTGGCTTCTGCTGTGTGTTGGCGAATATAACCCCTGAAATATGCAATTACGTTCCCTTCTGGAAAGCTGTCTGTACCGTCCCATAGGTCATACGCTGCATAGGCAAGCTGTTTGATTTCATCCAATGTTAGAGAAAATTCACCAAAAGCCTGCTCCTGAAAAGAACCTTCAACCTGAACAATAAAATTAGTAAGCGTGAGCGCCCCTTTTTCTTTTTCTGTTAAAGAGAGGTAGTGTTTATCTTTATTAAAGGGGTGACACTGGGCGTCACCCTCCCCCTGACACTGGGCGTCACCCCTAGGGGCGACAATTTTGTCACCCCCAACTTTATTGAGGTTAGTACCCAAAAGCTCCGCATATTTAACCGCTTTTTGCTCCCAATCGTTCCCGTTTAAGTATTTGTCATGGATTACACGGTACAGGTTTAGGGCTTGTCTGCCGTTGTCATTAGACATCGTTTTGACCTCTAAATAGCCGTGTTTTTTTAGGTGTGAGATATTTCTTTGAAGGGTTCTAGGTTCAAATTTTAGCTTTGCCGCTAATTTTGAATTTTTGAAAAACGTTATTCCGTCTTCATCTGCCATTGATGATATCGCCGCCAATACTCTTAATTGCGTATGATTAATTGCATCATCAAAGACAATTCGAGTCGGTATTACTGAGAAATGGCTTGCCATTGTATTGTTCCCCAACAAAGATTAGCCAGATTCGGCTATAGATTTCTTTTTTTTCAACGAAAAAACAAGCGGTTGCTGCTTTTGCCGTTAATGTTGCTACATGTTACGTCGCACTTTTGCGGTTGTCAATGCTACATGCGACGTGTTACTCATTATGCAGTGAATAACCGTAGTGAGGACAATATGGATAAGATAAAAGACATTGACTGGTACATTGACCGAGCCAAGCTAGAGCAAGGCTTTAGCTCAGATAGAAAACTAGATGCAGAGCTTGGCTACAGTGGAAATTTTATTTCATATTTAAGAAAAAGAAAGTCATTACCTTCTGAGGATAAAATGGTTGAGCTGGCAATGCTGGCTAAAGTTGACCCTGCGGTCGCCCTTATACATTTGCGCATTTGGAACACCCAAGGCGCTGCACAAAAGACGTACAAAGATATTTTACAGAATCTGTCTAAAGCCACTCTAGCCGTATTAGCTGGAGGCGTTATTATGTCAACTCCTGCTGGTGCTTCCCCGTCCCTTTCGGAAACGGAAGGTTGTAAAGTTAGGGATAATATAACATATGTTATAAAAACTAAATCTTGTTTTAACGAGTAGGGGGCTCTTACTATTCTTATGAAACTTGTAGTTTTTATCAAAATTATTCCTCTCAAATTCCAAAATGGCGACGCTCAATTTCAAATTGGTTATGAGGCACCTTCTATTCGTTCGGACAAAGCCTGAATGGTAATTTTGACGGATGAATGCATGAACAATCCGGCAATCACGAAAGCCACGGCGATGTCCGGCCAGATTGTTCCGGTGGCAAAAACGCCAGCTCCGGCCAGCATCACGGCGACATTGCCGATAGCGTCATTGCGACTGCACAGCCACACCGAGCGAATATTGGAATCGCCTTCGCGGTATTTCAGCAAAAGCAGGACGCTGACCATATTCGCCGCAAGAGCCATTAAGCCTATCGCGCCCATGGTGAATGGTTCTGGATCACCCGTAACAAAAACGCGGTAGAGGGTGAAGCCGAGCACAAAAATCGCCATTGCACCCAGGCTCAATCCTTTGAGCAAAGCTATTAGGGATCTTTTTTTTAGCGGCTTCCCGATCACCAGAAGCTTTGCCGCATAGGTGGCGGCATCACCAAGAAAATCCAGTGCATCGGCTTTCAGAGCCGTAGAATCGGCCAGAAAACCCGCCACGCCCTCAACCAGAAACATGGCAAAATTGATGGACACAACCACCCATAAAATCTTTTTATAGGTTGCCGAGTGCGCCGCCGATAATCAGGCCAAGCGCAACACTGACCCATAGGGATTGTGTCCGCAGCAGCCAGATAAAGAAGAAGCCTGTAATAAGGAGAGCCAAAGCGGAAAGCAGCCATTTGCCATGCTCCAAACCCTGCAGCATGCCGAAACTTACACCGTCATTGCCTGTCCAGACCAGATTAAAAAACGGGGTGATTTCTATGAACCCTTTCGAGTCCTGCAAATACAGCGCAACGGCCTGTTCGGTGAAGCGGTCTACCACAATAACCAAAGCGGCCAGTATGATCGCTATGGCGGGCAAACGATATTTTGAGAAAAAGCGTTTCATGCTATATCCCTGGCCTGATAAACACTTTTAAAATGACCGCATCCTCGCCGCTGGCGGACTCCTTGCTTAAATGGATCACAGGTTCGGATAAAAGATAATGGCTGCGCGGGCTTTGATAAGATTTGTCACCATCGACAACCAGCTCTGTCAGGTTCAACAGGCTTGTGCATTCTCCGGCCAGCGCTTCCTGTCCCGCCCGCAATAATTTAGCTTGTTCCTCCGCATTATCCATGCGCCAGACAACAGAGTGAGACATAAGCTCCATATCGGATACAGGCTCCATCATAATGAGCGACATATATGATTTTTGATCGTCCAGCATCAAAGCAAACGGTGAGGCATGTGCTCCTTCGCGGCCATGCGGAATATGATGTTCGCCGCCTAACTGGTTTTCAAAAAGGTAATCGGCGGCTTGCAGGATTTTTTGTAAGCCAGGACAAAAGGCATCGGCTTGTTGTTCCAAAGCCGTACTCTGCGTTGCAACAGGCAGCGATAAAGACAATTCAGCGGATTCAGGAATACATGTTTTTTCACAGACCATCCAGTCCACCTTCGCCTTAAGCATCACGGTGCCGGAGGGCGTGTTTTTCGGCGGGGTGATCATAATCGGCAGGGAAACTTTTCCGCTATAGCCGTAGGTGGTGAAGCCAAAATCCTTATATGTTTCCGTTGGCGGCCATTCAATCGCTCCGGCCTTGAAATCAGGCGGCAATGTCCACGCGACCCTGACAGGCAGACCTGAATCGCCAGGGGGATCGGCATAGGTATGCCAGCCCTCCGTCAGATCAAAGTCCAAAAACACCTTGAATGGTGTATCAGGCTGAAGAGCCTCTACATCTGCTCGCAGTTTTAGTTTCGTGTAATCGGAGCGTGTAAGTCGTCAGAGTATTCTGGACAATCGTGTCACTAAAATAAGACAGTATTTCTGCTCTTATTCTTGTATTTAAGCAGCGATTTTTTGCTGATACAATTGTTTTCTCAAAGTTAAAGTTTTCTGTTTAATTTTACGGTGTTGTTCGAGGATGGTTTCTCCACGCCCAAGCCAGACATCTTCTGGCGTTAAGTTGTTCAAAGATTCATGATATCTCCTTGTGTTGTAATGGTTGATAAATTTCTCGATCTGCCGCTCTAAGTCTTCGGGCAGATAGTAATGCTCAAGCATGATCTTATCTTTCATCGTACGATGCCAGCGCTCAATCTTGCCTTGGGTCATGGGGTGATATGGCTTGCCGCGTGTATGCGTCATGTCGTGCTCACTGAGCCACGATTTAAGCTCAGACGAGACATAGCATGGCCCATTATCACTTAACAGCCTTGGCCTCTGCTTACGCTGCAAGCCTGCCGCTTTTAAAGCGTCTTGCAGCGTCGCTGACACATCTGATGCCTTCATGCTCTGACAAAGGCGCCATGAGACGATATAGCGCGAATAATCATCCATAATCGTCGATAAGTAATACCAGCCCCAGCCTGTAACTTTCAGATAAGTAAAATCAGTCTGCCAAAGCTGATTAATTGCTGTCGTCGGTTGATTGAACTTATCAGCCGCTTTCATCACGATCCAGACTGGTGATGTAATCAGGTTTTGTTCTTTCAAAATCCGATAAGCGATAGACTCTGATAAGAAATAGCCCTGTTCTTCAGTAAAGCGCAGCGCGAGCTCTCTAGGTGAAAGCTCTGGTTCATCAAGAGCGAGGTCAATGAGCTGTTTACGCTTATCATCTGGCACTTTATTCCAAACAGAAGTTGGACAAACGAAATGGTTATTAGTCAGCATTTCTCTTTCATTGAGAGGCCAAAGGCCCTTAGCACGTTAAAGACCGTCATTCGCCAGATGGATATGGCCGATGACGCCGCTATGTCACTACAAGATGACTTAATAGAAGCGATGGACGACGCGGAAAGCCGCCGCATTGTCTTTGGGGATCATCAGCTCTCAATCCTCGTAAAGGGTCAAAGCGTTAAAACGCTTGATAAAGGCGTCACAGACATTATGGGACAGCTAAGAGACCTTGGCATGGTCGCCACGAGAGAAGACCTATATCTTGAGGCATGTTACTGGTCTCAGCTCCCTGCAAACTTAAGCTACCAAGCACGGACGAGCATGATTAGCTCACAAAACTTCGCCTCCTTCGCCAGCTTTCACAATTTCCCTACAGGAAAGAAAGACGGTAATCACTGGGGTGAGTATGTTTCTATGTTAGAAACCACCTCGGGTGCCCCCTATTACTTTAACTTCCACAATAACGACTTGGGTAACTTCAACCTCTTTGGGCCGTCAGGATCAGGGAAGACAGTCTTACTTTTGTTTTTACTGGCACAAGCGCAGAAGTTTAAACCAAAATCCGTATTCTTCGATAAAGATCGTGGCGCAGAGATATTCATACGCGCAATGGGTGGACAATACGCCGTTATAGAACCAGGCATCTCTTCTGGGTTTAACCCGTTAGCATGTGAAGGCAGCGAGACAGAGCGTGCATTCTTACGCGAGTGGCTTGGACAGCTTTTAAAACCTAAAGACAATACTGAACTCTCATCACATGAGCGCGCTATTATTACCCGCGCCATAGAGCAAAACTTTAAAGCGCCACATGAGCATAGACGCCTTAAATACCTAGCAGAACTCTTCAAAGGTCACGAGAGAGCTGGCGCAGACTCCTTAGAGGCCAGATTAGCGCCATGGCACTCTAATGGCGAACACGCCTGGTTATTTGATAATGAAAGTGACCTCCTCTCTTTGGATAAGCAGTTAACAGGCTTTGATCTAACATCAATCCTTGATAACCCGATGTGTAGAACGCCCGCTTTGATGTACATGTTCCAACGCGTCAACAAACTTTTCAACGGCGATAAAGTCATTCTCTTTATAGATGAAGGGTGGAAAGCACTAGACGATCCTGCCTTCGAACATAAGATTAAAGATTGGCTCAAAACGATCAGAAAACAAAATGGTGTGATTGGTTTTGGGTCTCAATCCGTAAGTGATGCGGCAAATTCTCGTATTGCGGACAGCCTCATTGAACAATGCGCGACGCAGATTTTCATGCCAAACAATAAGGCCAATGAAGCCGACTATGCAAAATTCGGCATCTCACAAAAAGAATTTGAGATCATAAAAGCCACCGATAAATCTAGCCATAAATTTCTTATCAAACACGGACAGCATTCTGTCGTAGCAAAATTAGATCTATCCTCTATGGAGTGCGCCCTTGCTGTATTATCCGGCACAACCGATACGGTTCGTCTCGTAGAAAAAATCAGAAAACCCGCGGGAGACAGCCCAGATGTATGGCTTCCAGCCTTTCATGAAGAAAGGAAGCGTGCGGCATGATAATTCAAATTAAAAAAACGGCATTAAGCGTTGTTTTTATTGTGCTTTTACACACACAAGAATCCGCAGCCCAAGGCTCGGGCATGCCCACATTTGATGCGGCCAATTATATGCAAGCTGTGCAAGAGCTTCAGCGTATGCAGGAACTTATTTCAAAAGCTGAAGAAGAGATATCCATGCTCGGCTCTCAGCTAGAAGCGCTAACAGGTCCGCGCGGAATGGGAGAGTTGTTGAATGATTTAACGCAACAAAATATCAGAAGGTACTCCCCTCAAAACTGGCAGGACACATTGGACATTTTAAATGCAGGTGGAAATCCTGGCTCATTATCCGACGTTAAAAACATATATGAGCAGAGACAAAATACGTTCGGCCATTTAAGCGGAAGCGACGTATCATCCTCTCCTGCGTACAGCTCCAATATAGAAAGCTATGAATATGCGCGCGGCGCGACATTAGGTTCTATGGCGTTATCAGAAACCTCATTTAACCGCAACGACGCGCGTATCACTAATTACGAGCACCTTCTTGGAGAGATTGATAGTGCGGCTGACGCAAAAGCCGCAGCGGATCTTGCGAACCGGATTGCCGTTGAGAATGGCCTGGTGGTCTCAAGGTCTAAGTGCAACACCTACTGTATAGCATGAT
>TARA_R110002124_G_scaffold220063_3_pt1 | contig 14981 bp, 14 predicted proteins | sample TARA_R110002124 | Tara Oceans TARA_R110002124 (sample SAMEA4397445) | marine metagenome | biome: Polar Biome; feature: [SRF] surface water layer (ENVO:00010504); material: water (ENVO:00002006), including particulate matter (ENVO:01000060) such as... | depth 5 m | reverse complement strand
CCTCGGCGGCGGGCGTCCGCAACCGTCGGTCGGGCCAGCGCAGGATCGCACGCGGGCTCATCAATCGCGCGCCCGGTCACGCTTGAGCTTTTGCATCTTGCGGGTGATCATCTGCCGCTTGATCGGGCTGAGATAGTCGATAAACAGCTTGCCGTTCAGATGGTCGATCTCGTGCTGAACGCAGGTCGCCCACAAGCCGGCAAAGCTTTCTTCTTGCAGGTTCCCGTCGCGATCCATCCAACGCACATCGACTTCGGCCGGACGCTCTACCTCGGCGTATTGGTCGGGGATCGAAAGGCAGCCCTCGTCATAGATCGACTGCTCGTCCGAGGCGGCAATAACCTCGGGGTTGAACATCACGATCGGGCGCGGCGCCTCACCGCTTTCCTTGATGCAGTCCAAGACGATCAGACGGGCCATCAACCCGATCTGAGGCGCAGCCAACCCAATGCCGGGGGCGTCGTACATGGTTTCCAGCATGTCGTCTGCCACGCGACGCAGATCGTCGCTGAGGTCGCCGACCGGATCGACGACCTTTTTCAAACGCGGGTCGGGGTGGATGAGTATCGGTCTGATCATGCGCCTGATCTAAGCCAAGCCTCCGCCTCGCGCAATCCATCCCTCGGCCTGCGAAGATCTGCACAGCCGGCTGTCGTCAGGTGCCCTTGCCTCTGCGTTTGCATCCGTTAGCTTGCGGGGCAAGCAGCCAAGGATATGACATGACCCTACCAGATTTCGACCAGATCATCGAACGTCGCGGCACCCATTCGGCCAAATGGGACAAGATGGAGTTGGTCAGCGGCGTCTCTCCCGATGACGGGTTGCCGATGTGGGTCGCCGATATGGACTTTCGCCCGCCGCAATCGGTCATCGACAGCGTCAGGGCGCAGGCGGATCATGGCATATTCGGCTATTTCGGCGACGACAGCGACTATCTGGGCGCGATCACCTGGTGGATGCAGGCGCGACATGGCTGGACGGTCGATCCCGAGCACATCTTTTCGACCCATGGTCTGGTGAACGGCACCGCCATGTGTGTCGAAGCCTTCAGCGACCCCGGCGACGCCGTTGTCATGTTCACCCCGATCTATCACGCGTTCTTTCGCGTCATCCACGCCGCGGGGCGCGAGATCGTGGAATGTCCGATGACGCTGGATCAGGGACGCTACACGCTGGATTTCGCAGCTTATGACGCGCAGATGTCAGGCCGGGAAAAGCTATTGGTGCTCTGCTCCCCCCATAACCCCGGCGGCCGGGTCTGGAGCCGGGAGGAGCTGGGCGATATACTCGATTTCGCCCGCCGGCACGATCTGATCGTGGTGTCGGACGAGATCCACCATGACCTTGTGCTGCCCGGTCACACGCACACCCCCATGGCCCTGATTCCCGGTGCGGAAGAGCGGGTGGTGATGATGACCGCCTCGACCAAGACCTTCAACCTTGCCGGGATGCACACCGGCAACGTCATAATTGCCGACCCCGAACTGCGCCGCCGCTTCGAGGCAAAGATGATGGCCCTCGGCATCTCTCCCAACGGGTTCGGCAAGCATATGGTCACGGCGGCCTATTCGCGCGAAGGCGCCGACTGGGTCGATGCGCTGATGTCCTATATCGATGGCAACCGGCGAATCTTCGATGATGGGATCGCCGCAATTCCCGGTGTGTCCAGCATGCCTCTTGAGGGCACCTACCTCGCCTGGGTCGATTTCGCCAATACCGGCATGTCCCCCGCAGAGGTGGCACGTCGCATATCGCAAGACGCACGAATCGCGGTGAATGCGGGCGACAGCTTTGGCGCAGGGGGGACGAGCTTCCAGCGGTTCAACCTCGCCACGCCCCGTGCCCGGATCGTCGAAGCGGTCGAGCGGATGCAGAGTGCCTTTGCCGATCTGCAATAGGGTCAGCCCATCAGCACGGCCACGACCCCGGCGACCGATACGACGCTGCCCGCCAACCCGCGTGCGCCCATACTGCGATCGCCATGGATCAGCCGGTTCAGCGCGATTGTGATCAGCGGGAAACAAGCCACCACCGGCGCGACCTGCACAACGTCGCCCCGACGCAACGCGGCGTAGAGAGACAGCATCGCAGAGCCGTTGCAGAACCCGATCAAGGCAAACCATCCCATCCCCGCCCGTGGTCATGTAACCAAAGAGCACCGCCGCAAAGGCCGAGGGCCAGAGCATCATTCCGATCTTGACCACCGGCTGCACGGCTCCGCGCAGAAATGCCGCGGCCAGGGGGATAGCCATCACCGCCAGCGATGCCCCCGGATGACTGCGCGCCCGGTCCATCGCCAGCAAAACCAATCCAGTGCAGACCGCGATAATGCCAACCCATTGCCAAAGGGTCGGCACCTCACCCAACAAAATGATCGCAATGCCGATCGCGAAGATCGGTGTCAAATTTCCTAGCCCGCCGGTCAAATTAGGTCCAAGTGCGCGGTTCGACAGAAAGTTCAGCAAGGTCACCATGGCCGGATAGAACAACCCCGCCAGCGCAAAGATCGCCACGGCCTGCCAATGCAGTTGAGAAAAATCGATCGTCACGGGCGCCAGGGCCAGAAAAAGTGCGAAGGACGTGGGTATCGAAAAGGACGCGCCAACCAGCGGCGTCAGGCTGCGCAATCCGAAGGTGGTCAGCACCAGGCCAAAGGCAAAAAACACTGCCGCCGACAAGGAAAGTGCAAAGGTCCAGAGGTCCAAAGGCGATGCTCCGTCACGCGCGCTTGGCCCCGAGGGTACTGATTCCCCGGCCCGGCGCGAGGGAAAAGCGCCATCGCGCGCGATATCCTCGGGTGCCTGAGATCGCAGGCCTTCGCGCCTTTGGAAAAAAGAAACCCGGGCACAAGGCCCGGGCGAGTCCAACAGGGAGGTACATATCATACCCGGATATGTGCGGGTCGGTTCCACTTCGAACCTAAAAACATGTTATCATCATTCATTCTGCGAGGATAAGGCTGGATTGACCTGGTCCTATTCTTCGCCGATTTGTGGCATTTATGCCACCAGGCGGTACCCGCCGCTTTCCGTCACCAATAGCCGGGCATTCGAGGGATCAGGCTCTATCTTCTGCCGCAGACGATAGATGTGGGTCTCCAGCGTGTGGGTTGTCACGCCAGCGTTGTAGCCCCAGACTTCGTGCAGCAGGATATCGCGCGCCACGACCCCGTCAGTAGACCGATAGAGGAATTTCAGGATGTTGGTCTCTTTCTCGGTCAGGCGGATCTTTTTCTCGTCCTCGGTGATCAGAAGCTTCATGCTGGGACGGAAGGTATACGGCCCGAGCTGGAATACAGCGTCCTCGCTTTGCTCGTGCTGGCGCAACTGGGCGCGAAGCCGGGCCAGCAAAACCGGAAACTTGAACGGCTTGGTCACATAATCATTCGCCCCGGCATCAAGCCCCAGGATCGTATCCGCATCGCTGTCGTGCCCTGTCAGCATCAAAACCGGAGCCTTCACGCCCTGCTTGCGCATCAGACGGCATAGCTCGCGACCGTCCGTGTCGGGCAGGCCGACATCCAGTATCACCAGATCGAACAGGTTCTCCTTTACCTTTTGCAAGGCGCAGCTGCCGGTGCCCGCTTCGAGGACGTCGAAATCCTCGGTCATCACCAATTGCTCGCTCAAGGCTTCGCGCAGGTCATCGTCATCATCGACCAGAAGTATGCGTTTCAACTGTGCCATATACGGCCCTCCTACTTGCTGAATCACGTGCCGTTGCCCATCACATGAGCGTGCATCACATCACCGGCAAGAAGTGCTACCGTGCTTTCACGCCCTCGTGTCCCCCACGATGCTTTTGTTTCAACTTTGCAATCCATGGGGTAAAATGGGATAAATTTTGCAGGAAGCCTTATGTCGCTGATCCCCGATGCCACCGAACAACTCGCGCGCGCCCGTGCCGACCTGCGGATCGGTCTGCCTGTCGCGCTGCGCCAATCCGACCGCCTTATGTTGGTTCTCGCCGTTGAGACCCTTTCGCCCGAGCGGTTGGCGGCGGTCAATGCACTGGGCGGAACACCCCATCTGGCCGTCACCGCGCGTCGTGCAGAAACGCTGAAGGCGCGCGCCTATGACGGTGATCTTGCGCGGATCGTCCTGCCCCCGGACCCGTCACTCAGCTGGTTGAATGCTGTCGCAGACCCGGCGGATGACCTGCGCAGCCCGATGAAGGGGCCGCTGATCGCCCTTCGGGAAGGACCGGCGGACCTGGACCGTCTGGCCCTGCGCATCCTGAAATCGGCGCGCTTGCTGCCCGCGGCCCTGACCCTGAGCGTGGCGCATCTGCCGGAGGGGCTGACCGTTCTTGACGCCACCGCGGCGCGTGATGTACTGGACACCGCCAGCCCGCTGCATCCGATAATCTCGGCCCGCGTACCTCTGGCCGCCGCTGAAAAGAGCCGTCTGCACGTCTTCCGCCCCGAGGATGGCGGAGAGGAACACTACGCGATCGAGATTGGCCGCCCTCCGCGCGATCAACCCGTTCTCGCCCGCCTGCATTCGGCCTGTTTCACGGGTGATTTGCTCGGCTCACTCAAATGCGATTGCGGTCCGCAGCTGCGCGGCGCGCTAGCCCAGATGGGGGCTGAAGGCGCGGGCGTCCTGCTCTACCTCAATCAGGAAGGGCGCGGCATCGGCCTCGCCAACAAGATGCGCGCATATTCACTGCAGGATCAGGGGTTTGATACGGTCGAGGCCAATCACCGTCTGGGTTTTGAAGACGATGAGCGCGACTTTCGCATCGGGGCCTCGCTGCTTCGCAACATGGGGTTCGCCTCGGCACGTTTATTGACCAATAACCCGGCCAAGATCGCCATGATGGAGCGCGCCGGAGTCGCCGTGACCGAACGCGTTCCCCTGAAGGTCGGGGAGAACCCGCACAATGCGCAATACCTCGCGACGAAGGCAAAGAAATCCGGCCACCTCCTGTGATCCGCTGGACGCCGCAAGGCCTCCGCGTCGCCGGTCTGGCGCTGCCCTGCGCCATTGGGCGTGGCGGCCTGACGGATCGAAAGCGCGAGGGGGACGGCGCTACGCCGCGCGGTCTGCACCATATTGTCGGCTGCCTTTATCGCCCTGACCGCATCGCCCGGCCTGCGCCCTGGGCGCTGCCGATTCGGCCCGGCATGTTGTGGTCCGACGCGCCTGAGGATGCAGCGTATAACCAGTTGGTTCACGCGCCTTATGCGCCCAGCCACGAGCAGCTCCGACGTGGCGATCCGCTTTACGACATCATCCTGTTGATCGATTGGAATTGGCCCGAAGCGACACCAGGGGCGGGATCGGCAATCTTTCTGCACCAGTGGCGACGTCCGGGTTATCCGACCGAAGGATGCCTTGCCTTTTCGCGCACGCATATCCGGTGGCTGGCCGCATGGGCCGCGCCGGGCACAGCCTTACTGATCTGACCCCTGATCGCGACACCACGACGTCGACCGAGAAACCTCAGTCGCGCGCCCCGAAAATCGCAGACCCAACCCGTACATGCGTCGCGCCCAGCGCAACCGCCTGTTCGAAGTCGCCGCTCATCCCCATGGAGAGGCCCGACAATTCGTTTCGCGCGGCGATCTTAGCCAGAAGGGCAAAATGCAGCGACGGGGCCTCGTGCACCGGGGGGATGCACATCAGTCCCTTGAGCGGCAGCCCGAGCTTGCGCACCTCTGACACAAAGAAATCGGCCTCACTGGGCAGCACCCCGGCCTTCTGCGGCTCTTCGCCCGTGTTGACCTGGATAAAGAGATCGGGACAAGACCCGAGCTCATCCGCCAATCGCGCCAACGTCTGGGCCAGCTTGACGCGGTCCACGGAATGAATCGCCTGCGCCAACTCCATCGCCTGGCGCACCTTGTTGCTCTGCAATGGGCCGATGATATGCAGCGCGATGTCGTCAAAATCTTCGCGAAACGCGGGCCACTTGCGCGCCGCCTCTTGCACTCTGTTCTCGCCAAACACCCGATGTCCGCTGTCCAGCACGTCACGCACAAGCGCATCAGGCTGCATCTTGGACACGGCGATCAGGGTCACATCACCGGGATCGCGCCCGGCAGTGAGGGCAGCTTTGTCGATGCGGGTCTGGATTTCGGTCAGGGACATGTCACGTGGATCTCACAGTGCAGCGGGGAGGTCCAGAAACGAAATGAGCAGGCCCGAAGGCCTGCTCAAAAGTCTTGCAACTAAGCGTCAAACTCAGAATGCGAAGGTAACACCCAAGGAGGAGCGCTCCTGCGTGCCGAGGAACTCACCGTGCTGAGCGAAGAGCTGTGCGCCGCCACCCAGATCATAGGTGCCGAAGACAGTCCAGTTGTCGTCGTCTGCGGCAGTCTGATCCATCAGGTAGTTCGCGCCAACGGTCAGGCCGTTTGCGGAGTACTGAGCGGAAACGTCCCACTGCTCAACCACGGTGCCGACGCGCGGTGTAACGCCCGTTGCCGCACCGTTGTCACGGGTACCATCCCAATAGGCGGTCCGGACCGAGAAGGAACCGAAGGTCGCGCCTGCGGACACGGCCCACAAATCACCAACCGGGCCATCTTCATAACCAGCGCCGACGTAGTACTGGGCCGAACCCATGTCGCCGCTGTAGCTTGCGCCGATGCCCCAAGTGTCATCCTGACCAGCATAGGACAGCGACATCGCAACGGCGCCCATCTTGTAGTCCAGACGAGCAATCGCCCCATCATCGTCGTTGTCAACGAGGTTGGTCCAAAGCTCGGCATCGATGCCAAGGATGCGGTGCACTTCGGTATTGCGTGCGTCCAGGGCACCATCGGTGTCCCCGTAGGAGAAGGCCAGGGCGCCGGACGTGGCGGAGACAACAGTGTCGGTAAAGGTGGTGGATAGAACGTTGGCCTGCTTGTTGTAACGACCGGCGATATTTGCGCCCCCGAAGCCAACGCCGCCATTGCCGAAGTCGTCCATGTCCACGGTCGCGGACAGCTGGACGCCGCCGTCGGTTTCGGTGGTGCCGGTAAAGCTCAGGTCAACGTCGGACTGCAGGAATGCGTCGATGCCGGTTTGGCTATAAATACCGAACGCTGCGCGACCGGATATGGATATGTCTGCAGCAGCGACGCCTGCGGTGGCAACCAGTGCCGTCGTCGCGAAGAGAATCTTTTTCATGGGTTTTCCCTCGATTTCACAAGTCAGCCCAGCCCGGTTGCCCGTCTGGGTATGCAGTCGTTTCGCTCTTTTGGCCCTATCATTGCAAGTGGCGGGACACGCAGCCAATTTTTCGACCAACAAATGGTGCAGCATTGCCACAGTTTTGCCGCCTCAACCGACAGCCCCATCCCTAGGCAGCAGATGCGCCCGACCGGCGCGCGCATCGCCGCTCTGGCATCTGCCAGCGCTGGCGCCGTTTAGGCCCGGTAATGTCTGCTGATACACCCGTTTAACCTGCCTCGAACAGGATTCACTTGGATAAATCTTGCTCACGCCGGTTCGCTTGAGTAGGAGTGTTCAAGATTGCCGAAACGGGAAACCAGTTAATGACATTCAGGACTCTCGCCAGAACCGCCCTCATCGTAGTGGCTGCCTTTGCCCTGACGGACTGCGGTCGGTTCGGCGGGTTCAACGGCGGCGCGCCGGGGTCTGCCCGCGAAGTGGCCGAGGCACGCGGTGCAGCCGAGCAAGGCCGACAGAGCACGACCATCTGGGAGGCGCTGCGCAAACAGCGCGATGATGGCAGCAAGGTTGCCGTCAATCGCTACCTCTGGAACGCCTCGCTTCAGGTCCTCGATTTCCTGCCGGTGCAATCGGTTGATCCTTTCACCGGCGTCATCGTCACGGGATACGGTACACCGCCGGGCGGTGGCCGGGCCTATCGCGCGACGATCTATGTCTCGGACCCCGCCCTGGATGCACGCTCCCTGAATGTCGCGATTCAGACCCGTGGTGGACCGGTGGCTGTCGGCACGCAGCGCGCGGTTGAGGATGCGATCCTGACGCGCGCGCGTCAGTTGCGCAACGCTGACCGACGGTTCTGATCACCGGCTAGCGCCTGGCCCAGCCCTACAGCGTCGTCGCGCCCAGTTGATCGACCCAAGCGATCTGGCGCGGCAGGCAGATATCACGAAGATCATAGTTTTCAACGATATGCGCCCGCGCTGTCTGTCCCAGACGGGTCCGCGCAGCCTCATCCTCAAGCAGTGCGACCGTTTCATCGACCAGCGCGTCGCCGTCAAAGAAATCGACCAGCCGGGCGGTCACGTCATGCTCCAATGCCTCAACCACGGGCGCGGTGGAGGACGCGACAATCGCCGCCTCGCAGGACATCGCCTCAAACAGCGACCATGACAGCACGAAGGGATAGGTCAGGTACAGATGCACTCGGCTGACCTGAAGCAAGGCGACGAACCTCCCGTAATCGATCCGGCCAAGGAAATGGACACGCGCCCAGTCCGCATCCGGGATCTGGTCGCGCACCTCGTCGATGAACATCTGCTTCCACGTCTGGCCCTTGGGCGGGCGGGCACCATAGCTCACACTATCGCCGCCGACGATCAGGACCTGCGCCTCCGGCCTCTCGCGCAGAAGCCGCGGCAGGGCACGCATGAAGACGTGATAGCCCCGATATGGCTCCAGATTACGGTTCACAAAGGTGATGACCTCATCCGCGCGGCTCAGCGTCCGCCCCTCGTCCGTGCGAAACGTCGCCTTGGAGTTGCGCGTTAAGGCGCGCGTGTCGATCCCGTCGTGAACAACGCTGATGTTGTCGCGAAACGGGGCGGGAAAGGTATCGGCCTGAAATTGCGTGGGACTGATCCCGGCTTGCGCCTGATCGAAATGCAGGTGATTGTTGACGTTCTTCAGCCGGATGCGCAGGGGCTCCACCGCCGCGTCCCGCGACGGAAACTCCGGGTCAAAGCTGGTGTGCGGCTCCCCCGTCAAATGGTAAAGCTCGCAATAAAGCCCCATGCGGGCCGCGGGCCAGACATCCCGCAGGAACATCGATTCCCCCCAACCGTGATGCGCGATGATGACATCCGGGCTGTAGCCCTCAGCCTGCAACTTCCGCGCGGCGAGGAAACAGGATTCGGCCCGCGTGACCTTGCTGTCGAGATCCAGCACCCAGGGATGCAGTTTCTGTTCTGTCCGGCGCTGCAACTTGTAGGGGATGACATCGACGCCCTTCCAACGCGTGCGCTCCTTCACCCGCAGGGTCAGGGCGGTGACGTGATGGCCTCTTTGCACCAGTTCTGCGGCCAGATGCTTGAATTGCCCCGGAAAATTTTGGTGGATAAAGAGGATATTCATGCGCGTCGCCTGCCCGGTTTTTCGCCACCTTATACGCGCAGCGACCGCTGCGCCAAGCGTCACGATCGCGCAAAGCGCTGGACCCTCGCGCGCCGCCCGCATATCACGCCGCCCAAGCAATCAAAGCAAGAGGACAGGCATGTCGCGCTACGTAGCCGCCGAGATCGAACCAAAATGGCAGGCCGCCTGGACCGAGGCCGAGGTCTTTCGCGCCTGCCGCACCGGCGACAAGCCGGAGTATTACGTGCTGGAGATGTTCCCCTACCCCTCGGGACGCATCCACATCGGCCATGTGCGCAACTACACTATGGGCGACGTTGTGGCGCGCTACAAACGCGCGACCGGGCATAACGTCCTGCACCCCATGGGCTTTGACGCCTTTGGCATGCCAGCCGAGAACGCCGCGATGGCCAATGGCGGGCATCCCCGCGACTGGACCTATGCCAATATCGACACGATGGTCGAACAGATGAAGCCGCTGGGCTTCTCGCTCGACTGGACGCGGATGTTTGCGACCTGCGATCCGGAATATTACGGTCAGCAACAATCCCTGTTCCTCGATTTTCTCGAAAAAGGGTTGGTCTATCGCAAGAACGCGGTGGTCAACTGGGATCCGGTCGACATGACCGTGCTCGCCAACGAACAGGTCGAGGACGGGCGCGGCTGGCGGTCCGGCGCGCTGGTCGAACGGCGCGAGCTGACGCAGTGGTTCTTTAAAATCTCCGACATGTCGGGCGAATTGCTCGACGCGCTGGATACGCTCGACAACTGGCCGGCCAAGGTCAAGACGATGCAGGCCAACTGGATCGGGCGCTCGCGCGGGCTGCAATTCGCGTTTTCGCTGATCGACGGGCCGCATGGCCACGACCGGGTCGAAGTCTACACGACCCGGCCCGACACGCTCATGGGCGCGTCCTTTGTCGGGATCTCCCCCGATCACCCGCTGGCGCGGGACCTTGAGAAATCCGATCCCGATGTCGCGGCCTTCTGCGCCGAGGCGCGCCAGGGCGGCACCACCGAAGAGGCCATCGAAAAGGCCGACAAGCTGGGCTTTGATACCGGCCTGCGCGTCCGCCATCCCTTTGATACATCGTGGGAACTGCCGGTCTACATCGCTAATTTCATCCTGATGGACTATGGCACCGGCGCGATCTTTGGCTGCCCCGGACATGACCAACGCGACCACGACTTCTGTCGCAAGTACGACCTGCCGATCATCGACACCTTTGTCCCGCTCGATGGCGGGATCGACATTCAGGCCGCGCCCTACGTCCCGCCAAAATCCGAAAAGGTCCGCTACACCCGGCTGATTGCAGGCGAAGAGGTCCAGACCGGCCAGGAAGCCGTTAACGCCGCCGTCGACTTTTGCGAATCGAACGGCGTCGGTCAGGGCGTCACCAAGTTCCGCCTGCGCGATTGGGGCCTCTCGCGGCAGCGCTACTGGGGCTGTCCGATCCCGGTCGTACATTGCGACGACTGCGGCGTGGTGCCTGAAAAGAAAGAGAACCTGCCGATCCAACTGCCCTATGACGAGGGCGGCAAGCCGATTGACTTCTCGATCCCCGGCAACCCGCTGGACCGTCACCCGACATGGCGCGACGCCCCCTGCCCGGCCTGCGGTAAACCCGCCCGTCGCGAGACCGACACAATGGACACATTCGTCGATTCGTCGTGGTACTTCGCCCGCTTTACTGCACCGCGCGCCGACACGCCGACCGTGGCCGAAGATGCCGCCTATTGGATGAACGTCGACCAGTACATCGGCGGCATTGAACACGCGATCCTGCACCTGCTCTATTCGCGCTTCTTCGCCCGCGCGATGAACGTCTGCGGCCACCTGCCCGAAAAATCGCGCGAACCCTTCGAGGCGCTGTTCACCCAGGGCATGGTCACACACGCGATCTACCAGACCAAGGGCGCGGATGGCCGTCCGGTCTATCACTACCCCGAGGACATCGATCTGCGGGACGGGCGCGGCTACCTGAAAGACGGCGCAGAGGTTGAAATCATCCCCTCCGCCAAAATGTCGAAATCCAAGAACAACGTCGTCGATCCCGTCGCGATCATCAGCCAGTACGGCGCCGATACCGCCCGCTGGTTCGTGCTGTCCGACAGCCCGCCAGAACGCGACGTCGAATGGACCGCCGCCGGTGCCGAAGCCGCGGCCAAACACCTCGCCCGCGTCTATCGCCTCGCCGCCGAAATCGGCGATGCCCCGGCGGATGAGGCCGAGGACACCGCACTCCTGCGCGAGATGCACAAGGCGATCAAGGATGTGACCCTCGGAGTGGACAGCTTTGGCTTCAACGCCTCGATTGCCAAGCTCTACGGCTTCACCAACACCATCGCGAAATCCCGCGCCGGGGCCCAGGCCAAGCGCACGGCGCTGAAGTCCCTCGCGCAACTCATGGCCCCCATGACCCCCCACCTGGCCGAGGAAATCTGGGCCACCCTGGGCGGCGAAGGCCTGATCGCAGAGGCCCCCTGGCCCGTCGCGGACGACGCCATGCTGGTCGAGGATACGATCACCATGCCCATTCAGGTCAACGGCAAGCGGCGCGGCGAAATCACCGTGCCCAAGGACATGGACAAGGCAGAGGTTGAAAAACTGGCGCTCGCCCATGAGAATGTCGCCAGAACGCTGGAAGGGGCCCAGCCGAAGAAGGTCATCGTTGTCCCCGGACGGATCGTCAATGTGGTCATGTGACCGACGCAGATTGCTGGGCCTTCTGGCCGTGGTCCCGCTGGCGGGCTGCGGCTTCACCCCGGCTTATGCCCCCGGCAGCGGGGCTTCGGCCTCTGCGCGGCCCCTGCTGAACGCGGTCGAGATCGCCGCGCCACAAACTCGCGCGGAATACCTGCTGACCCGACACCTGGAGGATCGCCTGGGCCGGACATCCAATCCCGTTTTCCTATTGGACTACACCCTCTTCATCGATCAGGAAAGCATCGCGATCACGGCCAATAACATCACCCGCAGATTCAATCTGACCGGCCAGGCCAGTTATCGCCTGACCACACCGACAGGCGCGGTATTGAGCGAGGGCGTCGTTGAAAACTTCACCGGCTATTCCGCGACCGGGACTACGGTCGCGACCCGCGCGGCCCGCGACGCGGCCGAGGCGCGCCTGACCACGATTCTTGGCGACGCCATCGTCACCCGTCTGATTGCCGCCGCCCCGAACCTGCCATCGGCCCAGAGCCCCGCCGCACCGCGCCCATGAAACTCTCCGCGCGCGATGCCCCCGGTTATTTCGCCCGGCCCGATTCGGACAAGATGGGTCTGCTGATCTATGGCGGGGATGCCATGCGCATCGCGCTGAAGCGCCAAGAGGTCATTGCCGGCCTCGTCGGCCCCAAGGGCGAAGAGGAAATGCGACTGACCCGGATGGCGGCTGCCGACGTGCGCCGCGACCCGGCGCTGCTCAGCGATGCGATCAAGGCGGTCGGTTTCTTTCCCGGACCCCGCGTGGCCTTTGTCGAGGACGCGACCGAAACCCACGCCGAGGCGATCCTGCCATCCCTACAGGATTGGCGCAGGGGCGATGCGCAGGTGGTGGTGGCCGCCGGCGCGCTGAAGCCGACCTCCAAGCTTCGCAAATACTTCGAAGCGCATAAAGACGCATATGCCGCCGCGATCTACGACAACCCGCCCAGCCGGACCGAGATCGAGGCAGAGCTACAGCGCGCCGGGCTGACCGCTCTGTCCAGCGAAGCGCTTCGCGATCTTTCCGCCTTGGCGATGACGATCGATCCCGGCGATTTCCGCCAGACCCTGGAAAAACTTGTGATCTACAAGCATGGCGACCCCGCTCCGGCCACGCCGCAGGACGTCGCCGCAGTCGCCCCCGCAACAACCGAAGCCGAGATCGACGACATGCTCGATATCGTGGCCGAGGCAAAGTCAGGCGAGATTGGACCGCTGATGCAAAGGCTGCGCGCTCAGGGGGTGCAGCCGGTGACGCTCTGCATCGGATTGATGCGCCACTTCCGCACCCTTTATGCCGTGGCAGCCGCGCCGGGTGGGCCGGGCGAAGGTATCAATCGCGTGCGCCCTCCGGTCTTTGGCCCGCGCCGCGACAAGGTCTTGCGTCAGGCGCAGGGGTGGGGGGTCGAACGGTTGCAACAGGCCCTGACTGTGATCACCGAAACCGACCTGAGCCTGCGATCTGCCGCGCAGACCGCCCCGGCCATGGCTTTGGTGGAACGCGCGATGATCCGGCTGGCAATGATGGCGCGCCGCTGAACGGGACCGCCCGTTTCGGCCGCGCATCATGAGTATTTTCGACGAGATGAAGCCGGTTTTTTGTCTCGTCCTTTACCCTCGGTTAACGTTACTCCGCCATCCTGAACGCGCGTTACAGGCTGGAGAGCCGATGGACGTACGAGGTGAAGCCCCGTCCAGCACCCCCGTTTGTGGGGACGGGACGGGGCGGAACCCTGCCGGGGTCTCCCGGCTTCATCTCGTCAAAAACACTCCCGCCGGAGGCGACCGTACTTACCGGCCCAGCCTGCCCTCAACTGTTTCTTGCCAAAGCTATGTTCTAGGGTTTCGACGCTTCCCGCTGGACCTTGGCGCCGCAGTCGTGTTCCCTGCCCTGAACTTTCGGAGGAAACATCCATGTACACCGTTATCGGCGCCGCAAAAAACCGGACATTCCGCATCATCTGGATGCTGGAAGAGCTGGGCCAGCCTTACCAACGCAACCGCGCCCAGCCGCAATCGCCCGAAGTCACGCAGCATTCCGTCCTCGGCAAGCTCCCCGTGATGGTCGAGGACGGCGAGGGTATCTCAGACAGCGTCGCCATCCTCACCTATCTGGCGGACAAGCATGGCAGCCTGACGGCCCCGGCAGGCACAATCGCACGCGGCAAACAGGATGCGTTGACGTTCCAGATCCTGGACGATCTCGAAAGCCTCGTCTGGTCCGCAGCGCGCCACAGCTTTGTCCTGCCCGAAGAGAAACGGGTACCGGCCGTCAAGGAGACGCTGAAATGGGAATGGGCCAAGAACCTCAAGACCCTGGAGCGCCGCTTTCAGGGGCCGTTTGTCATGGGATCCGAAATCACCGTGCCCGACATCCTGCTGACCCATACGCTCAACTGGGCGTATGGCGCGAAATTCCCGATCGAGAGCGATGATATGATGGCCTATGCCAAGCGCATGCGCGAGCGGGACGCCTACCTGCGCGCCGTCGCCTCCGAAGAGGCATAGGCCGCCGCCGCCCGTCCGGCCCATCGGCCCGTCGCAAGGCAGGTGGTCAAAAGGTAGCCGCCGGTCGGCGCTTCCCAATCCAGCATCTCCCCGGCGGCAAAGACGCCGGGGAGATCGCGCAGCATCAGCCCGTCGTCGAGATCAGTGAACCGCAGGCCCCCGGCGGTGGAGATCGCTTGATCCATCGGCAGCGTTTCCCCGTAGCGGATCGGCAAGCTCTTCAGCAGCGGCGCGAGGTCGTCCGGCAGAGGACGTCCGAATTCCATCAGCAGGCTGCGCTTGGCCGGGTCCAGCTTGATCGCGCGGCGCAGATGCGACGACAGGCTGTCCCCGCGACGCCGGCGCGCCAGTTTCTCGCGCAGGCGCTCCTCCGAGAGGTCCGGCATCAGATCGAGGGTCAGCGCCGCCCCGTCCCGCAGCGCGCGCGACACCGCATAGACGCCTGCGCCTTCCAGCCCGTGGCGGGTGATGACGCATTCGCCCCGGCTGGTGCGACCGCCCGCCGTCAG
>TARA_R110002124_G_scaffold283216_1_pt1 | contig 14998 bp, 10 predicted proteins | sample TARA_R110002124 | Tara Oceans TARA_R110002124 (sample SAMEA4397445) | marine metagenome | biome: Polar Biome; feature: [SRF] surface water layer (ENVO:00010504); material: water (ENVO:00002006), including particulate matter (ENVO:01000060) such as... | depth 5 m | reverse complement strand
ATTAATATTTGAGTTAGATCTTCATTTAATCTTGGATTGCGCTAGATCACTGAAACAGGAGATTGTAATTGTGAGTTTGTAACTCCTCGATAACATAATTGATTAAGTATGAAATCAAAGTCATCTCAACTAATTGAGCTCCTTCTATACTACTTTTTAGTAGCAATGACCAGATTGCCCTTCACCGCAGCTGCCTGAGCGTCGTCAGTAACTTCCACCCCCGCCCAGTTCGACTTGTGAACGATCTCCCCGCATGGCTCGAACAGTCGCACAAACTCTGACAGCCGATTGTTGTGAACGTCATTTCCTGGACATCTTCCCGAGAAGTCTGTACTGATCTGCAGGACAAACAAACCACCCGGCTTAATGAAGCGGAAGAACCCAGGGACCTTTTCCGAGACATTCACCCCGGTTACCTCGCAGGCTTCATGCAGTTCCCGATGGAACCAGCTCATCCCTCGACAGAATATCATGTCGAAATACTCTTCGTCGAAGTAGGTCGCCAGATCGCCTGCACTGGCCTGTATAAATTCGGCTGTTGAACCGCGTTCCTTTGCTCCCTTGACGCCCTCGGCAGTCTTTTCGACTCCGAATACCTTGAAACCCATATCAGCCAGCAGGGACGCATGCAGGCCCTTGCCGCAGCCCAGATCCAGTACCCTGTGGCCGGGCTGTAATCCGAACCGCTCCACCAGGTGTTTCTGCAACCATACCCGTTCGTATTCCGGGTTGTAATCGAAATCGCCCTCTGCGTACTTTCTGTTGTAGTAATCATCGGTCATCAGGTGAAATCTTTCTTGAACAGGGCAATCAGCCGGTAGTAATTGTTATCTTCAACGATGTCGAGCTTTGCCGGGCAGCGCCCCACCAGGTCGATGAACTTCCGCACGTCAATCGGGTCCTGAACGTGACCACGGCAGAGACCGGCAGGCCACATATACGGCACACTGATGATCGCGGTTTCGCAGCTGCTGAAGATCTTATCCACAAACGGAATCAACACACTGGGTTTGAAATGCTCCAGCACCTGCAGACAGGTAATCACGTCGGCTGCCAGGTCGCATTTCATCCAGTCCGCCTGAAGACATTCCACACCATCCAGGGGAGGAAAGGGCAGATCATTGACGGCATACCGCTTTTCAAAGTTTCCCCATTGAGCAACCGGAGTGTCAGCGCAGCCGATATCGAGCAGTGTGCCGCTGAACGGTTCCAGCCATTGTTTGACCGTCGCGTAATAGTTGAGGTGTTGTCGGTCGCTCCAGTAGCTCATATCAGCCCCTTAGTGGTGAAGGCAGTTCGAATGTTTCCGGGTTGGCTGGACACATTCCGCAGCAGCTTTCTGTTTTGCGATTCACAAACTCGCGTAACTCTTCCGTCGTGCAGGTCGGTTCCAATGGCGTGTAATTCAGATATGGATTCCAGGCTTCGTTCAGTCCGTGCTTTTGTGCCTGCATCGACAGGTAAGCCATCTGCGGACACTTCCACAATTTCCCGTCGTGGATCTGGGGACACCATTTTGAACCGCAGGCCTCCCAGCTCTGTTCTGGCTGATTGTCTTCATAAGGCATCATCGTTGCGCCATGCCCTTTATAGGCTCGTTTCCAGCGACTGCTGGACGTTCGCCAGTTGACCCGTAATGCGTGCGAGTTTTCCCAGTCGGCTACCAGCTGTTTTACCGGCTCCAGTTTCGCCTGATACTCTGCGGAATCGTGGTGAATGCTGATTTCTAAATTACATCCGGTCTCTTCCAGCACGGCAGGCAGTTCTGGGTGTCGCTTCAAGTTAAAACCATTGGTCACCAGCTGCAGCTTAGAGTGTGGAAAATGCTTTCTTGCGAGTCTGACGATCTCACAGAGTTGCGGATTGAGTGTAGGCTCTCCCCCGAGCAGACTGAAGTAGCGCGGCAGCAACCGATCCGACCAGAGGCCCATCTGTCGGTCAGCTTCTTCCGGACTGATCATGCCTTTGTGATTGAAGTTCGAAAAATGCGTACATTGCTGACATGCCAGATTGCAGGCATGCGAGACATGCAGTTCGAGGTTCTCCATCTCAATCAGGTTGTCAACCGGCTTTGTCCTGTGTCGTTCGTATCGCTCTTTACTGAGGCTTCCGAACTGTCGGAAATCGCAGCCGGGAACCATCACTTCATAATACTGCTGAATCGTTTCGTGTGCGGCGTTGCGTGATGCTGTTTTGTCTCCGTGAATAGAACCGTGTGACAGGCTTTCAGAATGTAACCGTCTGAGCCCTACGATCTCATCATCAGTTACTACTGTTGCACCTGACCTGTGGCAGCGGGTAGCAAATTCCAGATCACCCGAACCCATCAGATCAGCGAACCCGTTCAACCGCTGATAGGCTGCCTTCCGCATGACCAGCGTGCCATTGAGGATATTACCGTTGGGGCAGAGCCTCCACTTGCTGTGGCCTGATGTATGAACCGGAGTGGCTTCCAGTCGCCTCAGTGACTCTGCATCCCGGCTTTCGTGGCTTACAAACTGACGCATGGCCCCGCCGTAGACATCGCCGTTTCTCAGTTTCTCGATTGAGTGAGCAATCCGGTGCGGCATGGCAATATCATCGGAGTCCTGCACGGCAATGAAGTCGGTTTCCAGTCGGTCAAAAATCCGGTTCATGGTTCGATACGGACCGATAGTCTTCTCGTTGCGATACAGTCTTACCTGGGGATGGCTGGCGTACTGCTCGGCAGGATCGTCGGGAACTGTGAAACCGTCGGCTATCAAATGCACAATGCACTCTGCGCCTGCCTGGTTTAAAATGGAGTCTACAGCAGCCGCCAGCCATTGCAGGTTTTTCTGGCAGTAGGGGATGACCACATCACAGCGGATTTCATCCACGGCAGCGGGTTCCAGCTGTGGTGCTTTCGCAGCTGGTTTCGGTTTGGGAGCGTTGCCCCAGCCCTCACAGGTCGCGCGTGTCTTGACCAGTCGCCGGATCTCATCACCGTGTTTCCGGCAGAAGTAATTCCGCTTAAAATTGCAGCCGTTGCAGAGTTGCTGTTTCGCTTCGGTTGTTAAACTCATTTGGGAACGTGTCTCACATCAATGTAAGGGGGAGCGTAATATATGTCGTTTGATTGACTGAAGCCTGCTGGGAAGAATGGATCTGAGTATGTCACTGGCATTCCTTCCACATACTCGGGGACTCCAGATGGCCATTGGTATTCTTCGGGTAGAGTTTCAATCGTGTGCGGATCGAAAAGCAGTGGTAAGTCGGGCACGTCTCTTGTCCAGCGAGACACCTCCCCGGCGGGGACAAAGCATTTAAAACCAGCAGGCGGATAGTAGATAGCCCGGATCACTGAAACCCCACCAAAGGCGTCTGTTGGATCTAAGGGAATAGCTCCGAAAGGGTACTCAAATGACCCTCCCAAGGCGAAATTAAAAAATCCTGTTCCCCCAGTATCTTCATTGTAATTCAAGAGATAGCCTTGCGCTGATTGCTTGATCGTCAAAGTAAGCCGCCAGCGTCCGGGCGTTATGAGTTCGCCGCTATCGTCATCGACCACAGCGGCATCCCAGTCTACATTGATCCAATGGTATCTAAGAAACCAGTTCCACCCGGACAGGTCATCGTCGAATCGTTGCCATTCAAAATCCAGGGCCAGCGCTCCCGCGTCGGCGGGTGTCTGGCCTTGTACCAGGTCGAGTCCTTCAAAAGTCGATTCTCCAGAAAACGCACAGGGGGAAGGGCCGCTGATTTCCGGGTCGTTGAATGTCGCCACTCTCGGCGCGGTTACCGCAACCGGGGAAGTGATCCCACTTCCGTTAACGGATAAATCACCCGGATCCATATAATGCCACTGTTTATATGTGGGAACAGAAGCCTCCCAGGCCAGGCCGGCGTTTACAATCTTGGCACCACAGCGCGAACAGGGGAACCGCTTGCGTACGCATGGCTTCTTTATCAGAGATAATCCGCAATCTTTTTGTCCCATCACATCGCCCTATAGATTCGGAGTACCATCGCCATTGTATTGCCGGCACTGTGCTGCCGGTGCAACCAATCCGACTCCGGGCGTGTAGTTCGCCCAGCCGATCGAGCCAGCAGCGATCGCGTCGTTAATTACGTTGTCATCACCGTCGTACTGACCTGCCAGCGGAATCGGAAACAGCACATCGTCATCCACCCTGCTGTCTGCCCAGTTGGTGTAATAGGCATAGCCCTCGAATTCTGCATCTTCCGGTCTGTCGATCTCAAACTGATCGAATACGACACCTGCCAGGTCTCCAATGAATTCAATCAGCCAGTGCCCCGGCCAGAGCGATACAGAGACGTTGCCTTTCCCCACGTTGGGCAGATTCTCAATCAGAGTTGTTAAAGACGATTCTGTCAGGTATTGGTTGAGCAGGGAGAACGGTTCTGTTTCGTACCCCTCCAGCACCAGCTTGATTTCAGCATTGATGGAATCGCCTTTGATTTCAATCATCTGCTTGCTGTTACCGTCCGGATCCCAGTAAAACAGACTGCAGGGTATTTTGACTTCTCCATCCACCATCATGTAGTATTCCTGTCCCGCCCGGTTGTCAGCATCATAGTCGTAAGATGTTGATCCGTATGATCGGACAGTGAACGTCGAATACGGTTCGTGAGTGATGAACCGCACCGGTGTCAGCGGGCCTAATTGGTTCGCCGGAGCCACGAACGCGAGCAGATTCTTCGTGCTGTCCTTATCTTCTTTCTTCACACCCGTCGTGAGTTTGTAGATCCCGTGAACGTTCCAGCCGAGCAGCTGGTGCTGAATCTTGAATCTGCTGGCTTTGGTCAGATCGTTGGGGAGCTTCAGGTGACCTGCAGGATCTCCGATCAGCTGCTGCACTGTTCCTGTGCCGTAAAGCTGTTCCAGGTTGTCGAGGGTCGCGTCTGAGAGCCTGCTGTTCTCCGGCCTGACATATCTGCCGAAGATCTTCTCATTATCGCTGGCATCGCCCTCGTATCGCACGAATGCCGGAGCGTATTTAATTCGCCCCATATGACCTTTGGGAATCACCTTCGGTCCGGTGAACGCGAAGTTAATCCCATTGGTAACGTATTTCGGAAAGTTGCCGTCTTCATCAGCAGTTTCCGTCTGCCCGGCGGCAGTGTCGCCGACCGGCAGGCGAATCTCGAATACCGGAGTGTCTGCATTCAGGGTACGAATCCCGACGATCTCGATCAGTGAGTGACCTGGAATTAACAGATCACTGTCCTTGCGGCGACTGTCTTTATCAATGATCTTATCGTCACCGACATTCAGACAGGTGAACCATTCGCCGGGGGAGCTTTTCGCAGAGTTGAAGTTCATTTATCCTCCGGCTGCTGAGTTTTATTAACCGTCTGTTCCTGCTGCTTGATCAGCTCTTTCAACGCGAGGTCCCGCTGTCGCTGATCGAATGTCGGCACGATTACATTGACTTCGGAATTTCGAGAGACGGTAGTGGTCATGCCGCCCGAGGTCGTGCGGGAGATCGCAACCTGCTGGATCGCCCCGTCGAGTTCGATTTTTTTGAGACCGGCGTACACACCGGCCCCAGAATCCTCCGAATTAATTCGGAGATTCTCGACGTCGATCGCAGCGAGAGCCTGTTCTTTCAGGTGCTCTTTTTCTTCGTTGTTCGCGACGTCCGTTAAAACAAACCTGTCCGGCTCGCTGTAATCGCTGAACACGACACCCTTTTTAAGCTCGTACTGTGCCTGATACGCGAGCACGATCTCATTCTTAATTACGACCTTAGTGTCGGTTCCGCCGGGTATCTTTCGCGGGTTATCCTTCAGGCCACTGGGCAGCGGTGCTGGCTTGGTACGGTATTTAGCCTTCAGTTCTTCGCGGTGCTCGTAGCGGGCAGGCTCACCGACTGTGTTTTTCAGCGGTGTTGCAATCCTTGCGAACAGATCGGCAGGGTGAGGAACGTCTTGTTTCTCTTCCGATTTCTTTCCGTCTATTTCGACAAACTCTTTTTTATACTGGTAGATCGGCTCACTGAATCGAATAATTCCCAGTTCGGGAACCACTTCAAACTTATCGCCTTCAATTCGAGTTTCAATTGTCCCGTTATCCCCCTCTTTGACCTCATCGAAGTAATTTCCGGTTACTTCGACCGGCTTGCGAATCAGTTTTCCTGAATAGGAATCAATCCCCAATTCGGCACGGGTTGTGAACGTCGGCAGCACCTGCTCGAATTCTTCGAGGATATAATCACCCTTCTTACCGGTGCGGGGGTTTATCTGCTGCGGTCCTGGCAGCACAGCCTTGGAGGCCGCGAATAGCTTACGGCGAGCCTCAGTGTATTTCTCCTGTAATGTGTCATAGACTTTTTCGCCAGACCTGTGGCCCAGATCCACAATCAACCCCATCTGATAACCCAGGTCATCGTATTTCTTTCGCAACCCTGGATCGTCTCCTGATGCAGTTTGGATTGTCGGATACTTAAGCCTGTAGCAGCGATACACCGTCTGCATGGCAAGGCTGTACTGATCTCGACGCTTCTGGTATTCGTCTTTATCGACTGGAACGCCGTTGGTTTTCATGGACTCGATTTCATCAAGTGGAGCTTTGATCATATCGAACACGCCCGGCACTGGCAGCGTCCAGTTGGGTTCCCCTCTGTCGTCAATCGGCGCATAACTCAGGTGGTCAATCGGTCGCCACTCGCCGTCGATATCGAGTCCAACCGCTTCCAGATCCCAAATGGCTTCATGCATCGTAATCCCGCCCAGCACGGTCACCGAATCCGGTGTCTCCGGCAGGTTGGCCTCGAAGCCCCCTGACATCAGGTCCTCAGTGGGCAGCAACGCCCCTTCACCGTACTTGCGGATTCGCACCCGATCATCCCAGCCAAGACAGACGCGGTAACCCAGCGGCGTCACCAGTGAGCTCAGGGCCTGTGCCGGCGGAATGCGATCCCAATGGACTTCAGGGAAGATCTGATTGCGATAGGGAAGAGACTGTTTTTTTTCGAGATCCAGCAGGTCGCGGGTATCGTAATTCTTCTCACCCATCGCTTCGAGGCACATGTCGGCCAGCTCGCGCGGGGTTTTCTTCTTCCGGGGTTCGATCTCGCCGTTTTTCTTCACGTTCCAGTGACCGGAGAAGCTGCCGAACTTCCACTTCCAGCGGCGGTCGTAAACCGGAATCGTCCATGTGTGCGATGTTGCCGACCGTCTCACACTCGCTTTATCAGGTCGGCATCCCTGCAGCAGGATCTGCGTACGTCCCGTGCGGTTGTATTGCGTCGGTGAAACATTGGTGACTGCCGTGTATTCGTCGAACTGGAACAGCAGATAACCGTCAGGTTCAATCGGCGTGTAATCCGGGTCACTCGCATCTAGTGTCTGCGGTGCCATTTCGATCTGGCACACATCGGGCGTAATCCCGTGCGAGCGCGAATAGTTTGCACTGACGATCTGCTTGATGCCGGGATAGAAGACAGAGCCGACGCCCTGGTCAAAATTGCTCATGTGGTTGCCCCGAAGGTGAGTTTAAAGTCCTGCCCCATATGGAGTGTGCTCAGATCGCCGCATTTCTCCAGGTCGATCACCGGGCTGGTGATGCTCCCGGACTCGTCGTAGATCTCGGAGTCATCGGTGAATTTATTGATGATCGTAACATCCTTGGGCCGTGCATCCTGATCGAACACCAGCACCCCGTCACCCGAGAGATTCACCGCCGAGAGTGTGCCAGTCGAATTGTAATTAACCAGACCGGCCAGAATATTGAGCACCGCGTGCGCCCCGGCATGAATCGTCGTTGTGCCGGCGGTCTGCTTGAAAGTGGTGGTAGCAGAGTTGATATCCAGCACGCCGCCGCTCTTGACGATGTCCGTGACGGAAACACCAGATCCCAGATAAACGTTGGTGTCATCGGCGGCATTGTCGAAGAACGCCTGCCGTAATGTCGCCACCGTCGCCACTTCGGTCGGGTAGTAAGCCACTCCCAGCGAGCCGCGGTTGATATTGATCGCATTGCTGGCATGGGTTCCCAGCAGTAAGATCGCGGGGGTATTACCGTCCGGACTGTCACCGGTATTAGTAATCAGCACCGTTGACTGCACAGAGCCGAGATTGATTTTAATGCGTTCTGAACCATCCCCCTGTTTGTCGCCAATGTTGAGCAGAGTTACCCCGATCTTCAGGTACTGGTCCCGGTACTCCGGGTAACTCCCGGCAGCATTAGTACGAGGCAGCCCGATGTCACCCGTAAAAGTCTGTTCGATGTGCAGGGCAGCCAGCGTGACGTCGGACTGATCAAGCCCATAGAGAATGCTAACGCCCGTATCTCCGATATAGACGGTATCACCGGTTTCAGGGACGCTGTTAGTATCCCAGTTCGCTGCGACGTCCCAGCAGTTCGGACCCGAATTGGCAGTTGTCGTGGTCTGGATTAGCGGCGTGACTGTCGTTTCAACCGATCCAGTGGGAGCCGTCACACCTTTGGTGGTCTCGGTGACCGTCATGACAATCCCAGAGAAATCCAGTTCTAGTATCTCAACGTCAGTGACAGTAAATTCATTAATAAACTCAACAACCAGTGCCGTTCCCGGCCATGGTCCTCCGGTCACACTTACGTTGCCTGTGCCTATTGTCGAAAGTGATTCCAGTGCGACTTGCAACACGCTGGACGATGCGTTGTAAGGCACATCGACTCCAACACCTTGAAACGACACATTAATTGTTCCAGACGTCGGCGTACCTGTGATCGTCAGGGTTTGCGCCTCGTTGTCGCCACTGGTTGTGAATGGATAATCTTGTCCTGCTCCAGAATTGTAGAGAGCCTGCCCTTCTGAGAGAGAGAGAGCCGAGTCGAATATTCCCAGGCAGTCGAGGAAACCATCGGCTCCTGAATAGGAACCACCCCCCAAGCCGAACGACAGATTATTTATATTCCCTGCGGCAGTGGCCCCGATGGTTAGTCCTGTTGTGGAATCGAATGCACTGCCGTTAACACTGATTTTTATGGTCGTATTGTCAGGATCGTAAACACACAGAACGTGATACCAGGAATTGATCGCAACCGAGACCGAACTGGTCACGCTGTGATAGCCGCCGCTCTTCTGATAGGCAAAAGTGAAATAGCCCGTGGACTCATCATAAGTCAGATAGTAGTCTGGATCGACAACGGACGGATCACCTTTTGTGAACACATATCGGATTCCAGTCTGAGTCGGCTTATAGAAGAAAGCGATCGAGAATGCTTCATCTTCATTAAATTCACCGACATCATTGTAGTACATTTCTGCACCGTTATTGATTCTGATCCCATCATTAACGACACCGCCGACACCATAATTAGAGTGACTTGTGACATCGAACCTTCCGTCAGGATTGCTGTTGAGATTTCCCACGATTTCATCGTATATAGTCGCATAAGGGTTAAGAGTCCCCGAGCCTCCTTCAGACCAGCTCCCATCGAATGACCAATAGTATTGAGCCTTCTCAGCAAGTGAACTCCCGCCGGATGTAGTTTCTGTTGCAGTGGCTGATATGCCAGTCAGACCAGATGAATCGACTTCCAGTAGCTCGACATCGGTCGCCGCCAGTGCTCCCTGGAATGTCACCGTGACATCGGTTCCTGGCAATGCCCCGCCTCCACAGGATACAGAGCCGGTCGGAATCGTGGTCAATGCATCCAGAGATGCCTCGATCGTAGCGGCACTGGCGTTGTAGGTGATGTCGCCTGTGATTTCGCCTCCGAAAGAAAGCGTGAACGTCCCCCCTGTGGGATTGTTTGGGCTGGAGATCGTTTGGACTTCATTGACCGCCCCGGTCAGATTACTGACGTTGATCGTCATCGGTGCGACGTTGGTTTCTGCCAGGGAACCGGTAAATTCTACCGTCCAGAGTCCGCCGGCGTCCCCGGTGACGGTGACATCTCCAGAGCCGATATTGCTGAGAGCCTTCAGGGCTGATTCGATAGTAGCAACACTCGCATTGTAGGCAATGTTACCCGTTGTCTGCCTGTCGAATGTAAGCGTAAACGTCCCCCCTGTGGCAGTCGTCCCGCCGAGTATAACCACCTGCTTTTCATTATTGCCGGCTCCGATGGAGACAGTGACAGCAAACGGCTTGCCAGCTGTGTTCGAAGTGAGTGTAAACGTTCCGGCAGTACTTCCGACTGCTGCGATGAGCTCAGCAAATTCGGGAGTAGTCAATGCGTTCCAGGCTGCCACCAGTTCGGCAACAACATCTGCTAGAGTCGTCCCCGCCAATACCACTGGTTCAGTTTTATTGCCGATAGTGAAGTTGACCGTCTGCCCTACTTCAATGTCAGTCGGTACCGTTGTTAAATCTACTTGAGCCCGAGCGGGAGCGCCGCCGATCCAGATGTGAGAAGCCATAATTCATAATCCTTTATGCAGTTGGGAACGCCTGATTGCGTTCGAATGTGTAATCCCAGAAGACCGGGTACTCGACGGACACGTTGTTAATGCGTCGCGGTGTACCGTAGCGGATTACCCGACGATCCACCTTTTCGAAGTCCGCCAGATACTCGAATGGCGGGTCTGGCGAGGGCGTGAAGTTTAATCCGACGCGTCTGCCGGACTGCTGGCAGGTGACGACGCTCGTTTCTGTGAGTTGCTGTTTCTGGAACTTTCCGGTAATCGTCGGCAGATGTCCGAACGTCGGGCCGCCAGTCCCGGTGAAAGAAAGATTCGATTCATAGTTGAGCACGTAGGGCGTCTCTGCTGACGTCGCTGCGTAAGTATAAGCTGCTTCGAGCGTGATAGTATATCGCCTGCGGTTGACCAGTTCGCCCGGTGCTGCCCCCTGTGCGAATGTCGGCGGAGTGACGACACGGACACCGTACAACGTGTTTTCGCTGATGATCTCGTAAATTGTCGTGGAGCCGGATTTCCACGAGACGTTGCCGTTCTGCACTTTGTATACAGTTTGCAGTGCCGCCTGCTTTGTGAGCAACTCGGACAGCGTATCAGCCTGCAGGATGCCAGTGACAGTCAGTGTGACGGTGTCGCCGTAGACATAGCCTGTCGGGTTCTCCAGTCCCCTGATATTGATGTCAACCGTCACCGAGTACTCGTCGTGACTATAACCGTTGTAGGTGAAGATCATACGTTGTAGTACCCCTTCATCAACTCGCTTTTTTCAATGAGATCCAAAATGCTTTTGTCACGGGTAAGCACTGCGTCGAGAACGATCTTAAATCCATTTTCAACACCGATCCCAGACTGTGTAACCTGGTCGGCGGCGTCCACGGCGGGCTGTTCCTCAGGCTGGCGTTGTGGAGCAGGCTGCCCGAAGTCATTATTCTTCTTACTTTCGCTCTCTCTCCGTTTATCCTGGATATTCTTGTATTTATTGTATTCACGGTCGAATGTGCCAAAGGGGGATGCGTTGTAAAGATCGCTACCCAATGCTCCCCAGAAGCCGACCTCTGGTTCGACATCATCTTCTGCTTCCTGTCTCACCTGCTGAGCCAGAATCCGCCTGTCAACATAACGATGTGCATCGACCTGACCGGCGTTCGCGGCATCGCGGCGTCGATTGTCTTCCTGCAGGTCTCTGACAGCAGCTGGCTGCTGTGCCTCGATATCCCGTTTTTTCTTCTCCTCTTCTGTAAGCCTCCGGCGGGCCTCAGTTTCTCGCCTTTTCAAGTCGCTGTACCCATCGCCCAGAGCTGCCGCCACTGGCTCGGAGCCTGCGGCGATCCCCTTTTTCGCCTCGTAGTCCCGTACGACCTGACTGCCGAACCCCTGTGTCCTTTTGAGGAACCGGATTTCACGCTCGCTGAGATCTTCACCGTTCTGGGTCTTCTCGGTGATTCTTTTCAGCTCCCCCTGCTGGTACGGATTTAATTCCGAGAATCGCTGATGTACCGATTTCTGCGCATCCTGTGCGGATTTAATCGCGTCTTGCTGCGACTTGATCTGTTCTTCAACTGCTTTCTTCTGATCCCTGAGAACCTGCAGACGCTGCAGGTCGGTTTCAACCAGCTGTCGATTCTGATCAGCAAGTTGCTGAGACAACCGGAGTCGCTCCTCAGAAAGATCGTGGTGCCCCTGGGCGACTCGCTCGGCGTTGCGGCGTTCAAATTCAGCAAGCTCCTGCTCAGCTTCCCGGACCCGATGCAGTCCTTCAAGGCGTTCCTGCTCTACTGCCGCTATCGGCGTTGCCGCCCCGCCGCCGACTTCGAATGCGACGCGGCGGTTCATTGCTTCCGAATCCCGGCGAGTATTACGGTAACCGCCTTCCTGCGCCAGCCGGGATGACTCACGCTGTGCCCGCTTCTGATTGTCGTTGTAGTTTTTCTGTTGCTTCTCAAGTTGCTCTGCTGAATCGGCGGCATCGTTAACCGCTTTGCGCCATCCGACGATCGAACCGATGAAACTTTCATTTGCTTCACTGGCTCCGAAGACACCACGTTTTACCAACTGGAGTGATTCAAATAATGCAACACCACCCGCTGCCGCGAGTGTCAACCAGCCTGCAGCACCACCCGCCTTGGCGAGCAACCCGATCCCGGCACTTGCCCCGGCACCACCGCCAACAGCACCGCCGGCGACACCGCCCGCAGTATTTGCCGCCACCTGTGATGCAGCAAGCCGAAAATTATTTTTCGCGAGCAGGGTGTCGATTGTGAGCTTTGCCTTCGAGGCTACGTTCAGTGCAACAATCGCCTCTCGACCTTTCCAGTATAATTCAGTGAGCCCTTTCAGTGCTTTGAAACCAGCCTGGATCTTTTCAAATCCTTTTGAGAATTTTTCGAAATTTTCTTCACTGACAAATCCTAAACTTGCCATACCTTCTACCAAATCGAGTGTTCCTTGAAGCGCACCAACCCCGGCTTCGGTTGCCTTGCGTCTTGAATCGACTTGTAAACGTATTGCAGATTCAAGTTTTTTTACTGCTTTCTCTTCCTGTGATCGAATTTTATTTCGTTTTTTGAATTGAATGATAATGAAGTTGGTTCTACTCTTCTCCGAGTCTTCGCATATTTTTTTCAAGCGTTTATTCATGTTATCAATCAACTTGATCGTCTTACTACAAACCTTCTTTAAATCTTTGGTTCGCTGATCTTCCGCTTTTCTAAAAACTGAGATCATTTCGTTAATCGCTTTTTCCCATTTTTTAGCTTCAACAATCCCAGGATTTACTGGCTTCTTTGCCCCCCCACCGGATAACTGGTTTGCTTTCTTTTGAATATCCTGAACCTGAGAGTTAAGTTTCCGGGCAACATCAGAATTTTTCTGTCCGGCAACAAGCTCCAGAGTAATCCTGACCTTTCGTTCTGCTTCAGCTGCAGCGATCATTTTGTAACTCCCATGAGGGCTATCAATTCCTCAACCCTTTTTTGTTCATTTGACCGATCCACCACAAATTGAATCATTCTGGCATTCCTCCTGACGATCGGATCATCGGGAAAACAACAGACTGCTTTGCATTCCAGGTGATGAATATAGGCTTGTCTGTTTTTAGGCGTTAATGTATTTGGCATTTCCGGTGTACCTTTGGGACAACCATCCCTGGTTTTACAAAGTGGGGGATTTTTAGAGTGCCTCAATAGCGGTTTGCCGTTGAATAATCTGGGTTCGCCGGTCCCATCGTTGTATTCATACTTCAAGCAGTGCTGGCAATCACGATTCGCGAATTGAGGATAAAGCAATAACAACTCTACCCCCGCTATCAGTTTTTTGAATCACCTTCGATTTTAGAAGTGATGATCCCGTCAGATTCACCTGAGAGCAGATCATCGAAATCGAGATCGCTGCTTTTATCTGTTTCCGCTTTCGTTTCTAAATCTACATCACCAGATTCGAAACAGGTTACAATGTTAAATAAGCGATCTTTGAGTGGCTTTTTAATCCGCCGTAAATTACCAACAGTGAGCTTAACCGGTTCTCCTTTATGATCGCACAGGTCCCATTCAATCACCTGTCGCAATAAAGTCTGCTCAACAATTTCGCCCTGTTGTTTTGCTGTTTTTTCGAAGTAATTATGCATCAACGCACGGATTGCTTCAGGCAAAACCGGACGGAATTTGAAATGAACTTCTTCGTGCAGATTTGGTAATGCTTTGATGCAGCAATCTTCGGTATAGCCATCCGGAATGAAAGCTTTGCCAGACATGTGATACACTCCTTAAAAGACAGGGTAACAGTCAATTCGTACCCTGAATTTTCTGGAATGTCACAAGGGGATCAAGAGAGGTTCTTATTGAATTTCGCGTGGTTAAGTGAGTGTCTGAGTAGCGACTCTAAGGTTCATCTCAATTTAAAAATCGCAGCGCATCGACTTTACCTGATGTACGCTTTCCAGCGTCTACTGTCAGGATATCCCGATCTCCTAATACAAACCTGCAAATCAAGATAGTGCCAGTATCAAGACTTCAAAGTGACAATTGATCGCTTCCTGGAAAGAAAAAGAATTCATGGCATAATTTTGAATATATGTGTTGAGCTTATTCAGGAGAAATGTTTCCTGAGGAAGCTCATCAAGTATGGAGTATTGGGGTTCTGGGAAATTTAAAACCCGTTTGAGAAAGTGAAGAAGGAACCGTGCCTGGATTCTTGTCTCTTGATAAAGAATTGGCAGGCAACCTGTTTTTAGAAATTGAAAAGTGTCAATGTAATTGTCCCCACAGCAAGTATTACTGTTTGCGTCGTAGAATTTTCCAATCCAGCAGTTCTCGATACTTTCTACAGAGACAAGGTCTTGATTAAACCTGAAATGCACCCTTAATCAGAGTACAGCGGATGATAACATCTGCTGAAGTCAAATGTTTGGTTGGTGTCAAAAAGGGTTTTGAGGAGTTTAGTCAAAGAGCTTTCCACCCGAATTTTTAAAGCTCTTCATAACTAGTTCCATTCGTGATCTGACCTCGGAGGGAATTTCTAATTCATGGTAATACTTAGTGCCTGAATATCTGATTGTGACTGTTTTCGAGGTAGCAATATCTAAAATCATCTTTTCCTGCGATTTCGAAACTTCTTTATCGTATGTTTCCCAGTACCTCTCATTTTCATATCGCTTAGTGTCAGATCTT
>TARA_R110002124_G_scaffold39164_1_pt1 | contig 15010 bp, 8 predicted proteins | sample TARA_R110002124 | Tara Oceans TARA_R110002124 (sample SAMEA4397445) | marine metagenome | biome: Polar Biome; feature: [SRF] surface water layer (ENVO:00010504); material: water (ENVO:00002006), including particulate matter (ENVO:01000060) such as... | depth 5 m | reverse complement strand
GTATGGTGCACCTTCTGGAATAAGAGGGTTTTCAAATCAATCTATGTATAATCCTCAACCTTCTTTCAATCAACCTTCTTATCAATATGGTGGTTACAATCCGCCTATGGCATATAATCAGCCTCAAATGGGATATAATCAGCCTCAAATGGGCTACAATCAACCTCAAATGAGCTACGGACAACCTATGGGCGCATCTCAAGGTGGTAAAAATAGAAATCGTCAAGCGCCATCCGCTCCATCAAATATAGGGGCATCTCAAGGCGGTAAGAACAGAAATAGAAATCCTTCACCACCACAATCAAATAGTAGACCATCTAAAGGAGCTGGTGGATTTACACCAACACCTACAGAAATTCCAGTAGAAGGACAAATAATTGATAGAGGTGATCCATTTGAAAGAGATTTGTATGACTCAGCACCTTCACAAATGCAGCGTGAAATATATACTCCTCCAGTAGATATATCGGCAAATCCAGATTTAGCAAATCCTCCTAGAAATTTGTTTGCTCCACAAGGTGGAGATCAAGGTGGACAGCCACAACAAACAGCTCAGTTAATAAATAATTATAGTCCTGTGCAAACAAATAAACCTATACCAACAAATATAGTACAAAATCCTTTTGAAAGACAAGATATGCGAGCAGATCCTAATGAAAGATTTGAAAATTTCTTTGCAAGTGCACCATCAGCTAGGTATCAAGCTCAACAAGATAGACCAAGAGGAGCAGGTGGTAGAGGTGGTAGAGGTGGTGCTAGAAAAGCTGATGGAGGACGTTTAAACGAAAACGTTGGTGGCTTATCAGCATTTGAAGGTTTATTGCAAGGTAGTGGCGGAGGTATGGATGATGTTATACCTGCAAGCATTGATGGCAAAGAACCTATTTTAGTTTCAAGAGATGAATATGTAATGCCTGCAGATGTAGTTTCATCTATAGGCGATGGAAGCACTAACGAAGGTGCTAATATGTTAGATAATTTAATTAACAATGTAAGAATTGCAAAAAATGGAAGCCCAATACAGCCACAACGTTTAAACGGTAATTTATTAGAAATGATGGAGAAAAGAATATAATGTTAATATCTTCAATGGTTCCACAACAATTTGTAGGGCCTATTTGGTCACAAGTTGAACCATTACTAGATAAATTAATAGTTAGAAGTCACGAAAGATTTGAAGCTATAGATATATTGCATGATCTATTAATCAACAAACAACAACTTTGGATTGTTTGGGATGAAGAACAAGACTATAAAATAGTTGCAATGTTAACAACCGAGGTATTTGAATATCCTCGTAAACGTAATTTAGTTGCACAAAATTGTGCAGGAAGTCGTTTAGATGAATGGTTTGATGATATCTATAAAAGCATTAAAAGTTTTGCTGAATCAATTGGTTGTGATGGAGTAGAAATAATAGGTAGAAAAGGTTGGGTTCCTAGTTTTAAAAAGAAAGGTTGGAAAGAAGAGTTTGTTATTATGTCTAAAGATTTAGATAAAAATGTTAAAATAGAAACTCCAACTCTTAAAATTGTAAGTAATTAAGGAGATAAATAATGGGTGGTGGTAGTAGTCAGCCTTCAGGTAGACAACAAGTATCGTCTACTGTTACGCAAAATAAATTAGATCCATACGCTAAACCGTATTATATGAATATGATGAGGAGTGCAGAAGCACTTCTTGGCGAAGGGTATACTCCATATGAAGGTCAACGTATATCAGGTTTTTCACCTGATCAACAAAATGCATACGCAGGTATTAGAGCTGTAAATGAAAGGCAAATGCCGGGAATAGCTCAAGCTAGAAACACAGCAATGGGTATAGCTGGAGGATTAAATGTACCTCAAGTAAACTCTGGTTATCAAGCCGGTACACCAATGCAAAGTTATCAAGCTGGAAATATTGGTTCACAATATCAAGGCAGGGAGATAGATTCTGCCTATCAAGGTAGACAAGTAAATCCTACTTATCAAGGCAATCAATTTCAAGAAGAAACTGTTGCTAGTCGTATGGGGCAATATCAAAATCCATATACAGAAAATGTATTAGATAGATTACAAAAAAGAACTACTGATAGATTTAATGAAGCGCAAACTCAACGTGAGTTACAGCAAGCTCAACGTGGCGCTTTTGGCGGCAGTAGAGCTATACTAGAAAATCAATCAGCTAGAAGAGACTTTGAGGATAGATTAGCAGATACAGAAGCACAGCAACTAGAAAAAGCTTATGCATCATCAGCCGGTTTAGCAGGTCAAGATATAGCACAAGCAATGAGAGCGCGTGAATTACAAGATGTTTCTGGTCGTTCTGCAGGACAACAATATCTAGCCGCTGAACAAATGTCAGACCAAGCAATGAGAGCTGCAGGTCAACAGTCTTTAGCTGCCCAACAAGCTTCAGATCAAGCCATGAGAGCAGCAGGTATGCAAGGCATGGAAGGTCAAAAATTATCTGATTTAGCAAGACAAGCTGAAGGTAAAATGGGATTAAGTGCTTTTCAAATGGGCGAACAAGCTCAACAAGCTATGGGAGCGCAAGACATGCAAGCTCAATTAGCTAATCAAAAAGGTTATTTTGGTGGATTGGATGCACAACTAAGAGCAGCAGGTATGCTTCCAGATATTGCAGGTAAAGAACAAGGCTTAGATTTAGCTCGTTTAAACGCATTAAGAGGTGTTGGTATAGACCAGCAAACAATGAATCAATCGTATCTTGATCAAGCTTATAGAGACTTTACCAATCAAAGAGATGCGCCTAGACAATCTCTTTCTTTTTATAATTCGTTATTACAAGGTTTGGGTAATGCACCTACATCTTCTGATGTTTCAACATATGCACCGCCACCTAACCCTTACGCTCAAATGTTAAACATGGGTTTAGGGGCATATAGTATGTCTCAAGGAATGGGTTAAACAATGGCTATTGAAAATTTAATTAAAATGGCAGAACAAGTTTCTCGATTAGGCGATCAAGATTTAGCCGCACTAACTCAAGATGAAGGTATACAAGCAATACTAGCTGCTACTGAATTAAAAGACAGAGAAAGAGTTCGTAGCAATGTTCCTATTACTCAAGGTGATCAACCTACTGTAATTGATAATTTAATTAATAGAGCTTTAGGTCAAAATCAACAAGCATCAAATCCTAATATGATGAACCCTGATATGATGAATCCTAATACAATGGATCCTAATACAATGGATCCTAATATGATGAATCCTAATATGATGGCTAATATGCCTGCACAACCTCCTATGATGCCACAAGGTATGCAATCTAATGTAGATCCTAGAATGTTAGCACAACAGCCTCCTATGGCTCGTATGGGCGGTTTATTGAGAAGGTTTGCTTCTGGTCGTAGTTTAGATGAGACTAACAATACTTTTCAATCAGATTATGTAGAAGCAATGGGTTTTGATCCTAATACTATAGGAGGTTCACAATATAACGAAATAATAAGTCCTGAGTTTCAAGCTAATTTATTTGGTTTAAATGATAACAATATAAGCAATGAACTTTCAGAAGCTAAAAAAGATCTTAGAAGATATAAAAATAAAAATCTTCTTTTAAATTCACCTGCTAGAAAATTATCAGAAGAAATTAATTTACGAGAAAAAAATATTTTAGATATAGCAGGAGAAGAAAAAGAACAAGCAGAAGCTGGAGCTATTTTACAAAATCTTTTTAATCAAGGATTAATTACAAATAATCCTAGTTATATTGATATTGCAAAAGAAGCAAAAGGAGATAATGTAAAAATTCTAGAATTAATTAGAATAGCTGAAGGTTCAAAAATTGATGAAGATACAACAGCTAGTCTTGGTGCTAACGGGCAGAATATTATAGACGTAGGTGCTGGTTCTGGTGGTGCTGGTACTGGTGATGGTGCTAGTGGTCAAGGTGATGATGCTCCTATAGTTACTCCTTTAACTACAAGTGGTGGAGTAACAATTGCTAATGCTGTTGCTGGAAGTCGGGCTGGAGATTCCAAGACTATAATAAAAAACGCACAAACAGATGCAAATATTACTAATTTTGCTGAAACAAAAGGAACAACTTTAAGTGGTTTTGCTGGCGATACTAGAATAAGAACAGATCTAGACAAAGCAATTATAGCAAAAGATAAAATTGATAATAATACTTTATTAAGTTATCAAAAAGATCTTGATGACGCAGAAACAGCATTAAACAAAATAAGTGAAACAGACTTCCCATCAAGAGATGAAATTATTAGTAAAAACAAACAACAAATAAAACTAGGTATGGCACAAGCATTTTTTAATGCTGCAGGAAGTGGTAAACCTTCATTCATGGAAGCAATGGGAGAATCTTTAGGTGCTGCATCAGGTGTTATGCAAAAAGGCACAGCTAAAGAACAAAAAGATTTAATGCAATTAGCTATAGCTGATTACAACAGAGCTGCTAAAAAATATGATATTGCAGATAAAAGAAGATCAGCATTATCAGCACAAATAACAACTAAATTAGCAAATAGACAAACAAGAGAAGATAAATTAACAGATCAACGATTTAAACTTCAAGAACGAATAGATAAAAAAGACGAAAAAATAGCTGACATGATAACTGCTAAAGTAGATGCTAAAGAAGCAACTCGTAGATGGGAAGCAGAACAATCAATTGATGTTAATAAAAATTTCCAAGCTTTTTTTGAAGATTTAAGGTCTGATCAATTTGCAAACACCACAATGAATAGTCAAGAAATGGAAGGATACGCTGCAATTCAAATGGGAAATGTTGCTATGAAGTACGGATCAAGACCTCAAACTGTGGCATTAAAAGGCATTGAAAGATTTACTAATGAAATTCCAAAGATAGCAAAACGATTAAGAAGTAAAGATCCATCATTAAGCAATCAAGCTTCTATTGAAGCAGCAAAAAAAGAATATAGAGACTTTTTAATAGGTGGTGAAGAATTAGGTAGTGCTGCTATATTTGATCATTTTGATCCTATAATTACAAAATATCAAGAAGATCTAATTAAATTTCCAAATTCTAAAGCAGCAAATTTAGCTTATATGAAAGATGAATTTAGTTGGCTGCCAACAGCTTATTATGATGAAGATTAATAATTATGGCTACTTCTAAAGAAGAGCTAGAAGAAGCTTTATTAGCTCAAAATTTTAGACCTAATATAGAGAATCCCGGTTCAGGAAGGTCTAACCCTTATGTACAACTTTTAAAATCTGGTATCACAGGTCAACCCATTCCTGAGCCTGAAGTTATTCCAGAACCAAATCCTGATGAACCTATTATTAAAGAACGTGAGGATGTTGATGGTTTATCTTATAAAGAACTTATAAGAAAAAATTTCGAAAAAAATCCTAATTATATCGAAGGTATAGATAATCCGTATTTAACTGGAGATTTAGAGATACCTGAAGAAAAAACTCCAGATAGTAGCAATCCTTTTACTACCGCTGTTCGTGGTGTAAGCAGAGGTTTTGCTCAAACTTATATAACAGCAGCTCAAGGTATTCTAGCTATTGCAGATTCTGCTACTGATGCTATTGGTTTTGAAGATGCAATAGATAGCGAAGATGGAGAAATAATAAGACTTTTGCAAGAAGCTAGAGAGTATATAGGGCATGAAGAAGGGATGGGAGGAAAACTAGCAGAAGCAATAGGCTCTATGTTATCTCTTGCTGTTCCGGGTATAGGGCAAGCTAAATTTGCAGGAAAAGCTGCTGCTGCTGCTATGAAAGGAGAACAAGGACTTAAAATAGCACAGCAAGCTAATAGATATGCAAAAGGTATGTCAGCCTTAAAATACACTACAGCAGGCGGTATAGGTTCTGGCACATCTGATGAAATGCTAAAAGCTTACAAACAAGCAGGTGGTGAGTATACAACAGGTCAAAAAAACTTAGCATTAGCAATGGGGCTTGGTATTGGTTTTTCAGAATTGCTACCTATAGAAATGATTTTAAAAGGTTTACCTAGATACTTAGATAATAATATTAAAAATGGAATTATTAGAAGAATAACAAATGCAGTTGCCGATGGTGGTATGGAGGGTGTGCAAGAGGTAGGTGCATCTTTAGCTCAAGAATATTCAGCACAAATGATTTATAACCCTGATCAAGAAATTGGCGAAAGTATGCTGTCAGACTTTGGTTATGGTGGTGGTGCAGGTGCTATATTCAGTTTATTCTTACGCGGCAAAAATAGAAAAATTGGTAGAACAAAAAAAGATCAAAAAACATTAAAAGATGACTATGATAATGCAACACCATCAGAACCTATAGAAGAAAACGAATTGCCTATAGGAAAAGAAATCTCTCTATTTGATAATGAAGGTGAACAAACATCAGGAACAGTTAAAAATGTTAATCCAAAAAATAATACAGCAGAAATTATTGTAACTGATGGTGATCGAGAAAGGGTAATAACCGTTCCATTAACTCCAGAAGTAAACAATGAAGGTTATTCTTTGTTTTCTGATGAAGATTTATTCAATCCTAAAAATTCTTTAGACATTGCCGACAAAGATGGAAATGTAATGAATTACCCAGTAGGTAATCCAGAAAAAACATCTAACGAGCTATTAGAAAAAGAAGAAAACAGATTAAATAAATTAGCATCAACAGCAAAAATATCTATGGAAGATATATTTAAATTAAAAGTAATACGTTCAGAGCTTGCTAGAAGAGAAGCTTTAACAAGCGATACAATATCAGATCCAGAACAAATAGATACAGAAATGAATCAAGAAGCTGCTGCTGATGAAGAGGCGCAAACAGGTAGTTCTAAGTTTATTGAAGATGTAGATGATCTAACTAATAGAACTATTGAAGAAGCCGAAGTTGAAGCCGAAGAAAGAGCAAGACAGGAAGGGCTTAATATTGAAACAGGAGAGTTTATTCCTATACCAAAAAAATATAATAATAATACATTTGATATTCCTGATCCAGATAGCAATGTTGCGTATAACACAGGTAAGAAAGGAAAAAATCCTGAAAGCAAAGAAATAATTAATACTGCAAAACAATATGATTTAACTGAAAAACAATTTAAATCTTACTCTAAGGCTTATGCTGAAGATGTTCAAGAAGAGGTTAATAACAAAGATAAAACTGAAGATGATTATAAAATACCTTCTTTTAAAGATTGGATTGATGTTAATTTTTCACCAAAAATTCGTAATAACGTTATTGAAAATGAAAAAAAAGAATTAAATATTTCTAATAAAGTTTATCAAAATTTAATTGATGTAATTACTAAACAACAAGGTAAAGATTTAGACAGTTTAAACGCTAAACAAAGACAAGAATTACGAGTCTCAATGGCTGAAGAACAGAAAAAACAACAAAAAAGAAAAAAAATTAAATCTCAACCAAAAGTAAATGTAGTTTCAACAATGAATCAAGATGGAGATACTATAACTTTAGAGGTTAAAGGAAGAACTGATACTAAAGAAACCGATGCTTTAGAGGTTGTTTCTATAGCATTAGATGAAGATGTAGATGCTCAAATTAATCAATTAAAAGAAAAATATAATATAGAAAAAAAAGATATCAAACAATTAAAGAAAATATCTAATGTTGTAAATTCATTAAAAGAAGCTGGCGAAATAAATCCTACTCGTAATCAAAATTATTTTAAAGCATTACAAATAGCTACTAAAAATAAAACAATAACAACTGCTGAATTACAACAACAACTATTTGGAACTGGCATAGAAAATGCAAATGATTTTCAATCTGCAGAAAATTTACTTAAAGATTTTGAAAGACAAGAATATATTGAAGCTCCAAAAGATACTGTAAGCCCTACAACTAAAAGAAAAGTATTACAAAAATTCACTAGTGTAGATACAGCAGGAGAAATTTTAATAAGAGAAGTAGAAGAAGAGGGTGGTGTATTACAAGATCTAACAGAAGATCAAGTAAATGTAGCAAATAAAGTTAAAAATATTATTGAAACTATAGCGCCCGGAAGTAAATTAAAATTAGCTCATATTGTAAAAGATGCTCAAAACAAAGGAAGAAGAATTCTTGGTGCTCAATTTAAAGATATCATTACCGTTTCATTAGATGCAAGAGCTGAAGATGTAATGAGTCCAACATATCATGAAGCTACTCATTATCTTTGGAATAATGGTTTCTTTAACGAAGAACAAAGAAAAATATTATTAGATAATAGAGATTATTTAAGACAACTTGTTAAAGATAATATTATTACAGATCCATTACAATATAATGCTGTATTCTCTAATTTAGATGAAGCTGGAGAAATGGATGAGTTAATAGCTTACACATCAGGCTATTACAATGCGTCTATGGAGTTAACTAATAACCCTCCATCATTTATAACAGGCGAAATAAATGGAATATTAGATACTTTGTATGAGATGTTTAAACAACTTGCTCAATATGTTACAGGCAATAATCAATTATTTACACCAACAGAATTAAAAGAAATTACTAATATTTTAGATAGTATTCGTAATGGCAGTATTGGAAATCAATTTCCATCATTTAATGTAGATAACCCTAATCCTCTTGCTAGAAGACAAGCTGTTATAACTGGTTTGCCAGATGCTAAATATGAAGTAGATAATTTTTCATTATTCTCTCCATTAAAAAAATATTTAAATGAAACTCAATTAAAACAAAAAAAGAAAGGTTCTGAATGGCTTAGTAGAAGCGAAAAAGGAACAATAATTGGTGCATTAAAAAAAGCTAAATACAAAGAAAAAGGAAGAGAATTTTCAGTAACAGATAATGAATTAAAAGAAACTGGTCTTTATAATTATCTAATAAAAAATCCTAATGAAATTATTACCGGTCAAGCTTTGTTAAATATAGCAAAACAAAATGAATCTTTAATGATTGTAAATGTTATTGGTGAACCTACAAATGATATAAATTATACAGAAGTTGCTTTGCAAGAAGGAATAACATTACAGCTTAAAAGAAATTTATATAATTTTATGGTAACAGAACAACCAGTAGAAATTTTATATGCATTACATGAAGCCTCACAATCAGGTGCTTTTAATAATAATGTATTAACTGATATGTTAAAAAAATATACAAATTCAAACGGTGAATTAATTAACGGAAGAAAAGTTAAAAATTATAATTTAAAAGAAGTAGCAGAAGATATTCTTAATTTTAATCTTAATACAAATATTAAAGTAGATGAAGTAATTGATCGTTGGTTTAATGCAAATACACAGCTTAATAAATATATAGGTGATGCAATTGCTATTAGAGAACTTGAAGATCAATACTCTGAAAAAGAAGTATATGATGATCCTTATGTACTTGAAATGGATCCTGATGATATAAATGAATTTGAAAATGAACAAAAACAAAAAACCGCAAGAATTGTAGGTATAAAATTATTAACTAATACTGGTTTATTAAAACCACAAGGAACAGATACTCTTTTTTTAGCAAATAAATTAATGAAAGATTATGGCTATAACGATGAATTTTTAATGTCTTTTGTAGACACATTAAAATCTACAGCAAAAACTAAAAGAATAAAATCTGAATATACTAATTCAAAAATAGAAGAATCACTTAAAAACATGGGAAGAACTGTTTCGGCTGGAGATCGAGCTGAATCATACAAAGCATTTACATTTCCGGGCATAAGAGGGCTTGGAATAGATAATTACCAAACATTTGTATTTTCTTTGCCTAATTTTAATCAAGAAGCTAGAGAATATTCAAATCCAGAAGATGAAATTTTTGGAGAATATGATGGTGTAGATTTTTCAAAAGGAAAAATAGTTGGTAAAAATGCAAATATAAAATCTTTAGGAGGTGCTAATCATTTTGATAATATTGCTAATCCTTTTGGTTATGTGCGTGTTACAGATATGATTACCGAAGATGGTCAAAAAATATTAATTGTTGAAGAAATACAAAGTGACTATGCTTCTTATGTAAGAGATAAATTAATTTTACATCTTGAAGTACAAATAAAAATAGCAGAAGAAAATCAAGAATTATCAAAATTAAGTTGGTTTCCTAATGACAAAAAACTTTTAATCAATGAAACTTATAGAGAAGATTATTTAAGTGAAGCCCCTCAAGAAGCTCGTACAAATATTGATAGAGAAATAAGAAACATAGCACGAAAAGCAACACTATCTGATATTTCTGGAACACAAGTAGAACTTAAAAAATTTCTTAAAGCAGAAAATTTACCTGAATTACCTTATTTAAATCAAAATGATTATCTTTCATTTGGTGTAAATTATCTTATTCAACATGCATCTAGGAATGGTTATGACGGCATAGCTGTTACTAATGCTGAATTACAACAAGAAAGATATAGACATAATTTTAAAAATTCTATAAAAGGAATTACTTTTGATCGTGTAATTTTAGAAAATTTAGATTCTAAAGAACCTAATAAAGAAGCTGTAAGATTTTCTTATACAATTCCTAGTAAAACAAATCCAAAAGCTTATCAAGAAAATGACTCTATATTATTTCTTAATGAAACAGATTTAGATATTAATAATTATGATCTTACTCGTGAATTTCAAAATAATGAAAGTTTTAATTTTGATTCTAAAATGACATTTGAAAAATTTTTAGGTAAAGAGATAGCTGGAATATTATTAACTGTTGATAATACTATGGCAAAAAGTCCAACAGGTATGGAAGGTGTTCGACAGGTGGGTCAATCAAATACAGGTGGTGTTTATGAAATAGAAAATTTACCTGCATTTATCGAACGAAATGCACTTATGTTAAGAGGACGAACAATAATTGATGGTATTGATGTAACAGGTAGAAAAGATATACCTGTTGGTGGGGCAGAGTTTAGAAAAACATATAATGAAATAATTCCAAAATTATTTATTGATGAAATGAAAGCATCTGTACCTGCTCAAAAAAGAAAAACTTTTGCTAAAGAAAAAAAATATCTTTATACAGAAGGTCAAACTGGTCAAGGTAAAATAATCAATGAAAATGAAATTTTAAATCAGCCTACAATAACAGCAAACATAAGAGAAGCACAAGTTATGCAAGCTTCTGAAGATCTGGATACACTTACAGACAGAATAACTTCTAATGTAACTAATGCTTTAAGATTTATTCCTATTACAGAAGAAATGAGACTTGAAAGTAAAGATGCACCAGCATTAAATAGTGTAGGTAAAGCTAGAAGAATGGCTGTTATTAATGAAGCTAAAAAAGAAAGGCATGATTTATCTTCTAATATTAGAGAAAGAGTTGCTAATTTCTTTACTGACAGTAAGATTTTTAATCCTTTGTATGGAGTGCCACAAAAAAGGGAATATCTCTTAAAAAGAGGTAAAGCAATGGGCATATTTAGTGCTTCCGAAAGAATTGCTTTAAAACTTAGGAAGGATGTAGCTCCTTATTTAGATAAAAATAATCCTTTAAAAAAGAAAGATCATAAACAAGTTAGAGAATTATTATTTAAATATCTTAGCACTTCACCAAAAGATGGTGAGCTTGAGTTATACAAACAATTAAAATTAATAGATCCTAAAATGGCTAAAGCTGCTTTAGACTCTAAAGATATTATTGAAAAATTAGGACAACAGTTACTAGAAGCTAATATTATTCCTGCTGATTCTTTTGAAATGAATAAAAGATCTTATTTGCCTAGATTATATATAGAACATGTTTTAAAGAATCCTGCTGGTGATGCTAGAAGTTATGCAAAGAAAAGAAAAGAAGATGCAGCAGATTCTCTAACAGTAATAGATGAATTAGCTCCTGAGTTTTTAGTTTCTAGGGCAATACAAAGACCAATGAGAGATTTAGCAATGCTAGAGTTCTATAACTCTATTGCAGGTAATAGACAATGGGTACTTGATGGTGATTTAGCTGATGTTGAATATGACGGCAAAAAAATTAGTTTCTTTTGGCTTGGTAGTCAAGCAAAGCAATATAGAGAAATAGCAAAATATTTAAACAGAGATCCAGAAAGAAAAGCAAAAATGCTTAAAGAAGCAGATGACATGCAAATTGCGGCTGACAAAGGTGCAGCTATATATGCAAAAGAATATGATCTTGACGTTAATACAATATTTGATCAAGAGCATAAAGAATCAAGATTTTCAGCTCCTGATGGGTTTAAACGAGTACCGAATAATAAATTATATGGTCTTATGGCTGGTAAAGCAGTTAGAACAGGTATATATGAAGATATAATTTCATCTATAAGTTATTCAGCTTGGGGTGATAATAATTATGTTAAGGGTGGAAAATTAGCTAGAAAATTAACATCTACATGGAAGTTAATAAAAGTCCCATTAAATCCTCCAACAGTTTTTAGAAACATGATGTCAAATGCAATATTAATGAATCTTTCTGGTATGCCTATACGCAGAATAATGTCTAATATGTACAAAGCAACTAATGAAATGATAGCTTACAAAAAAGGTGATATGGCTAATTCTAAACATTATAAAGCTTTATTAGATAGAGGTGTTGCTGATACTTCATTTACAGAAGCAGAGTTATTTAGATGGGCAGAAGATTTTAAAGAATTTACAACTGAAAGATCAATAAATGAATTAGGTATTCTTTCTTGGATGCATTTAAAAGGTTGGCGAAGATTTGCAAGTGCAGCTTCTTCTGTATATCAAGGCATAGAAGTTATGGGTAAAACTGCTATGGCTATAGAAATGATGGAGAATCAAAATAAAAATGCTGATGAAGCATATTTAATAGCTAATGATGCATTGTTTGATTATTCATTAGTACCTCCTGTAGTTAGAGGATTAAGAACAAGTCCAATTGGTATTCCTTTCTTAACATTTATGTATAAAGTAATACCTAAATTAATAGATGTTGCGTTAAATAATCCATTTAGATTTGCTCCATATGTAGCAATGGGGTATGCATTGCCACAAATATTTATGCATATGTTTGATATTGATGATGATGAATATGAAAAGTTGTTAGCTTTATTACCTCAATACACTAACGCTGGAACTACTTTTCCACTTCCTATAAGGGATGATGCAGGCAGATTACAGTTTCTTGATTTTGGGTACATAATGCCGTGGGGCTTTATAAATCAATTACTTGAGTCAGGAGAAAAAGGATACAACACAATAAAGGGTACAGCTCAGTTAGAAGAATTTAAAGCAAATGATATATTACAGACGTTAGGTTTGTTTGGAGGGCCGGGTTGGTCTTTAGCTGGTCTTCCTCTTAACATAGATCCTTTTAGTAAAAGACCAATTTGGAAAGAAGGTGAACCTTTTATAACAGATACCGGATCTGATTTTAATATATCAATTCCGGGTATATTTAAAAAAGATGGTCAACTAATTGATTTTATGCAATATATGACAAATCAATTTATGTTGCCTTCATTTTTACATACTGAATATGGCGCTACTAATAGAATGATTTCTGCTATCAATGAAGCTGGAGAAATAAACGATAAAAATAGATTAACTACTACGCAAGCAGCTATAAAGTTTGTAGGTTTAAACACTTTTGCTATTGATGAAAAACAAGCAGGATATACGAGATTAATGCTTTTAAAAGAAGTTAATCTTATAACAGCAGAAAGAAAAAAAATGTTACAAAATCAATCTTATTCAAGAGAAGATAAATTAATACGAGCAGAAAAATATGATGAAGAAATACAAAAAATAAAATTTAAACTAGCATTAGTAAATGAAATAACAAAAATTAATCCTGATCTATTAAGAACAATAAGAGATAAAAATTAATATGAATATATCAAAAGAAGGTATTGATTTAATTAAAGAATTTGAAGGATGTGAATTAACTGCATATCGTTGTAGTGCAAACGTTTTAACGATTGCTTATGGAAGAATTAAAGGAGTCAAGGAAGGTGACACTTGCACTAAAGAACAAGCTGAAGAATGGTTACATGAAGAGTTAATAGAATATGAAAGCTATATAAACGATATGGTAGAAGTATCTTTGTTGCAAAATCAATTCGATGCTTTAGTTTCTTGGGTTTATAATCTAGGGCCGTCTAATCTTAAATCATCAACATTACTAAAAGTATTAAATGCAGGTGAATATAAAAGTGTTCCAGAACAAATAAAACGTTGGAACAAAGCAGGCGGTAAAGTATTAGAAGGTTTAACTCGTAGGCGACAAGCTGAAGCTTTATTATTTGAAGGAAGAGAAGATTAATATGGAAAGGTTAACATTTAAAGAAGCAGCCTTAATTAGAATAGAGGCTCATGAGAAAGAATGTGTTGTTCGTTATGAGTATATAGAAAAAAGACTTGACGAAGGTGCGCAAAGGTTTAAACGACTCGAAGCAATAATTTGGGGTGTATATCCTTTTATTGTTGGTAGTATTATTTTGAGTAAATTTATATGAGCGAACAAAATATAAAAAAGAAAATAGAATTAGAAGTGGAAGTAACACCTAACAATATAGGAGTTAATCCTTTTTACAAATGGATTCATTTAGCTAAAACCGTTGATGCGTGGCGAATTTTTCCCAGAGCATTTGTTACTGTTTATATTGTATTACTCTACAAAGTAGTTACTTGGTTTATGACGATACCAGAACCTAACTTAGAGCAAGCAGGTTTAGTCTCGGTTGTAACTGGTGCTATGGCGGCAGTTTTTGGAATTTACGCAGGAACTAACGGACAAAGCAAAAAGTTTAAAGGCGAAGATTAAATGCAAGCGTTTGATCTAATTGCAGAATTAGGTCTACCTGTTGCCGGTGGTTTGGTCATGGCTTATTTTATATTTTTAGTAATGAAGCAACTTATGGATGGTTTGGTTGGTGAAATACAAACGGTACAAGCTATATCAAAAATGCTTATAACTAGAGCTTCTACTATGAATAACGATATGATTCGTATAGATACAAGCGTTTCTAGTGCGTTAGGTTTATCACCTGATTTAGATCGTATAGCGCGGGCAGAAAATTTTGTTGAGGACGGCAAAATAGATGCAAGGCGGGATTAATGGATATTGTAAAAATAGTTTCTGAGTTTGGATTTCCTGTAGTAATGGTAGTAGGGCTTGGATACTTT
>TARA_R110002124_G_scaffold1174_1_pt1 | contig 15032 bp, 12 predicted proteins | sample TARA_R110002124 | Tara Oceans TARA_R110002124 (sample SAMEA4397445) | marine metagenome | biome: Polar Biome; feature: [SRF] surface water layer (ENVO:00010504); material: water (ENVO:00002006), including particulate matter (ENVO:01000060) such as... | depth 5 m | reverse complement strand
AGCGATTTCAGCAGGTAATAGATTGTCTATTGCATATTTCGGGTTCAACTGTAGCTCAATTTTATAAGAAATTGTGACGATATAGCTTGCACTCTAAGGGCTTACAACTAGCTTTTGTTGGTAGATGATGGTTTGCTCATTGCTAACACTTAAAAGGTAAAGGCCTTTAGAAAGATTGTCTATTGGAATGTTGAGCTTTTCCTCTGTGGTTTTATTCCAATCAAAATGACTGAGTAAATGTCCGTTCATATTGTAAATATAGACACTTCCTTTTCCAATTATGGTGTTGATTTCTAATTGTACATCTCCTTTGGCAGGATTTGGAAATATACGGATATCATCTTCTGAACCGGTAAAGAATTCTTCTTCTTTGTGCCGATTATTATAAATTTGTTGCAAGCTTTTTAAGCTAGATTTTATGTTGTTATTTTTTACCTCACTACCTATCAAGGCAATCCCGGATATGCTGGCATTATTTTCTTTAGCCGTCATTTGTAAGCTTAATATCCCATCATCGACCACTATGTTTTCAAAGGATAACAGCATAGGATAATTTTTGTTTTCTTCAAAAATATCAAAGTTGCTTTTTAAGGTTTCACCCTCTAAGGTAATGTCAAAAACCCTTTTTCCAGCCGAAGGAGCACCTCCTTCATGCCCAAACCAAAGTTCATTGTGCATGGTAAAGACGGTATAGGTACCATTAGGGACAGGGAAGTTGTAGACCAGGTTTTTTCCATTTCTTTCTGTTTGGAACATGGGTTCTGCTTCCAGTTCTGCATTTTCGAAACGACCCGATCCTTCATTATAATGGCTATCAGTGGCTGTCTCCGCCAGGTAAGTAATTCCAATTAATTCTGCATCCGTTTCTCCACCAGTGTTTAAGAAGTAAGTGTAATCTGAAATTGGTGGGCCGGCTGCTTTTTCCCGAATAATGGATAGTCCGGAAATCGAGGCATTGTTGGCACTTGCGAGCATTTTAAGGTTTAAAACCCCATCAATTATATCTATTGATTCGAAGGTATGAGTTACGGGCTCATTATTGCTCTCGATAAACAGATCAAAATCTTTCTTGACCACCTTATCCTCAATTAAGATGTCGAAAACCCTGTTTCCTTCTTTGGCCGCTGGGCCTCCTTTACCAAAATATAGCTCGTTGTGGTATGTTTTTATAGTATAGGTTCCATTTTCAATAGGTATTTGCAACTCCAGCAAGGAGGCATACCTTTCAGATTGGAAAATCTTTTCATTGCTTGCTGAGGTATTGGTGTTGAAATTTGAGTTGCTAATGAATTCATTATTGATTTTTTCGAAATTTATTTCATTGAATTCAATACTGCCATCTTGCCAAGTATGGTAGTGCAAGTCTTCTAAATTCTCATTGGCCTTGCTTTTCTCAGACAATTTAAAAAGTGTAAAAGATCCGAAAGGAGGGATAGTTACCTTACCTGAAAACTGCTCTAATTTCGCATTAACATAAGTTCCTGATAAAGTAATGGTTTTATTGCTATTTGAAGGGTTTACTTCAAATAACATAACTTCGTCAGGATTGACCACAGAGGCTTCGGCTTCTACAAATTCTAAATCATCCAGCCAATAAGTCATGTTTTTCTCTGAAGAGCTGATCATTAAAGAAACTTCATTCTCATCCTGATAGGGAGATATCAGTACTTCATAGGTATTGACCTCCTTGTCGATATTAAAGGTAGATATTGGCGACAATCTCTCCCATGGACTATCCGTAAATCTTAGGTTAAAAGCAAGAGGGCCCTCTTTATTCGCATAAGCCTTCACTGACAGCAAATAGGTCTTGTCTTTTTTTAAGGCACCCAAATTTAGTTTCACCGAACTGGATGCAGAACTTGTGACTTTAAGCGCTCCTCCAGCCATTTTACTATCGTCCTGCCAGGAAGATTGGCAATCATTGCAGGATAAACCTGCTATATTTCGCTCGAAGGCAGTATTAGGGTACAAGCTGTTTCCTATTTTCTTGCGAACAGTATACCTTGAAAATTCAATGGAATTGCTGGTGGAATTTCGGTCTTTAGCATGTTTTGCAGACCAATGACTAAGGTCATCTACTGCACTTTCTACTACTCCGTTTTTTGTATATTGGTGATTAATACTGTATTCATCGCTCAAGGGTCTGAAAAAGTAATTGTTGTCAAAATCAGCCATCAAAGAAATGTCGTTTTTATGTGTCTTGATCCCATAAGAATATTGATCAGCAAGCTTAGTGAAAAATTGGTTTTTTTCGATGTCTACCTTTCTTGTGTCCTGACCAATGCTACTATTTCCCAAGGTGATGGAATACTGGTTGTTGAAAAATGAATTGTTACTTACATAGATGGTGTTTCCATTGGCTATTTTTAGCCCACTATTCGTGGTATTACCTACAGTATTGCCGATGATCGATATATTGTTTGAATTATCATCCAGAAAAATACCTTCTACCAATACCTTGTATTCGACTCCTCTTTTAGGAACACCAGTTGTTTTGCCAATGCCATTTACGACAATGTTTCCTTCTATTTTTCTACCGGTATAAGCCTGGTATTCTACCCCTCCAAAGGTGTAAATTCCACCTCCATCACTTTTTATCAAACAGTAGGTGTCAATGAAATTATTCTTAACCACTGTATGATTACCACTAAACTGAATGCCATTGAAGCCTGTGTTTATTACTGAATTGTTCTGAACCAAAATCTTTTCACCACTGGCGAAGATTCCAATTCCTGCAGCATCATCATTTTGGGTTCTTCCAATAACCATAGCAGTGTTGGTAACTTCATTGTCTCGGACTATCGCCTGGTTATTTCCATATTTTAAGTACATGCCATTGTTATAGGAATGCCGAACAATATTGCGTTCTATGATGAGGTCTGAAACTCCCCGGGAATGGATGCCATCTTCTCCGGAAAATTCAATTTCAGAATCACTTATAATAATGTGATCCCCACCTTCCAAATGAAGGTTGTTCCCATTGGCACCTTTAAATTGAATGTTTTCAACCCTAACATAACTTTCTCTATAGTCCTTGGTCAATAAGTTGTCCAAGGTACTTACTTTCACTTTCAATGTAGAAGGGTTCACATTTCCCAAATACACACTTATTTTTTTTGTTGAAGGGTTAAAATACCATTCCCCAAATGAATCCAGTGTACTTATATGGTTTGAAATGAAGAAACCATAACCTTCCTGTGCTTTGTAATTACTAATACCTCCATTATAATGAATTTGTTGGCCAGTTTGTGATGTGATATTGTACCTGTTTATTACCCAATCCTTGGTCCTGATTATTACATCTGCTCCTTTCCAATCATGGGTACTGATCAATTGATCACTCTGGATCATATTGGTTCTTACCTTATCAATGGTCAGGTATCCATCATTTTCCATGTCTACATTGGGATACCTACCCATTTCATGGATATTTTCATTGATCAAAACAACCTTAACTGCGTCTGAATTGACTGCAGCGGTACTTTCATAAATACCGTTTCCTTTTGCTTTCCATGCTTTGATTTCTTGGAAAGAAGTAAATATAGGCTTCAAGCCTGTTCCATAGGCACCAATTATTACTGGTGAAGTAGGGGAGCCTGAAGCTTTAATGTGAAGTGTTCCATAAAAGGTTTCTCCTCTTTTGAATAAAATGGAATCTCCAGGCTTTATAATATCGAACTGGGAATTGATCTTCTCAATGGTTTTCCATGGAGTAGCTGGATTTTGGGCTTCCTCTATACTGCGATTGTCATCTCCCTTTTCATCGGACAAATAATAATTGTTGGCAAATCCATCAGAAATAGACATTGCCATCACAACAAATGTGTAAATGGGTAAAAATAGAAATTTCATACTAGTAAAAATTGAAACACACATCTTTTATTTTTTAATCTATTAAAAAAAGATGCCTTATTTTATATACGTAAAAAAGCTGAAAAAAAAATTATACTTATAGTTTCTAACCTTTATTAAATTTTAATATTGATTTATCAACAAATATATAAATTTATTTTACCTATATGAAAACTGGGGTTTCAATAATTAAAAATACTTTCGAATGACTTATAGCTATCTGGTCTTTAGTTTGGTTTTATTAATTTGCAATTGAACGTGGTAATGTATTGTATGCAATTTGGCTTGTAATACCTTCTTTATTCCAAGCCTTTCTTTTCTGGGTTCCAAAAAGGTTTTGTTTTGATTTGACGGGTTTCCCATCCCAACTCATTTCTGAAAAATTTTTTCAATGCCACACATATTCTACTATCTCCAGCGATATAAACTATCTTTTTTCCCTTTAGCTTAGGGGCTATTTCTTTTACCTTGGCAATGACCTCTTCCCTAGGATTTCGAGGCAGTTCATAAAAATCAAAGGGTAAACTGCCATCTACGTCAGGGAACAAATCACTTTTTTGCTGACTGTACAATATACTTGCCACCTGCTTTTCCTTACCTATGTTTCTTTGGATCATATACAGGTGGGAGAGGGCAGAAAGATCACCTACCATCAGGTAACTGTCTGCAGTGTCATCGGCCAAGAACTTTCCTTTTTTCCACTTGAAATAGACTGAATCGCCCACTTGAGTAGCCTTCACCCATTTTGCACCAATACCATTACTGTGCGTGGCAATGGCTACATCCACAAAACCTTCTGTCTGATTGATGTCCCAGACACTGTAGCTTCGCATTTTGTCTTTCATCGACAGTTGTTCCTGGCCTATACCTATGCCCATCCTCAAGAAGGATCCCGGAATAAAATTGGCTTTGCGAATGCCCTCATTTTGCAAGCGAATTTTATAGAGGCTTTTTGAAAGGGCTACTTTCTCTATGAGGATGGCTTCCTCCAGAACTACTGTTTTTAGGATGTTTTCTATGATGCTCATTTCTTTATTTTCTTGGGTGGTTTTGTTGGTAGTTTTCTATCATGGCCAAAGGAGAGGGGTGCTGTAGTCCTGTAGCTTTTTCATAGTCTGAAGGTACATCGTTGGCCCCATTTTGTATGCCTTCATAAATTCCTGCAATGATGGTGCCTATAAAGTCACCCAAGGCCGCCTGCCGTTCCTTTTTATACTCCTCTACAGGCACGGCTGTGTATTTTAAATTGGTCTTGTAAACCTGATTGATTGCTGCGGCCAATTGGCTCTGGGTAATGGCTTCTCCTACCAGATTGTAGGTATTACCTTTGTGCTTGTCGTCCAAAAGCATTTGTGCATAAGCAAAACCCAAGGCTTCTCTGCTGGTATAGGCACAGTTACCATCACCGGCACAGTTTCTTATTTCCCCTTCCTTCACATAGATATCAATGTATTCCAGATCAGGTTCTATATAAATGCCATTTCTTCCTATGACCCAGTCAAGCCCGGATTTACGCACATCTTCTTCGGTTTGGCGATTGCTTTGCACCACAGGGCTAAATGCCGTATTGACTTCGTCTCCTACTATGCTGGTATATACTATTGTTTTCACACCGTTTTGTTTGGCAACTTCGATTACATTTCGGTGTTGCTGAATCCTTTTTGAGGGTTCGTCCATTCCCGAAACGAGCAAGACCTTGTCAACCCCTTCTAGGGCCAGGTCAAAATCTTCTCGCTTGGTATAATCTCCCTTTCTAACTTCCACACCCAGGTGTTTGGCCTTTTCGGTAGTCCTTGCGATGGCGATTACATTTTCTTTTCCAAGTTCCTTTACAAGTGCTTTGACAATGGCTGCACCCAATTGTCCGCTAGCTGATGTTACTGCAATTTTCATAGTTAATAATGGTTTATGCTTTGCTTAATTTTAATCTATTCGCAATGATCTTTTCTTTTACGACTGGAATTCTAATGACAAAACCCAAGCCCACTACCACCGCATAGACCAGCCAGTTTTTTTCCAGGAGTGCAACATGTAGCAAGCTCAATATTATGGCTACATAAGAATAACTTTGCAGATTTTTCCATGTGGCTTTGAGTCGTTTCATTGATTTCCTGTTGGAAGTCAGTAGGAGAGGGATCAGAATTAAAACAGCTACAAAGCCTGCAATGTAATTGACTTGGGTGAAGGTTTCCGCAAAACCTTCTGCCCAAATAAACAGAACAAAATGCACCAAACTCCAAACTGCCGTAGCAATGCCCATGGCTTGTCTTACAAATAGGTTGGTGATCCCAAAGAGGATAAAAAACGGGGTGCAGGTGAGCACTGCCGTCATCCAACGGATGGCAAATTCACCTGAAACATGGTACAACATCTCCAAAGTGGTTCTGTCTTCTCCCACTGCATTTTCCACAAGTGAGATGGTAAGACCATTTTGCCAATCTATTTGGATCATTTTAGCCAATACAAGCATCGGTAATGCCGCCAATAGGGCAACAATCATCCAACCGTAATTCCGTTTCAAAAATTTCATGGTGTTTTTTAATAATAAGTAGCCTTAATGTCTTGATCATCGACTTAGAGCCACCTAATGCTCAAAGTTCTTCTTGACTTATCGTTCTGTATTTTTCTCTAATTCGTAAGAATAGGAAAGATAATAATTTCTAGCAGGGGCATTTACTTGTTTTGCAGCCAAAGCCCTTAACAGTTTTATTTTAATCTCAGTGACTTTTGGTTTTTCATAGCCGGTTTCGAGCAAGTAGTCCGACAATTGCAAGCCCCATTGGTTATTTCCTTCCTCCAAAGCCTGGTTAAGTTGTTCAAAAAACTTATCTGCACCTCCTGCAAGAGCTATTATGTTATTGGCCTCCTTTGAAGCAGAAAGGGGGTTAAGGTTTGTAGGGTTTCCATCAAACCAACCTACATAGTGAAGAAATATGGAACGTACTCCCCATGGCACGGAACCATAAAACTCCTGTAAGTTTGCCTTGTTCCTTAGGCTATCGGCCAATATAACACTGTCTACGGTTTGTTGCAGGGTGTATCCTTTGTTCATGGCGGCTATGGTTTGTTGGTAGACACTTGTTATCGCTGTTGCGTAATTTGTGAGGTTGCTGTGAACCTCTGCTTTTCCTGAAACTGGTCGGGTATGGCCAGGTACAAGGTTCTCCACCGGATAGGTACTCATTTTCTGTATTGCCTCCCCCCAGGATTTGACATCTCTGTATTGGGAACCTCGAATGGCATATAGATTGGGAAAGGATTTGTAGTAATTGTCTCCCGTAAATAAGGTCTTCAGCCCAGGTATCCAAACAAATAGCGCATCATTTGTTTCTCCATCAGCAGCATAAAGTTCGAAATTCAAACCTGCAAGGTTAATTAACAAGGAATCGGTAAATGTGGTATTTGGCGCAAGGTAGCCTTCTCCAACTCTATCCGCCGAAGTGCTTCCAGGGCCTACACCTCTATTGATTACCACTTCAGCTGGTAAATCCCGTCCAAATTGCCTTCCGTTTCTTTTTATTAGTATAGGTTCTACAGGAGAATGTTCTTGCAGTTCTTCCTTGAATCCCGCTCTGCCTATGATTTTAACGTTTTTGCTATCACCTACAAAAGCAGCTGTTCCTCCAGTATGGTCCTCATGTCCATGCGTGTATATCACGGCCTTTACAGGTTTGGAGCTGATTTCCCGGAACTTTTCCGCCACCTTTTCTGCGGCTCCCAAAGCCCGCAGGGCATCTATTATCACCACTCCTTGTTCCCCAACTACCATAGAAGCATTCGAGCCATCATAGCCCACGGCCACATACACGTTTTCATTCAACTGAATGATATCCGGTATAAATTCATCACTTTGCTTTTTCAATTTGGTGATATTGGGATGTTCTTGTTCCACGTCCTGTTCCTGAAGGGAGTTTTCATCAGTGGCATTTTGACATGCCTGCAAAATCAGTATACCCATTACGAGCAGACCAAATATTAGTGCGCTGCTGTATGTTTTTGGAATTTTGTTTGTTTTATTTTTTCTAGTTTTCATGGCTCTGACGTTTAATTCGATCTAATTCTTGCCTCAATTGTGTAAACTCGGGCTTAATTTTTAGCGTTCTTATTAATAGTAAAACCTTCTCATTCTAAACAGTTTGATGGCTGGCTTTCTCTTCCTCTTTATATATTTTTGAACGAGGTTCACAAAAGGGACACTTAGCTATTACCCATAATTTATTTTTTACAAAGTTCCGCAAACAGCCTTCCCCATAAAAGGTAAATCCTTTGTTAAAAATGGTAAATGTGATACCTATAGGCTAAAAAAAGCTCAGGCGACGGTGCGTTCACGGTGGTTGAGCCTGTCGAAACCACGTCATGTATTATTGTGTTTGTTTTCATCGATACCATTGCCTTCGACAGGCTCAGGCGACGGTACGTTCACGGTGGTTGAGCCTGTCGAAACCACGTAATGTATTAACGTGTTTGTTTTCATGGATACCATTGCCTTCGCCAAGCTCAGGTGGCGGTACGATTCCGGTGGTTGAGCCTGTCGAAACCACGTCATTTATTATCGTTTTTGTTTTCATCGATACCGTTGCCTTCGACAGGCTTAGGCGACGGTACGTTCACGGTGGTTGAGCCTGTCGAAACCACGTCATTTATTATCGTTTTTGTTTTCATCGATACCGTTGCCTTCGACAGGCTTAGGCGACGGTACGTTCACGGTGGTTGAGCCTGTCGAAACCACGTCATTTATTATCGTTTTTGTTTTCATCGATACCGTTGCCTTCGACAGGCTTAGGCGACGGTACGTTCACGGTGGTTGAGCCTGTCGAAACCACGTTATGTAATATCGTGTTTGTTTTAATCGATACCGTTGCCTTCGACAGGCTCAGGCGACGGTACGATTCCGGTGGTTGAGCCTGTCGAAACCACGTTATGTAATATCGTTTTTGTTTTCATTGATATCATTGCCTTCAACAGGCTCAGGCGGCGGTACGTTCACGGTGGTTGAGCCTGTCGAAACCACGTTATGTAATATCGTGTTTGTTTTAATCGATACCGTTGCCTTCGACAGGCTCAGGCGACGGTACGATTCCGGTGGTTGAGCCTGTCGAAACCACGTTATGTAATATCGTGTTTGTTTTAATCGATACCGTTGCCTTCGACAGGCTCAGGCGACGGTACGATTCCGGTGGTTGAGCCTGTCGAAACCACGTCATTTATTATCGTACTTGTTTTCATCGATACCGTTGCCTTCGACAGGCTCAGGCGACGGTACGTTCACGGTGGTTGATCCTGTCGAAACCACGTCCCTCGGATACTGTGTGTAATTTTTCGCTAAATGTGGCAATGATTCATGTTTTCCATTAATCAAGGCTTCTTTCTTTGTCCTGCTCCAACCTTGAACCTGTTTTTCTCTATAATAGGCTTCATCTATTCTCTGATATTCTTCAGAATATATCAATTTTACTGGCAATCTCTTCTTTGTGTGATTGGCACCTTCACCATTCTGATGTTGTTCAAGTCTAACATCAAGATTGTTGGTACTTCCTGTATAGTAGGTCCCATCGGCACATTCTAATATGAAGAGCCAACCTTTCATATTTACTTATTAATATTTAATAGGCCAATACACCGTTGCCTTCGGCAGGCTTACGATTCCGGTGGTTGAGCCTGTCGAAACCACGTTATGTATTAACGTACTTGTTTTCATTGATGTCGTTGCCTTCGACAGGCTAAGGCGGCGGTACGTTCACGGTGGTTGAGCCTGTCGAAACCACGTTATGTATTAACGTACTTGTTTTCATTGATGTCGTTGCCTTCGACAGGCTAAGGCGGCGGTACGTTCACGGTGGTTGGGCCTGTCGAAACCACGTCATTTAATATCGTACTTGTTTTCATAGATACCTTTGCCTTCGACAAGCTCAGGCGACGGTAGGTTTACGGTGGTTGAGCCTGTCGAAACCACGTCATTGGCACTCTTTACCCAAAAATGACATTTCAAATGATAGAATAACCTATTTTTGTTTATTCCAAATAAAGTTCCATTATTTCTATCCCCTTAAACCTTCCCCATTTCTTGTTCAAAGCTTAATTCAATAAACTCAGCCGGGTGTGAAAGGGCTACTTTTACAGATACACGTAAGGTGCCGTTTAAAATGTCTTCTGCCGTCATGGTGCTGCCCAGGCCTACAGCTACGGAATAGGCATCTGCCGGACTTGAACCTACAAGTCCTCCTTGTTTCCAGAAATCGGTTAAAAAGTTGGAAATCATTCTGTTTATTTCCCTCCAGGTATTGGCATCATTGGGGGCAAAAACATAGGCTTTGATTGCTGACAAAATTGATTGTTCCAGATAAATGGCGGTACGTCTTACATTGATATACCTCCAGTCTAATGAATTGCCATCCAAAGTACGGGCACCCCAAACCAGGACTCCTTGTCCCGGGAAGGTACGAATAGCATTTATAGCTTTTCCAGACAAAGGCACATTGAGGTCCCCCTGCATTTCAGTGGTTACGTTGATGGTAGGAGCTTTCACACTTGAAATGGAGACATTTGCCGGTGCATTCCATACTCCCCGGGAGTTATCTACGGAGGTATAAATCCCCGCCATGGCAGCAGATGGAGGCATTGTATTTACTTTCTTCTGGATTGTTCTAAGCACCAGTTTATACGCCCTGCTAATGGATTGAAGGTTGTTATGCGCGTTTTTTTGACGGTCGGCTTTGATTTTTAGTTGTTCTTCTTTGCTTGATTTGGGGTCTTCCGTTGGAGGAGCATCGGCTCCTTCAGCAGCAGCCTGGCCTGTCAGTTGGGATATCATAAGCAAAAATGCTCCTTTTGATTGTTCAGGAACTTGCGAAGCATCCATTTTGAGCAAGGTGTCCAGTGTTTTCATGGCATTGCCTGATAGGTTTTCATAGGAGAAGGCAGCTTCAAGATACAATATTGTATGTAGCCAGGGATAATAGGCTGCTGCAAAAGAATAGTAAGCGGATTGCGATGGGATCACGTTTTCCCTAAAGGTATCAATGCTCTCTGATGGATTTTTTTCAGGTTCCCAATAGCCCCTGGGTATGTCCAAAATGGCCATACGGTTGCCCATGGACCCACAATGGTTGATCATATGGGATTGTAATGAATAAGCGTCTTTATATCTGTCTTTCAAAGCCGATTGGCTGTCATCGTATAATTCCACTGCCTCCGGAATAATAAGTAGGGTAGGGACGGTTTCTTTTTCCAGTAGGTCTACTGCCGTTTTTAAGTCCGCTGCCTTGATCCGGTCTTTGTAATCGCCAACACAAACTACATAGCATTCCTCTCCGCCATTGTTATAGAAAAATTGAAGGGCACTGTGCATTCGGTATTGCGGCCCATTTGCTTTTACCATATAGCTTTCCCCGTCTTCCCCATAGGTAAAATCCGCTGCATCGGTTGAGGTCTTTTGAAGGTCAAATTGAGTCACTGGCGGTTCATTGCCGAAAATCGTATAAAAATCAGACAGCGAGGTTACTCTGCGCGGCTTATTGCGCAAATCCTCTCCATTGTAACTTGTATTGTGCGTATAGCCTATAAAAACAGGAATGGAAGTGGCTACCGGAACTATTCCCACAAAGGAATCAAGTTCCTGTACATAAACGCCTGGGGTTTTTCTTTGATTAGGCATGGTTTGTTTTTTAAGCGTAATTATTTATTGTCCGGCAATGCATCAAACTGTTTGCGCTTGTCATCGAACCATTTTTTCATTGCTTCAGGAGATTGCATCAGTTGCTGCATTTCTTTCATGGCTTTTAAATGATCGGGATCTTTTTTTTGAAACATTTCCATGCCATGGTTTTTGCTTAGCTCAGCCATTTCATCGAAGGTATTGGCATGAAAGGCCAGCCCACAGGCTCCCCCAAGTTGTTTACAAGTCATTGTCTTCATTATAGGATGGTTTTATTTTTTTATTAAAAAGGATTGCTGTACCGTAGGAACAGTTCTTTGACCAATTTTATGTTAGTTATTTGTACTTGGTTTTTGTAATCCGCTGTAAAATAACCAATATAAGTAAAATCCTTTGGCTTCGGAAGTCTGGCTTCGACAAGCTCAGGCGCCGGTACGTTTACGGTGGTTGAGCCTGTCGAAACCACGTGTCGTAGTTATGTTCTCGTTTTTCGAAACCTATGCCTTCGACAAGCTCAGGCGCCGGTCGAAGTAATTGATAATTACCTAATAAATCCCCCTGTTCCCACTTTAATGGGGGATTTCGGTTTTTTTTTGAATTTCCGAGTGCGTTATTGACTTTTCAATTGCTTAGCCCATTTATAGGGTTCCATCAAAAAATATGACTTTAGCCAAAATTTAGATTTTTATTATCTATGCCTTTTACAAGGACATAGGGCTATAGAATTTCAATGCTAATCCTTACCTTAGTCTACTTAATAACTAGGCTTGGTTTGAAACCCAGGTTGAATCAAAGTTTGAGGGATTCCTTAAAACAGTTATTGATATTTCAATGTAGCATTTCTTGCATAAAAAATAGTGTGAAATCATTTACCAACATGTCAGAAGCATGTGAAAAGGGTTAAAAACAAAACATATGAAGCGTAGAAAGATGATGGCCACCATGGGAGCCATTTCCCTTGGATTAGCCTCCTCACCACTTTCAAAAGCAGAGGTAGTAAAAAAACCGTATAAAATCACGGAGAAAACAATTGAAACCGATATTTTGATTGTTGGTGGTGGTACTGCTGGTGTGGTAGCAGCCATTCAGGCAGGAAGAGCAGGAGCTAAAACAACCCTGGTCGAAAGTGGTAGTCAATTGGGAGGAACAACCACTACCGGAGGGGTTTCCTTTCCCGGGATTTTCCATGCTTGGGGAAAACAGGTCATCGGAGGCATAGGATGGGAACTAGTGATGGAAGCCGTAAATCTAAATGATGATATCCTACCCAACTTCTCCATTATTCCCAATAATACAACCATTCGTCATTGGAGGCATCAGGTAACCGTCAATCCAGCACTTTACGCCATGATTGCGGAGGAAAAGTGTGTGGAAGCGGGAGTTGATATTCACTATTACGAAACGCCTACAAGTATCGAATTTAAAGATGGAAAATGGTTTGTGAAAACAGTGGGTAAAGGGCTTAGCAATGAGATTATATGTGATCAGATTATAGATTGTACCGGTAATGCTACCGCTGCCTCTATAGCAGGTTTTAAGCTTTTGAGAGAAGAAGATACCCAACCTGGATCATTTGTCTTCAGGATTGGGGGCTATGATTTGGAAAAGCTGGACCTGTCGAAGATTCCTAAAGAATACCATTCCAGGCTCAAGCAAAACATGCTTATCAATAGTGATGTGAAAGTGGAGTCATCGGTTAATAATTTCCCTCCAACTTCTCCTTATAATTATGTCTACGTACATGGTGCTGACTCCTCTACTTCGGAGCTACATACAAAAGCCAACCTGGAGGGAAGGGCTTCATTGTTGCAATTGATTAGAAAATTAAGAACATTCCCAGGTTGTGAAAAGATAAAATTATTGGATGCACGACCTGAGACGGCCATTCGGGAAACCTACCGAATAGACGGACTCTATAAAATTACCCATAATGACTATGTTACAGGGAAAGTATTTGAAGACTCCTTGTCCTATTCATTTTATCCAATTGATTTGCATAGAAACGGGAAGTCCATTTACCAGGAATTTCTAAAGGAAGACGTGGTTGCCACAATTCCATTGAGGGCATTGATACCCAAAAACAGCCAGAATTTCTTGGTGGCCGGACGTTGTCTAAGCAGTGACAGGCTGGCCAATTCCGCACTACGTGTTCAAGCTTCTTGTATGGGAATGGCGCAGGCCGCAGCGGTCGCTGCAGTATTGGCCATTAAACATAAGGTAACACCAGCAAATGTTCCTCTTCCAGAATTGAAAAATATGCTAAAGGAACATGGAGGCATAGTACCCAATGCGTAAGTTGTTCATTCAAAATATAAATAGATGATCAATTGGATCAAAGGCTTATTGGTTGGTGCATTATTGCTCCCATTTTCTTTTGAAAATGGAGAGGACATTCGATATTTTCAACAATCCACCATACCGCTAACTGATTCCTCTGAGGTGATTGTATCCTCTATTTATGATTCTTTATCAAGTCAGGATATTTACCAGGTGAAAACATCAACTGGTACTCCTGTGCATTATTATATAGCATTTCAGGAAGGGGTATGCTTTGAAAATGAGTGCCGGCCCCTGAATATCCTGATCTACTGGAACATTACCGGTAGGTACCTGGGCTTTGAACTGGTGGATGGAGAGTTTCTTAGTAAATTTGACCATGAACCCTTTTCTCAAGAGGAGTACGAGGAACTGGATCAGTTGTTGGCAGATCCATTCCTCCCTTTGGGCAATTATACTTTTGAGGAGTTGGTCAAAAGGCCGGATACAGTCAGCCAATCCATGGATGGTGTTTCGGGCGCCACAATGAAAGATGTGTTGGAATACATTGTACCCGGAGCTGCTTATACTACCCATAAACTGTGGAATCTGATCCATGGTCCCATTCAACAAGAAGTGATTCGCCTGACAGAGCAGCAGCTAGATTCCTCATTGTTTAATAAAATCCTGCAGAGCAAAGATCAAAGTGACCAAACCTGGGCTTTGGAAAGGATCGCTCAGCTTTCTGATTTGGATGATTCTGTGGTTGAATCCCTAGTGAGGATACTTCTTGAGGGGGAGCATTTTCAATCCTACCTGCTTTTGAAATCACTTTCTTCAAAGCAACTGGAATCAGAGCATTTGCAGCTTCATCTTTTCAGGCTTATAGGCAAGGTGGACTATAGTATTGAAAACATGATTTTTGATAAATTGGTTGATGCGCCTCATTTACATGGTTCCGTTGTGCATGCTTCAATTTCCATCCTTGAAGAATTGAACGGGTCACAATTGGGAAAGTTATTGAAGCTTTTTTCGCATCATAAAGTAAAAAATCTTGAGTTTAATCAGGCACTAAAGCAGATGGTACCCCATGATAACAGTTTTGTGAAGCGTCAGCTGTTGCAGTTTCTAGAAAATCAAAGCCAAAGCACAGGCTCCTCAGGGGATTTGTAAGTTTAGTGTTGACCTACATCTGATTTGCACCTGGTCAAAGTTTATCGTTGCGTAACTTAGACCTACCATAAAGAAAGTTTTCAACTTTCATTAAAAG
>TARA_R110002124_G_scaffold51649_2_pt1 | contig 15111 bp, 17 predicted proteins | sample TARA_R110002124 | Tara Oceans TARA_R110002124 (sample SAMEA4397445) | marine metagenome | biome: Polar Biome; feature: [SRF] surface water layer (ENVO:00010504); material: water (ENVO:00002006), including particulate matter (ENVO:01000060) such as... | depth 5 m | reverse complement strand
AGAATTACGTTTAATGGCGGGACCACCGGACTCGCGCCGGGATCAACCGTGACTGTCAATATCCCGATAATTGATGACAATCAGTTTGAAGGAACGGAAACCCTGACGCTTACCCTTGTGGGTGCGTCAAGTAATGCGGTTATAGATGGAACTGATAATTCCGTCACACTGACCATAGAAGACAATGATGATCCAGTGATTGTTGATGAAGGAACCTCTGCGAACCTGGTGGAGGCTGTCGATGGGGATGGCATTGAAGGAGCCACTATCGGAATTGGGGGAGGCAGCGGAGAAATTGCGTCTGTTACTTTCGACACTGCACAACTGGATTTCGATGCGGCGAACCTGACTTCCCAAGGCAATCCAGTCTCTCTCAGCGGGCTTGGCACGAATGTTGTTGTCGGCACGGCCGGCGGGGAGACGGTTTTTACGGTTACGCTGAATACGGACGGGACATATGATGTGTCACTGGACGGCCCGATTGATCATATTGACGGTGCAGGCGGAAATCTCTCCACTCTTGCGTTCAGCCTTGCGATAACCGTACTTGATGTAAACAGTTCATCGGCGTCAGGCGCCATAACAATTGAAGTTGAGGATAGCGCGCCGATACTGGGTGCTGCATTGGCTATCAGTGTTGACGAAGATGACTTGCCGAACGGAAGTGACCTGACCCCGGACGCGACAAGCGCAAGCGGTACGGCGGAAATAGATTTCGGACTTGATGGTGCGGGGACGGTTACTCTCGATATTAGCGGGTTGCCGGAAATTATGTCTGGCGGCGATCCCGTTTTTTATGAGGTTATTACTCTTGCTAATGGCGTTACCCAACAGGTTACAGCAACGGCCTTTCCTGACGGTGGTGCGCCGCGTTCGGTTTTCGTCCTCGAATTCGGGCCAACAGGATCGAGCGATGACTATGGATATACACTTACCCTGAACGATGTTGTCGATCATGCGGGCGGGGGCCAAGACGCGCTGGACCTTCCTTTTGGCTATGATGTTGTGGATCAGGACGGCTCGAGCGTCAGTGGATCCTTTGTTGCCTCGATAATGGATGACGTGCCGATTGCCGCCCCGGATGCGGTGGATTTACCCGCACCGACATTACCGACCTATAATCTTGTCTTTGTCCTGGATACGTCGGGTTCGATGAACGAGGCGGTGTTGGGAAGCTCACAAACCCGCATCGAGGTTTTGCGAGAAGCCGTCAGCAATGTGCTTACTGAGTATAATCAGGTTTCAAGCAATCTGAATATTTCTATTATCGCCTTTGCTGCCGCGTCGTCGGTGGTGTTTCAAGGGGAGTCGGTCGCGGCCGCACAGGATTTCATTAACAATCCGGCCAACCTTGTTCCAAGCGGCACGACAAACTATGCCGCAGCCGTTAGTAATACTGAAGATGGGGCACAGGGAATTCTTGAGGCACAGCTCGCGGATCCGTCGCTTTCAGGATATGCGTCAAATGTCTATTTTATCTCGGATGGTGAGCCAAGCGCGAATCTTGAGGTCCCGACAGCGGGCGGCAATGAGTGGCAGGAATTTGTCGACAGCAATGATATCGAAGTTATTGCCGTTGGCCTGGGCGCTGGAATCAGTACAACAGAGCTTGCCAAGGTCGAAAACGCTGGCGATGCGCCGACGCTGGTTGTTGATCCTAATGATCTGGAGACAGTCCTCGTTGATACGGTTCCGGTTGTGGAGATTGATAACGTGGTCAGTTCCGGGTCTGTCGATCGCCTGGGGGCGGACGACGGAACACTCACCTCGCTGATCTACAATGGCGCTGAGTACGATATTCCGCAAAATGGCGATCCACTTATCATTGAGACCACGCTCGGTGGGATGCTCTCCATTGATGCGGAAGGTAACTACACCTACACCGCCCCCTCTCAGGCAAATCCCGGCGAAATGGAAAGTTTCGAATATGTCCTGACCGACGGGGATAATGATACAAGCAGCGCGATTCTGTCCTTTACCTTCGTGGAAGATGGAGAAGGTGCCTTTGCTGCGTTCTCGGCATTCACGCCGGCTGCAAGTTCATTCGTGATCAATGACGAAAATCTTGCACTTTTTGGAACGAGCGCTGGCGAGACAATTATTGGCCAAAGCGGCGATGACCTTCTTCAGGGCAACGGCGGAGATGACATTCTGACCGGTGGGCAGGGCGCGGATATTTATGTCTTTACGGGCGCGGATAACGGGGCCGTAACCATAACTGACTTTGACTCGTCGGAAGATGTGATTAATCTCGACCAGATTTTCGATGATCTTGGCATTCTGGCTGAAAATCGAAGCGCCGGGGATGCGTGGCAGTTGGCGGAAGCTGACGGAAGGGCAACCCTGACATTCCTGGTCGCCAATGGACCCACCATTACGATCGATAATTATGTAAATCCCGATGTGCAGGCATTGGAAGATATCGCAGCGCGGATTGTTGTTGACGAATCCTAGGAACGGGATTTGTGCTGGCGTGATTTAAGCTCGGTTATCTTCCGTTCTTGCCATTCTTTTCCATGATGGATTCCGGTAAAAACCCGAATCCCTTCCATTAACAGGGAAATGGTAAAACCTGCTGCGGGCCAGAGAAACCACCAGTAATCGGGAGATGTCGCCATATTTATGATGAAAAGCAGTAGGGTAATTGCTCCAAAAGCAGTGGCCCGCCGGTAGAAGGCAGCTTGCCGTTTGACATAGGCGCGAATTTTCCTGTCATCTTCGGTTTCTTCCTGTGAGGTATCGGTAGAATCAGGGCGGGAAGCCGGAATTTCCATATGGACGTTTGGCATCTCAGTAAGCATGAGTGAATAAACAGGAACCGGCTCAGCGATATTTTTGACAGCTTTATTTCCTAGGAATTTAAACTGTTTCGGCAGTTTGTTTTTGACCTGTTCGAAAACTGAACCCGATATGCAGATTCCGCCAACGGGCGCCATTGACTCCAATCTGGCGGCCACATTCACTCCTTCACCAAAGATGTCGTCACCCTCAATCAGGACATCACCAAGATTAATGCCGATACGATAGAGCATTTGATCTGCGGGGGATAAGGATACATTATCCTCATTTATCTTGTTTTGGACCTCAACGGCGCATTGCACGGCATTTACCACGCTGGTAAAATCACATACAAGCCCATCGCCGGTCATGTTGACGATCCGTCCGCCGTACTGGGCAATGAAGTTGCTGAAAATCTCTCGTGTGGCTTTTAATCTGTCGAGAGTTTCCCCTTCATTCTTATTCATGAGGCGGCTGTAGCCCGCAACATCTGCACAGAGGATCGTAGTCAGTTTCCTCTCGGTCCTGGAGTTCATGGGGTTTCTATCTCCAGTTCAATTCAGGGATGGCACTTAATGGTCTGACGCCGAGACAAATTTTTTCTCAAGCCCCGTAGAATGCGAGAGACCTTTCGGAGTTAGAACTATCTTGTCTTCCCAGTTATCTTTTACAAGGCCTTTTCGGCAGAGCGCGGTCCAGACAGATTTATTGTTCAATCCGCTGGCATCGCGGGTTCCAACGACATATTCACCAACATGCATGTGATCTCCGTGTGCATGCGGGAGGCGGGTAATATGAACATCTCCGTCATCACCTTCGGGACTTGAACTGTCTGGATCGCGTGCCAGGATCTGTAAAAGGGTCAGCGTTTTGCTTTGCAAAGCGTTCAATTTAATCCGTTTTTCAACCACGATATTGCCTGACCTATGCTACCTAAATTATATTTTTGCGAGAAATTCGGCGATTGCCTGGCCAATCTCATCCGGACTGTCTTCCTGAATGAAATGCAGCCCCTTTACAGTTACTTCTGTTTGATTAGGCCAAGTGCGGCAGAATTCCCGCTGAGGTCCGACGAGGATTGAGCCCGGGTCAGCGTTCACAAAGAGCTTGGGTAAATCCGTTGAGCTGAGCCAGCTTGAATAGTCATCAACTATTTTAACAACGTCATCGGGCTCCCCGGCGATGGGAATCTGTCTTGGCCAGGTCAGGGTTGGCCGCCTGTCTTCCCCGGCATTTCGGAACGGGCGGGTATATTCACGCTGTTCCTCTTCCTCCAGTGTCCGGATGATAGAAGTCGGGAGAACCCTTTCAACAAAGATATTTTTCTCAAGGACTAATTCTTCTCCGGCTGGACTACGAAATGCCTGAAAAATATTCCGCGCGGCTTCGGGCCAATTATCCCAACTTGGGATTGGCTGGACAATCGCCTCCATATAGGCAATGCCTTTCATTGCCGACTGATTCTGATACGCCCAGTCAAAACCCAAGGCAGATCCCCAGTCATGAACGACCAGGGTCACATTCTTGTCGACCATCAGGTATGCGAGAAGGTCCTGCAGGAATGCGCGATGCTCTTTGAACGTATAACTATCCGGTCCACTCTCCGGCAATTTTTCTGAATCGCCCATACCGATCAGGTCGGGCGCAATCAGGCGTCCGCGTCCTTCGAGATGCGGCATGACATTGCGCCATAAATAGGAGGATGTCGGATTCCCGTGCAGGAACACAATCGGGTCGCCCTCACCCTCCTCGATGTAAGACATTTTAAGACCTCGGATCGTCGCCGATTTCTTTTTATATCTGCTTGCTGTCGTCATATTATGCCGGTCTCCCTGATTGCACCTTGAATGAGATGGAGCAATAAAGCATTGGCCGGATAATAACGCGAGGGGGTAAAATTGCGCAACAAAAGAAGTTGCGACCTAATAGAGGCTCTTGATCAGCGCGTTAAACAGAATCGGGAAAGGAGGAGTCGAATTTTTCCCGATAGGTTGTCACAACCTTTTTTAGGTCATCTATTGACAGTCCGTCACGCTTAAGGACCGCGAGCATGACTGGATCCGACAACAGGTCTTTTAACGCAGGCTCAGGGTATTTCTGCACACCGGTTTCCATTTACTACCTCCTTTTGCCCTGCCTTCGCCGGGCGCGATCTCTAATTAGAAGAAGGTTGAGTCATTTCTATGACACTAATCTGTTTTTCTTAAACCAAATGTGTAAATAAAGCGCTAATTTTTGGGCGGAGTTGTTTCGTCCTCATCGTGGGTAGGAGACAGCTTTTTCTGATCAAGTGTGGTTTTTCCGCGCTGTATCTGATCTTTTTCCTGTTTTTTCTGCTGGGATGTCCTGCCAAAGCGCACTCGATTGTTCCGAGCCAGCTCTTCAGCCTTTTTCCGGCCCTGCTTTTTCCGAAACTGGTTCAGATTGACAACATCACCCATATCGCCGTCGACCCTATGCTGGTTAATTTCTTGAGACTTTATATAGGGTCGCAATGAGCAGTTCTCAAAGGGATATTTTTGGATACTCTCCTTGTTCATTGTCTTTTTCCAACAGTTCTTCGAGCACATAGAGGCGGATCGAACTGGAAAGGTTGCCGATCCGCGTTGCGTCTATCTCTGTAAGCAGTTCATTGATGCTCATTTGCTGACGCTGTGCGCTCGCCCGGATCAGGTCCCAGAATTTCTTCTCAAGTGAAATACTGGTACGGTGCCCTGCGATGCTAACCGAATGCTTGACGAGCTGTGCTGGCGCCACTTTTGAAATATCAGGCGTTGGCGCCATCTTTTTTCCGAGCGAAGAAATCATTTCCTTTATCATCCGTTACGATAAAGGCCGGGAAATCCTCCACCTCGATCCGCCAGATCGCTTCCATGCCAAATTCTTCAAAAGCCTGCACTTCAACCTTCTTGATGTTGTTTTGAGCAAGGATTGCCGCGGGGCCGCCAATGGAGCCGAGGTAAAAGCCGCCGTGCTTATTGCAGGCGTCGACAACGACCTTACTCCGGTTGCCTTTGGCCAGCATGACCATACTTCCGCCTTCTGCCATGAACTGATCTACATACCCGTCCATACGGCCAGCCGTTGTCGGACCGAATGAGCCGGAGGCATATCCTGCGGGCGTTTTGGCGGGTCCAGCGTAGTAAATAATATGATCCTTGAAGTACTGTGGGAGCCCTTCGCCATTCTCCAGCAACTCCCGCAGCTTCCTGTGGGCGAGATCACGAGCGACAATGATTGTTCCGCTCAGGCTTAGCCGTGTTTTGATTGGATATTGAGAGAGTTTTGTCAGAATCTCCTTCATTGGCGCGTTCAGATCGACCTTGACGACTTTGCTGTCGAGATCAGTATCAGTAACCTCGGGAAGATATTTAGCCGGATTCGTTTCTAACTGCTCGATAAAGACGCCATCTTTGGTGATCTTTCCTTTCACCTGCCGGTCGGCGGAACAGGAAACTCCGATACCGATGGGTACACTGGCGCCGTGACGCGGCATGCGGATAACCCGCACGTCGTGGCAGAAATATTTGCCGCCGAACTGGGCGCCGATGCCAATATTCTGGGAGATTTTATGGATTTCCTTTTCCATTTCCAAGTCACGGAAAGCGCGGCCATGTTCATTGCCGCTTGTTGGCAGCTCGTCATAATACTTTGTCGAGGCAAGCTTGACCGTTTTCATCGTATCCTCGGCAGAAGTGCCGCCGATCACGACCGCAAGATGATAGGGCGGGCAGGCTGCGGTACCGAGAGACATCATCATTTCCTCGATAGAGGGAACGAGACGTTCCGGTGTCAACACACTCGGCACCGCTTGATGCAGAAAGGTCTTGTTGGCAGAACCGCCACCTTTAGCAACAAATAAAAATTCATATTCATTACCGTTGGTCGCGTAAAGATCAATCTGGGCCGGGAGGTTCGTGCCTGTATTCTTCTCCTCAAACATGCTGAGGGGGGCAAGTTGGGAATAACGCAGGTTCGTTTCGGTGTATGTCTCGAAAACCCCGCGGGAGAGCTGTTCCTTGTCTGTGCCATCCGTCCATACATACTGTCCTTTTTTGCCCATGATGATGGCGGTGCCGGTGTCCTGACATCCAGGTAGAACCATCCCGGCCGCGATATTCGCGTTTTTCAGGAGTTCCGTCGCCACGAACTTATCGTTCTCAGAAGCTTCCTCATCTTTCAGAATATTTGCAAGCTGCTCCAGGTGCTTTGGGCGCAAAAGATGTGCGACATCATGCATTGCAGTTGCTGCGAGCAGGCTTAAGGCTTCGGGCTCTATTTTCAGGACCTCCTTACCATCAACCTTTATTGTCGAAACATGCTCCGACGTCAGTTTGCGGTAGGGCGTGCTATCTTTTCCAAGGGAGAACACTTCCTGATAATGAAATACGGGCATGGACAGGCTTTCATTCTGTGAACGAAACAGGGAACTTTGACGGGTAATTTAGCTATTTTTTGCGAAAGGCATCAAGGGTAATTATTTCCCCTTGCTTTTCCGGTGGTTGCTCCGTTTCGCCCGCAGTCTCTTCCGAAGTTTTATCGTCACTGTCGTCGTGCATTGGCTCGGCTTCGGCGTCCGCTAGAGTGGTTGAGAATTGCAAGCCAAACTGGACGGATGGATCCGCAAATGCCGTCAGCGCATCAAAGGGAACTTTGAGCGTTTCCCGTTTATGATTAAAGCTGAGGTCGACAGTAAAATAATCTGGCTCCACCACGATGTCCCAGAACTGATGCTGGAGAACAATCGTCATCTCGTCCTTATAACGCTCCGCGAGGTGGCTGGGCACGGAAACGCCGGGAAAGCGTGTCTTGAAGGTGATGTAGAAATGCTGATCCCCGGGCAGGCCATATTCGGCTGCATGACGAAGCGAATTACGGACAACGTCCATAAGCGCCGTTTCAACCATTTTGGTATAATTGATTTCGTCATTCATATGCTGAATAGTCCCCACCTCCAACTTGCTACGCAAAAATAAGTGAAGGGGCTTCTGTTGCCAGGTGCCCCTCCGAACCCCGTGTAGTGCGATTAAGCAGCTACGGCAAATGCTTCGTTATTATCGTTAGCATTTATAGATTTGACCCCGTTATACGGTGGTATCATGCCGGGCAAAAATTACATCTTTACTGCGCGCGTCGAGCCTATTTCGCCCCCATCAGAAAGACAGCCGATGAGTTGTCTATCGCTGTCTTTATGGTGGAGGCGCCGGGTACCGCCCCCGGGTCCGCAACGGTTATTCCATGCAACGTTTATCGCCATAGTTGGTTGCCCAACATCTGTAATATAATTCTTTTGGTTTGAATTTGAAAGGGGGCAGTGCGTCTAAATTTAAAGTGCCTGCTTCCGTTCGAGCACGATAAAGCTGTGATCGAACATGTCTTTTCCCGATTTTGGGTGGAATTCATTCGAAATTTCCCGCCATTCACCAGTATTGAAATCAGGAAAAAAGGTATCCCCGTCAATAGTTGCATGGACCCTAGTCAGGTAAATTCTATCAATTTGATCAAGGCATTGGCGGAATATTTCAGCGCCACCGATGACGACGACTTCGTCGGTCTTCATTTGTTTGGCTGTTTCATTCCCGATTTCGAGCGCTGACTCAAGGGAATGGGTAATAATGGCGCCTTCTGCCGTGAAATCCGGATCACGGGAGATGACAATGCTGGTCCGGCCGGGCAGTAGCCCCGGCAGAGACTGAAATGTCTTTCTCCCCATAATAATCGGCTTTCCCATGGTCGTTTTCTTGAACCATTTCAGGTCATTCGAAAGGCGCCAAGGAAGACCGTTGTCAGCACCGATAACCTGATTCTCGGATACGGCGACAATAGCAGAGAGGATAATATTCGTCATTGTGGCTAGACCGCGACTTTTGCCGGGATATGCGCCGCCGCCTCATAACCGCTAAGCTCGAAATCGTCGAAGGTGAAATCGAAAATATCCTTGATGTCCGGATTGATTTTCATGGAGGGAAGCTTGCCTGGTATCCGCGACAACTGGGTGTCGGCCTGTTCCAGATGATTGGCGTATAAATGTGTATCGCCAAAACTATGAATGAACTCCCCGGGCTCCAATTCGCAAACCTGCGCTACCATCAGTGTCAAAAGGGAATAGGAGGCGATATTGAAGGGAACGCCCAAAAAGACATCGGCGCTTCGTTGGTAAAGCTGGCAGGAAAGCTTGCCGTCGGCAACATAGAACTGGAACAGGCAATGACAGGGGGGAAGGGCCATATTATCCACCTCAGCCGGGTTCCATGCGCTGACAAGCAACCGTCTCGAATTGGGGTTTGTTTTAATCTGGGTGATGAGATTGGATATCTGGTCAATCGTTTGACCGTCGCTCGCAGGCCACGATCGCCATTGCGAACCATAAACCGGCCCGAGTTCGCCATTTTCATCCGCCCATTCGTCCCAGATTCGCACGCCGTTTTCCTGAAGATACCGGACATTGGTGTCCCCGGCCAGAAACCACAAAAGCTCATGAATGATAGATTTCAGGTGCAGTTTCTTCGTCGTCAGCATCGGAAAACCTTCCGCCAGGTTGAACCGCATTTGATAGCCGAAAATGCTATAGGTTCCGACGCCGGTTCGGTCTGCCTTAAAAGTGCCCCTCTGACGTACGGTTCGTAGGAGATCGAGATATTGCTGCATCCGGTGAAGCCCTGGAAACGATATAAAAGAGACTGGCAAGATAAAGCAATTCACCCCTGATTGTCAGTAGTCAATCCAGGTAATTTTCACTCTATCTTTTCATCAAGGAAGGCGCGGCCTTCCCGGTCCTCAATTTCGAGAACCCAGAGGTCGGGATCATTCCTGATCTGGCGTGCGATATAGGCGTCGGCGCTTTCTTCTTCGACCCAGTCAGGTCCGGTTCCTTTCAACCACATCCGTGAGCCGTCCTCAAAATTCGTTGTTGGCGATAAAACCATACAGCCCGGCCCCAGCCGGTTGATTTTTATGAGAACAGAGCCCGCGGTGTCATCGCCCCGTCGGGTGACCATAACTGGAACATTGAGTAACGAACATTTTCGGATATGCGCTTTAACCCAGAGTTCTGCTTTCAGGCGAGGTTCCAGTGATTTGTCCTTTCTCAGTCAGCGTCCAGCATTCCGGCAATAAGTATCTCATCACGAAGGCGTAGCAGGCGATTTCTGCCTCGCAAATCCGATTTCTTTTCGCATTGGCGGGCAGCATCTTCAAGAATATTACATGCCTCCGCGCCATACTTTTCCATGTAATGGACTGCAACGCGACCGGTTAGATCATGAATTTCGCGAACTTCCCTCATCTTGCCAGCAATTTGACCTCCTGATGGCGGGGACAGCTTACCACATGATCGTTGACCATGCCGACAGCCTGCATAAAGGCGTAAACGATAGTCGGGCCAACAAATTTGAAACCACGCTTCTTCAAATCCTTCGAGATTGTTCGGCTGAGTTCTGTTTCTGCCGGAACATCGGCCATTGAGGCCCTGTCATTTTGTACGGGTTGTCCCTCAAGATAATCCCAGAGGAGGCGTGAAAACCCGTTTTCTTTCTCCTCAATCTCGAGGAACAGCTGTGCGCCTTTTATGGTCCCGAGAATTTTGGCCCGGTTGCGGACTATGCCGCTGTCCTGCATCAATGCTTCCACCTTCTTATCGTCATAACTTGCGATGAGTTCCGGGTTGAAATTGTTGAATGCAGCATGGAAATTGTCCCGTTTTCGCAAAATCGTGATCCATGAGAGGCCCGCCTGAAATCCGTCCAGAATCAGTTTTTCATAAAGGGCGCGGCTGTCATACTCCGGCACGCCCCATTCTTCATCATGATAGGCTTTATAAAAGGGGTCATCCCCATACCAGGTGCAGCCACTCATTTCTTACTCCCCTCAGTTATGTACTTTTAGCCATTCTTCTATCAGTGCAGTGAAGCGGGCACCATCGAAGCTATCAAAATGCCCGCCGTGAACAATACGCGGCGATAAGGCACGAAGCCGGAGCATGGAGGCATGATAGTCATCGAGGTTGGAATGATAGACATTCTCGACGAGCGGTCCGTCATAAATAGTGTCGCCCGAAAAGAGAATGCCGGTTGCTTCTTCATAAAGCGCGATCCCGCCCGGCGAATGTCCGGGCAGGTGGAAGACCCTGAACCAGCGATCCCCGAGGTCTAAAATGTCTTCATCCTCAAGGAAATACGTTACCGGCGCGGTGCGAATCGAATAAAGATCTGATCGATAAGGCACAGGGGGAAGGTTGTCGAATATATCGTCCGTCGCATAATCTTCGGCGAGTGTATTGGCTCGTGTTGGATGGTTAAGAATATCGGCTTCCAGGCGATGGGCGGCGCGGGTGTCAAATTCGTGATGGCAGCCGATGTGATCGAAATGACTGTGGCTGGCAACGGCCGTCAGCCGCTTTTCAGTCACCAACGATACATGTTCCCGCAAGCTGACAACCCCCATACCGCTATCGACAAGCGCATCCCGGCCGCGACCGCGGATATGCCATATATTGCAGCGATAAAAGGGCTTGATATGGGGCTCGTCAATCAAGGTTATGTCATCCCCGACTTTTTGAACCCGATACCAGTTATCGGCAGCTACGCGAATCATAGATCACTATTCATCTACTCCGGATTGAAGCAGACAGCTTCAATCTTATTGCCGTCAGGATCAAGCACAAACGCGGCGTAATAATTCTCTTCATAGTCTCGTTTGCCCGGTCCGCCGTTATCCGTGCCACCGCTGCTCAGTGCCGCCGCGTGAAACGCATGAATAGAGCTTCGGTCAGGGGCGCGAAAGGCACAGTGAAAGCCTTCTGCATGGCCGATATCCTTATGTTCGATCAACCAGAAAAATGGGTTTTCCCGCGACGGACCATAGGCAATACTTTCACCATAATCGGCAACCCTCTTGAAGCCGATCGTTGATAAGATCGCATCATAAAAATTTTTGGATTTTTCCCGATCCGTAATTCCGATGGATACATGGTCCAGCATTTCTGACTCCCATATAAAATGTTCATGATTTGTTCTATTTTTATAGAGTGGAACATCAGGCATTGCAAGTGCGTAATCGTCAGTATTTTTAAGTTATAGGCAGTTTGATATATTCGGGTTGAATCAGCTTGACGCCTGCCGGTTTGAGCGCTGCAAAATCTTCCGGCAAATTCTCAAGACGAACCAGCGCGATGCCCTGACCATTCGAGAAAGATCTTACTTCAGCGATTTCACGGTCATCCAGTGTGATCTTATCCCCGGGTTTGAGCGTTCCGTCAAAGGCAACGCGGAACAAGCGTTTTTTTATTTTTGCGCGGTGTTTTGTGCGAGCGGTCAGCTCCTGACCTACATAGCAGCCCTTACTGAAACTGACCCCATTCAGTTCCTCGAAATTTGCTTCCAGCAGGAAGTTCTTCTCCGGGATAATATCCTGTCCTCCTTCAGGTATTCCAAGTTGGAGGCGATGGGCGTCATAGGTACTTTCGCCCTTTATTATCGCATCAGGAAAGGCTTCTGAGAGGTTAAAGTTCGGTGTCGCTATTATTCGGACGCCAAGAGCCGCATTTCGAGGATCAACGAGATATAGATTATCGCCATTTTGGATAACGGTCCCGGCTTTCTCGGGTAAGTTTGCCGCTTTATTTGCGCCGTCTCCATAAAGGGCGAAAACCTTACCTTCCTTTTCGCTCAAGGCGACTTCAGATCGGAGTTTATAGAGAGTTAGGCGGCGGACCAGATCATCTTTTCGGTCTGTGGTACAATCGATCAGGAAGGCATCGCCCTGTTTCACGATAATAAAATCATGCAGGAATTTCCCTTGCGCGGTCAGAAGCGCTGCATAAAGACACTGTGACTCACTCACCATTTTCATGTCGTTGGTCACCAGATTTTGCAAGAAATCCCAGACATCCTTGCCTGTCAGGACAAGGACTGTCCGCTTTTCTAAAGCTGTGATATTCAATTCCGACATAAAATCAGGCCCAATTCAGGATTTGTCACCAATCTCTATGCCAGAGTTAAGCTACGACTGTACCCTTGGCAAGAGCCGGGCTGCGTATTATGAAGAAATGCGCAAAGCAACATACAGATTAAATGGAATTCTCAATGGGTCAGCAGAATAGCGAAAATGGAGTATCATCAAGCAAAACAGAGCGGTCTGCGCTTACCTTGCGGCGACCCGATGACTGGCATACGCATTTGCGAAGCGGAGACATGCTCAAGGCCGTTACGCCTTACACCGCACGGCAGTTCGCTCGCGCAATTGTAATGCCCAATCTTGTGCCGCCCATTACGACGATTGCCGCTGCGGAAGAATATCGATCAAAGATTCTCGCGGCCTTGCCGTCCGATGTTGATTTTACGCCGTTGATGACCTGCTATCTGGCAGACAGTATCGCTGCAGCGGAAGTGGAAAAAGGCCATCAGGAAGGCGTCTTCACTGCGGCAAAACTTTATCCTGCCAATGCAACGACGAATTCCAGCCATGGTGTCACCGATATTCGCCTTATCTATCCGGTACTTGAGGCGATGCAGCGCGCCGGAATGCCGCTTCTGGTGCATGGGGAAGTGACGGATCATGAAGTTGATATATTTGATCGGGAGGCGGTCTTCATCGAGCGGGTGTTAAGTGGGCTGTTAAAGGATTTTCCGGAGTTGAAGCTGGTGTTCGAGCATATTACGACGGCAGAGGCCGCCGCCTTTGTTGCCGAGAGTGGGCCTAATGTTGCAGCGACAATCACACCGCATCATCTAACGTTCAACCGAAACGCAATTTTCAAGGGCGGTATCCGGCCGCATTTATATTGCCTGCCCGTTGCCAAGCGTGAAAAGCATCGACTGGCACTGCGGAAGGCGGCTACCTCCGGGTCGACGAAGTTTTTTCTTGGTACCGACACCGCTCCGCACGAAGCAAGGGACAAAGAAACTGCATGTGGCTGTGCGGGACTGTTTAACGCACCTTATGCAATGGAGAGCTATGCGACAGTTTTCGAGGAGGAAGGCGCCCTTGATCAACTGGAAATGTTTGCTTCAGTGGCGGGCCCCACCTTCTACGGCCTGCCACTTAATGAAGAGCAGGTAACTCTGGAGCCGATTGAGACGAAGGTGCCGGACTATATTGACATACCGACAGGACGTCTTGTGCCCTTCCATGCCGGGGAAAAGCTGAAATGGCGGTTTAAGGCGGGCAGCGGCACATATTAGCGACGCTGCCCGAAAAACCTAGGCCTGTGCGATAGACCGATACAACTCCACGCCTTCCTGGGCATAGGTATTCGCGTCTTCTACCGCGTGAGAAATTGAGCTGAGGTTTTCGTTAATATCCCCAACCGCCGTTGCCGCAGATTGCATGCTCACGGTAATTTCCTTTGTTGTGGCCGTCTGTTCTTCAACCGCGCCGGCAACCGCGGCAACGCTTGCTTCAACCGCGACGATGGCCGTTTTGATGCTGTTAAGGTTGTTTACGACATTTTCACTGATGGATTGCATTCCATTGATTTCGGATGAAATCTGGTTAGTTGCACTTCCCACCTGATTGGCGAGCGATTTGACTTCGGCGGCGACGACGGCAAAGCCCTTGCCCGCCTCTCCGGCGCGCGCAGACTCAATGGTGGCATTCAGGGCCAGCAGATTAATCTGACCTGCGATATCCTGAATAACCTCGATGATATTGCTCATTGCCTGGGCGGCGTTGCTCAGTTCCTTGGTTGACTGATCAGCATTGCCGACTTCTCCGTTTGCTTTGTCTACCTCGTCTTTCGATGAATTCATGCTACGGGCAATTTCATATGCAGAGGATTGGAATTCTTCTGCGGCTGCTGCTACAGACTGCACGGTTTGCAATGCCTGTCCCGATGCCGATGCCGCGGATGTGGCCTGCTGGTTTGCATCGCGAACAGACACCAGGATTTTTTCAAGATTCTCGTCCACAACCTTTCCAACACGGGCGGCTTCATTGCGGGCTGATACCTGCTCCGTTATATCAGTTGCTATTTTTACGACTTTAATCGGCTTGCCGTTTGGATCGAAGATCGGATTATAGGACGCCTGTATCCAGACTTCCTTGCCGCCTTTTCCGATACGCTTGTATTCTGCTGATTGGAACTCTCCGCGTCCGAGAGCTTTCCAGAAGTCCTGATATTCCTTGCTGCTGGCGAAGGCGGGATCCACGAATTTGCGGTGATGTTCCCCGCGGATTTCCTCAATCTGGTATCCCATGACATCCAGAAAGTTCTGGTTGGCGTCAATGATGGTTCCGTCGAGATTAAAGGAAATAACGGCCTGCGATTTACTGATGGCGTCAATCTGCCCCTGATAGCTCGCGGTTTGTAGTGTACGAGCCGTTATGTCGGTTGCC
>TARA_R110002124_G_scaffold31867_5_pt1 | contig 15128 bp, 15 predicted proteins | sample TARA_R110002124 | Tara Oceans TARA_R110002124 (sample SAMEA4397445) | marine metagenome | biome: Polar Biome; feature: [SRF] surface water layer (ENVO:00010504); material: water (ENVO:00002006), including particulate matter (ENVO:01000060) such as... | depth 5 m | reverse complement strand
GTGCGCGGCAAGATCATCAACATGGCCAGCCAGGCCGGGAGGCGCGGCGAGGCGTTGGTTGCCGTCTACTGCGCGTCCAAGGCCGCGGTGATCAGCCTGACACAATCGGCGGGGCTGAACCTGATCCGGCACGGCATCAACGTGAACGCCATTGCGCCCGGGGTCGTCGATGGCGAGCATTGGGACGGCGTGGATGCGTTCTTTGCCAAATACGAACACAAGGCGCCTGGCCAGAAAAAGTCCGAAGTGGCCGCAGCCGTCCCGTATGGCCGCATGGGAACCGCCGCAGACCTGACCGGCATGGCGGTTTTCCTGGCGACGGGGGATGCCGATTACATCGTCGCACAGACCTACAATGTCGACGGCGGAAACTGGATGAGCTGAAGGAGATCCATGATGTTGAGCGCTTCCAAGACTTCGGCCAATCCGCTGCCCCTGAACGCCGCCAACCTGGGCTCACTGCCCAGCGATATCGCGGTGCCGACCTATGACCGCGCGTCGCTTACGCCGGGCATCGTGCATATCGGGGTGGGCAATTTCCACCGCGCCCATCAGGCCTGGTATCTGCACCGCCTCATGCAGGCCGGCAAGGCAAGTGACTGGGCGATCATCGGCGCGGGCGTGCGCCCGGGTGACTCCGTGATGCGCGAAAAGCTGCTGGCGCAGGATTGTCTGACGACACTGATCGAACTGGATCCCAAGGGACGCTCGGCCGAGGTGACCGGCGCGATGATCGGCTTTCTGCCGGTCGAGGACGGGCATGGCGCGCTGATCGCCCAAATGGCCGATCCGGCGATCCGTATCGTGTCGCTGACCGTGACCGAAGGCGGCTATTACATCGACCCGGTGACCAAACGCTTTGACGCGGGCCACCCTGACATTCTGGCCGATGCCGCAAACCCCGGCGCGCCGCGCACGGCTTTCGGGGCCATCGTGGCGGCGCTGGCCGTGCGCCGCGCGGCGGGGCAGGGCGCGTTCACCGTGCAAAGCTGCGACAATCTGTTGGGCAACGGGCGCATCGTGCGCGAAACCGTTCTGGGCGTGGCGCGGTTGCGGGACCCGGCTTTGGCCGAGTGGATCGCCGCGCATGCCAGCTTCCCCAATTCCATGGTGGATTGCATCGTCCCGGCGACCGGGCCGGGCGAAATCGCCCTGGCGCAGGAATTCGGCGTTGCCGATGTTGCGCCGGTCACGCATGAAAACTTCCGCCAATGGGTGCTCGAAGACGACTTTTGCGCCGGCCGGCCGGATTGGAACCAGGTCGGCGCGACCTTCACCGACGACGTGCACAGCTTCGAATCGATGAAGATCCGCATCCTGAACGCGGGCCACCAGTTGCTTGCCAACCCGGGCGAGATCCTGTCGGTTGCCACCATTGCCGATTGCATGGCCAATCCGCTGATCGCCGAGACGTTCCGCAAGATCCAGACCGAGGACATCGCCCCGCATGTCGATGCCGTTCCCGGCATGACCGCTGCGGCCTATGTTGATCTGATCTCCAGCCGCTTTGCCAACCCCGAAATCCGCGACACCACGCGCCGTGTGGCGTTCGACGGCTCGTCGCGCCATACCGGCTTCCTTCTGCCCATTCTGCGCGACGCGATCAGGGCGCGCGGCTCGATCGACGGTCTCAGCCTGGCCGAGGCTTTGTGGGCACGCATGTGCTTCGGCACCCGTGAGGACGGCAGCGCCATCGCCCCCAACGATCCGATCTGGGCCGATCTGAGCGCCGCCGCGCAGGCCGCGCGCACCCGGCCCGCAGCGTGGCTGGAGCAAGGCTCGGTCTATGGCGATCTGGCAGAGAATTCCGAATTCCGCGACCGGTTCACGCAGTGGCTGGCGCTGATCTGGAAAGACGGCACCCAAGCGGCCCTGCGCGCCTATCTGGGGCGCGCCTGATCCGTCAGTCGACGGGCAGCCCGGCCTGCGGCAACAGCGTCGCGATCTTGTAAAGCAGCGTGCGCGCCGCCTTCGCGCGCGGATGCGCCGGATCATCCGCGACCGTGCGCAACGCCTCGCCCAGCACCTCGGCCTCGTCAGCCGACAGCGTGGTGGGCGGCAGAACCAGCGGTGTGCGCAGGATATACCCCAGGCCCCGCTCGCCTTCGACCGGGATGCCGGTCTGCGACATCATCGCCATATCGCGCCAGATCGTGCGGGTGGACACGCCCATATGCGCCGCCAGTTCGGACGCCGTGTGCAGCCGCCCGTCGCGCAGGATCTGCACCAGATCATACAGACGCTGGTCACGGTTCATGGCGGGCTCCGTCGCTTTGGGGCAGGGGGCAACTGACAAAATACTGTCAGCAGAGCACGGGCGCCAGCCCCAATCGGCGCAGATTCGGGCTTTGATCCTGCGCCACCTGCCCCTAAATATCGATGAAACCGCTGCGCCGCCGCGCGGCGCCAACGTTCCCAGGGAGGTCGCCATGGCAACCGCACAACTTATCACTACCCCGATGTTCCTCGCCAATATTGGCCCGGCAGGTCTGATCCTGATCGCCGTGGTCGTGCTGGTCCTGTTCGGTCGCGGCAAGGTCGCCAGCCTGATGGGCGAGGTCGGCAAGGGCATCACCGCCTTCAAGCGCGGCGTGAATGACAGCGCGCGCGAGATCGAGGACCAGGCCGAAACCACCGCCACCGACGCCACCGACGCGGCGCGCGATGTGACGCCGTCGAACAACCGCGACAACAGCTGAGCCTGATCCGGGGCGACCTCGCCCCGGGCGCGACTGTAAGGAGCGGACATGTTCGATATCGGCTGGTCCGAAATGCTGGTTATCGGCGTCGTTGCGCTGATCGTGGTGGGCCCAAAGGACCTGCCGAAGATGTTTCATACGCTGGGTGAAATCACCGGCAAGGCCCGGTCCATGGCGCGCGAGTTCCAAAGCGCCATGAATGCCGCCGCCAAGGAAGCCGGCGTCGACGGGCTTGCCAAGGATATGCGCAAGGTCACCGATGTGACCACCGGCAAGGGGCTGAAGAAGAAATTCACCGATGCCGTCGGGTTCGACGAGATCGAGGACGAATTCAGGTCCATCGGCGGCGACAGTGTCAAAAAGCGCCAGGGCCCCAAACCTGCCACCGAGGCCGCACCCGAATCCACGGCCATCGAGGCTGAGGATTTCGAGGCTGAGGATTTCGGCGACGAGGCGGACGCGGATGAGGCCGCCGCCGCCGAACATGATGCCGCACATGACGCCGCACATGACGCCGCACTGGCCCGCGAGTTCTCCCAGGTCGAGGCCGCGCGCCTGAAACGCGCCGAAAAGGCAGCCGAGGCCCGCCAAAAGGCCGCGCGATTGCGCGCACAGCGCGAAGCGGATGCCGAAGCCGGGGCGCCGCCGCGCGTTTCAAAGACCCGTCCAAGCGAAGCGGCCGCGCCGGATCAGGCCGAAGCCGAGCCCGCCTCTGACCCGCAAACCCGCGACGATCAAAGCTGAGGTTCATCCGCACATGCCCGCCGACAAGTCCGCCAACGAACCGATCGACGACAGCTCGGCCCCGCTGATCGAGCATCTGGCGGAGTTGCGCACCCGCCTGATCTGGTCTGTGCTGGCCTTTGTCGTGGCCATGCTGTTCAGCTTCGTGTTCGGCGATCAGCTGCTTGATTTCCTTCTGATGCCGATCGAGCAGACGATGCGCGCCCTGGGCAACCCGAACCCGGTGATGCAATACACCGCTCCGCAGGAATATTTCTTCACGCTGGTGCGCATCGCGATGGTCGGCGGTTTTGTCCTGGCCTTTCCGATCATCGCCTATCAGCTTTGGCGCTTCGTTGCGCCGGGCCTTTATCGCAACGAAAGAGGCGCCTTTCTGCCGTTTCTGATCGCTTCGCCAGTCCTGTTCCTTCTGGGCGCCGCTTTCGCCCATTTCGTGGTCGTTCCCCTGGCGATGGGGTTTTTCCTGGGGTTCGCCGACCTGCCGTCGCTGGTTACTGCCTATTTCGCACAGGGCGCGGACGTGCCGCTGGCAGCCGTGGCCGAGGATCAAGGCATCAGCATTGTCTTCAACGGCAAGGTCAACGAAACCTTGGATATTACACTGAAAATGATCATCGCCTTCGGGCTTACCTTTCAGCTGCCTGTGTTGCTGACGCTGATGGGCAAGGCAGGTCTGGTGTCGGCCAAGGGGCTGCGCGGCGGGCGCAAATGGGCGATCGTTGGCATCCTGACACTGGCCGCGCTGGTCACCCCGCCGGACGTGGTCACGCAGGTGATCCTGTTCACCGTCGTCTATGGTCTTTATGAGATCTCGATCTTCCTGGTCGCCAGTGTCGAACGCAAGCGCATTGCCCAGCTCAAGGCCGAGGGGCTCTACGACGAAGACGACGAGGATCTATGAGCGACGATGCCCTGCGGCGGATTGCCGAGGCGCTGGAGCGCCTGAACCCGCCACCTGCGAGTGCCCCTGATTTCGCCCGCGCGGACGCCTTCGTCTGGCACACCGCGCCAGACCGGCTGGAACCGGTGGCGAACGTGTCGCGCGTGCCGCTGGCGCTGCTGCACGGCATCGACCGGGTGCGCACCATCCTGCTGGACAACACGCTGCAATTCGCGCGCGGTCACGCCGCCAACAATGCGCTGCTGTGGGGCGCGCGCGGCATGGGGAAATCCTCGCTGGTCAAGGCGATCCATGCCGAAGTGCTGGAGCGCGATCTGCCCTGCACCCTGGTCGAGATCCAGCGCGAGGATCTGCCCAGCGTGGGCCGCCTGCTGGAGTGTTTGCGCCAGGCTCCGGATCAGCGGTTCGTGCTGTTTTGCGATGACCTGAGCTTCAGCCATGACGACACGCATTACAAATCGCTCAAGGCGGTGCTGGATGGCGGGATCGAGGGGCGGCCGGCCAACGTGATCCTCTATGCCACGTCCAACCGCCGCCACCTGATGCCGCGCGACATGATCGAGAACGAACGCTCCAGCGCGATCAGCCCGTCCGAGGCGGTCGAGGAAAAAGTGTCCCTGTCCGACCGGTTCGGCCTGTGGTTGGGCTTCCATCCGTGTTCGCAGGACGAATATCTGGCGATGATCGACGGATACATTCAGGCCTGGGGGCTGGACGTCGACCCGGCCGTCCTGCGCGCCGAAGCGATCGAATGGCAGGCGACGCGCGGCTCGCGCTCGGGCCGGGTGGCGTGGCAGTTCTTTTGCGATCTGGCCGGGCGGATGGGGAAACCCGTCTGACGTCATTGGCCGGACGGGCGCCGCGATCGAAAGTGCCGCTAACGCTGGCCTATTGCGGCAGTCGCCCGATCCACCGGCGCAGACGCGCCCGGTTCACTCCGGCATCCCCATAGCCGAAACGTGACCGCGAAAACGCGATGACCTGCGTGCCGCCGTCAACCGCGTTCAGGCGGATGCTGACGAAATCGGGATATGCCATCAGCCGCGTGCGGGCGATGAAGGTCACATGCGGCCAATCCCCGGCAAGAATCCGGGCGCCTTCGGCCTGGGCCTGCGCGGTGATCGCGGCGGCGGTTTCGTCCGGGGACAAGCTGGTCATCCGGTCGACCCGCGCGAAATTGGGTGTTGACGGGTCGGGCGCGCTGGCCGGTTCGACATGCCAGACACCCGGGTCGGTGGGGGCGATGCGCACCCACAGCGCGAAGCCCGCGAAGGTCAGCAGCAAAGCCGCCAGAAATACCAGGAATACCGTCATTGCTGTCCTCATCGCGCCCCTCGTTTGCGGATCACCCTAAAGCAGCCGCGCGCCGCGTCCAGCCGTAAAGGCACAGCAGCTCCATCGCCACATGCGCGCCGGCGACCGCGGTCACCCCGCTGGGATCGAAGGGCGGCGAGACCTCGACCACATCGCCCCCCGCCAGGTTGATCCCGGCCAGCCCGCGCAGGATCGCCGCAGCCTGCCAGCTGGCCAATCCACCCCAGACCGGCGTGCCGGTGCCGGGCGCGAAGGCCGGGTCGAGCGCGTCGATATCGAAGGTCAGATAGGCCGGCGCGTCACCCACGATGTCGCGCACCCGCGCGGCCACCGCCTGCGGGCCGATCCGGTGCAGCTCGGGCGCGTCGACCACGTTGAAACCCAGATAATCCGGGCATTCCGTGCGAATGCCGATCTGCACGGAATTGTGCGCGTCCACGAAGCCCTGTTTCACCGCCTTGTACATCATCGTGCCGTGATCGATGCGGCTCAGGTCGTCATCTTCCCACAGGTCGGAATGGGCATCGAACTGGATCACACGCATGGGGCCGAATTTCTCTGCATAGGCCTGAAGGATCGGCAGGGTGATGTAATGATCGCCCCCCAGCACCAGCGATCCGGCACCAGACGCCAGAATGCCCTGGATATGCGCCCGCAACGTGGCGGGAAAATCGCTGACCCTGGCGTAGTCGAACGCCATGTCGCCATAATCGACGATCGACAGTTCCGACAGCGGATCATAGCCCCAGCCATAGGGCGGATCATAGGGTTGCAGGGTCGAAGCCTCGCGGATCGCGCGGGGGCCAAAGCGGGTGCCGGTGCGGTGCGTCACCGCCTGATCGAAGGGCACACCCGTAACGGCAATATCGACGCCGGTCAGGTCTTTCGAATACTGACGCCGCAGAAAGCTGACCGCGCCGCCGAAAGCGTTTTCAAAGGACAACCCGCGGCGGTTCTTGCGGGTGAACGCGGCGTCGACTTCGGTCTTGGCGTCTTCAAGGGCCATGCTCTGCTCCTGCTGGTTTGCACCCCCAGTTTGAACAAGCTTCGCGCGCAACCGCAAGCCACCCATTTGCGCGGCGTTTCGCCTGTGTTTCAGTCTGTCACGCGGTGTGAACCCGGCGCGTCTTGCATTGACCGGGCGCATGGCTAAAAAGGGCCGCAAGCACTTTGAGGAATTCCATTTATGCCGATATCGCTGATTATTCTGGCCGCCGGGATGGGCAGCCGCATGAATTCGGATTTGCCGAAAGTGTTGCACGGTCTGGGCGGTGCCCCCTTGCTGGTGCATGCCATGCGCGCCGGCGCGGTGCTGGAGCCGCAAAGGGTTGTCGTGGTGACCGGGCACGGCGCGGATCTGGTCGAAAAGGCGGCGCTGGCCGACAACCCGGACGCGATCTGCGTGCATCAGTCGGAACAGAACGGCACCGCCCATGCCGTCCAGCAGGCGCGGGATGCGCTGGCCGGGGTTGGGGGCGATGCCGTGGTGCTCTATGGCGATACGCCCTTCGTGCAGTCCGACACCATCGCCGGAATGATTCAGGCCCGCGCGCAGCATGACGTGATCGTGCTGGGGTTCGAGGCGGCAGACCCGGGCCGCTACGGGCGCCTGGTGATGGACGGTGACAGCCTGGAGCGGATCGTCGAATTCAAGGACGCCACCGAGGCCGAACGCGCGATCACGCTGTGCAACTCGGGCGTCGTGTGCGCCGATGCGGCTCTGTTGTTCGACCTGATCGACGGGGTTGGCAATGACAACGCGTCGGGCGAATACTACCTGACCGATATCATCGGGCTGGCGCGCGCGCGCGGGCTCTCCGTCGGCGCCGTGCGCTGCCCCGAGGCCGAGACGCTGGGCATCAATACCCGCGCCGAACTGGCCGCAGCCGAGGCCGGGTTCCAGGCCCGCAAACGCGCCGAGGCGTTCGAGGATGGCGTCACGCTGGTGGCCCCCGATACCGTGCATTTCGCGCTGGATACGGTCATCGGGCGTGATGCCGTGGTTGAGCCGAACGTGGTCTTTGGCCCCGGCGTCACCATTGAAAGCGGCGCGCGCATCCGGGCCTTCAGCCATCTGGAGGGGTGCCACGTCAGTCGTGGCGCGGTTGTCGGGCCGTTTGCCCGCCTGCGCCCCGGCGCCGAACTGGCCGAAAACGTGCACATCGGCAATTTCGTGGAAATCAAGAACGCCATTCTGGACGAGGGCGCGAAGGTCAACCACCTGTCCTATATCGGGGACGCGGATATCGGCGCGGCGACGAATGTTGGCGCCGGCACGATCACCTGCAATTATGACGGCGTGTTCAAGCACCGCACGACGATCGGCGCGGGCGCCTTCATCGGCTCGAACACGATGCTGGTGGCGCCGGTGCGCGTCGGCGAGCACGCGATGACCGGTTCGGGTTCGGTGATTACCGAGGATGTGCCCGACGAGGCGCTGGCCCTGTCCCGCGTCCAGCAACAGAACAAACCCAGGCTGGCCAAGCGCATGATGGATCGTCTGCGCGCCCAGAAAGCCCAGCAAAAGAAAGAGATCTGAGTATGTGTGGTATTGTCGGAGTGTTGGGAACCCATCAGGTTGCCCCCCTTATTCTTGAATCGCTCAAACGGCTGGAATATCGCGGCTATGACAGCGCCGGTATCGCCACTGTCAATGACGGGGTGCTGGATCGTCGCCGCGCCGTGGGCAAGCTGGTGAACCTGTCGGACGAACTGGTGCATCAGGCGCTGCCCGGCAAGTCGGGCATTGGCCACACCCGCTGGGCCACGCATGGCGCGCCCACGGTGGCGAACGCCCATCCGCATCAATCGGGCAGGGTGGCCGTGGTTCACAACGGCATCATCGAGAATTTCCGCACCCTGCGCGATGAACTGGCCGAACGCGGGCTGGCGGCGCATTCCGAGACCGACACCGAGACCATCGCGCTTTTGACCCGGCACTATCTGGATCAGGGCATGACCCCGGCCGAGGCCGTCCAGTCCACATTGTCACGTCTGGACGGGGCCTTTGCGCTGGCCTTCCTGTTCGAGGGCGAGGACGACCTGATGATCGGCGCGCGCAAGGGCTCGCCGCTGGCCGTGGGCCATGGCACGGGCGAAATGTATCTGGGATCGGACGCCATTGCGCTGTCGCCGATGACCGACAGGATCACCTATCTTGAGGAAGGCGACTGGGTGGTCCTGACCCGCCAGAGCGTTGAAATCTTTGATGAGCAGGGACGCCGCGCGAACCGCGCGATCAGCCGCATCCACCTGGATCAGACAAGCGTGGACAAAGCCGGCCACCGCCATTTCATGGCCAAGGAAATCGCCGAACAGCCCTCCATCCTGCGCGCATCCCTGGCGTTCCATACGGCCGCATCGGGCGATGATGATACCGGCCCGCGCCGTCTGGCGCTGCCCGAGAGCATCGATTTCACCCAATGCGACCGCGTGACCATGGTCGCCTGCGGCACCGGGCATTACGCCACGCAGGTCGCGAAATACTGGTTCGAACAATTGGCCGGCATTCCCGCCGAAATCGACATCGCGTCCGAGTTCCGCTACCGCAGCCCGGTCTTGTCCGAACGCGGCGTGGCGATTTTCGTCAGCCAATCGGGGGAAACCGCCGATACGCTGGCCGCCCTGCGCCATGTCACCGACAAGGTCGCGCAGACTATCGGCGTCATCAACGTGCCCACCTCGTCGATCGCGCGCGAAACCGATATCGCCGTGCCGATCCTGGCCGGGCCGGAAATCAGTGTGGCATCGACCAAGGGGTTCACGGCCCAGCTTCTGGTGCTCTTGCTGCTGGCCCTGAAAGCCGGACAGGACCGGGGTCATCTGACCCCTGCACAGGTATCGGAGCATCTGCAAACCCTGCGCGGCCTGCCACCCCTGATGGCGCAGGCGATGGATCACGAGCCCGAGATCGAAAAGCTGTCCGGCCTGCTGGCCGAATCCAGTGACGTGCTGTTTCTGGGGCGCGGCGTGATGTATCCTCTGGCGCTGGAAGCCGCGCTGAAATTGAAGGAAATCAGCTACATCCATGCCGAAGGCTACGCTTCGGGCGAACTGAAACACGGGCCCATCGCGCTGATCGACAAGAATATGCCGGTCATCGTGCTGGCGCCGCGCGATGCGCTTTACGACAAGACCGTCTCGAACATGCAGGAAGTCATGGCGCGGCAGGGGCAGGTGTTGTTGATTTCCGACCGAGCCGGGCTGGCCGAGGCCGGGCCGGTCTGGCAGCAACTGGCGATGCCCACGGTGCCCGATCTGCTGGCGCCCCTGGTCTATGCCGTGCCCGCGCAATTGCTGTCCTATCACACGGCCCTGGCGCGGGGCACCGATGTGGACCAGCCGCGCAATCTGGCCAAATCCGTCACGGTCGAATAATGTACGCGGTCGAATAATGGGCAAGAAATTCGCGGCGCTGGAGCCCGATCACACCCGCCTGATCGCCGAACAGCACCTGTTCTTCGTCGCTTCGGCCGCGCCCACGGGCCGCGTGAACCTGTCGCCCAAGGGCATGGACAGCCTGCGCGTGCTGGGGCCGAACCGCCTGCTGTGGCTGAACTGGACCGGGTCCGGCAATGAAACCGCCGGGCATCTACGGCTGGATCCGCGCATGACCGTCATGTGGTGCAGCTTTGGCAAACGGCCGGTGATCCTGCGGGTCTATGGCACGGCCCGGGCCGTTCACCGGCATGACGCGGCTTGGGACGGCCTTTATGCCCATTTCGACCCCACCCCCTCGGCCCGGCAGGTGTTCGATCTGAACATCGACCTGGTGCAGACGTCTTGCGGCTTTGCCGTGCCTTTCATGGATTTCGCGGGCGAACGCGACACGCTGCGCCAGTGGGCCGATCAGCGCGGCGACGAGGATATCCGGCGCTATTGGGATGATCGAAATCGCCGCACGATCGACGGCCTGCCAACCGGCGTTTTGGGCGACGAATAAGCAAGCGCCGCGCCTCTTGAAACAGCGCGGGGTGGCGTTAGCTTTCCGGGAACGCTGACAGAAGGTGAACCCATGCCGAAACTGACCCGCCGATCCCTGATCCTGGGCGCCACCGCGACCACCGCTTCGGTGGTGCTTGCCGGTTGCGCGCGCGTCCCGGCGTCGCCCGCGGGCCCGCTGGAGCCGCTGACGCTGGACCAGGCATTTGTCGGGCAATTGCGCGGGCGCGGGGTGTTTCGCGTGGACCTGACGGGCGATGAACGCCGCTTCACCGCCGACCTGAATGGCACGCTGCGCGGCGACCGTCTGACGGTGGTCGAGGATTTCGTCTACGAGGACGGCCAGGCCGACCGCCTGACCTGGGTGTTCGACCGCGCCGGGCCGGGCCGCTGGACGGGCCAGCGCGAAGACACGGTGGGCCGCGCCGAGGTGATCGAACTGGGCACCGAAATCCGCCTGACCTATACCGCCGATTTCCGCTCGAACGAAGGGATCACGCGGTTGGATTTCGCCGATGTGCTCTACCGCGCGCCCGATGGCGGGCGGATCATCAACGACGCCGTCGTGCGCCGCTGGGGCCTGCCCGTGGCGCGGGTGCGTTTCGAGATGACCCCGGCATGACCGCGGCGGCCGGGGTCACGGTCACGCAGGCTCTGGATGCGCTGCAATCGCTGGCGGATCCCGCCCGCGCGTCCGACATGGCGCGCTACCACAAGATCCAGCGCCCCTATCTGGGCCTGGGCAATCCGCAAATTGACGCGCTGGTCAAGGATTGGCGCGCGGCCTGCTCGCTGGAGGCGCGCCTTGGGCTGGCCGCCGGCTTGTGGGACAGCGGTATCCACGAGGCGATGATCGCCGCCGCGAAGGTGCTGACGCAGGCCCGCCTTCGCCCCAGCGACGAAGCCGCCTGGCAGTTGATCGCCGGCTGGGCCGCAGGGTTCGAGGGGTGGGCCGTGGCCGATCACGCCTGTTCGGCGGGCGGGCGGCGATTGATTGCCGATCCGGCCCGGCTGGATCAGGTCGAGGGCTGGATCACCCATCCCAACATGTGGACGCGGCGCGCGGCGCTGGTCATGACGCTGCCCTGGACCCGGTTGCCGAACCCCAAGCCCGCCGATGTTGCGGTGCGTCACCGTATCCTGGGCTGGGCCGAGGCACTTGCCGATGACCGCGACTGGTTCATCCAGAAGGCCATCGGCTGGTGGCTGCGGGACCTGTCGAAACATGATTCCGGCCTGACCCAAGACTGGATCGCGCGGCACGGCGAGCGGCTGAGACACTTTGCCCGCAAAGAGGCACTGCGCCACAGTGACGGGGCGTGACGGGCTGCGGCACATGGTCGGCCTAACCCTCGCGAATCCGGGATTTCGGTCGATGAGACCGCCATTTTTGCCGGAAACAACGGAGAATCGGCAAGAAAACCCAGACTGATGGAAAAATCACCGACTGTGCGCGCTAACAATCTGGTGGCGCCATTGTGATGACGCAATTGCGCTTGTATCCCCAAGACAGCAGTCAACCAGAAGGGACAGATCATGCGCGCGACCAAAGTCGTCCAGAAGATCCTCGGCAATTACGAAGGTGAAACCCCCGGCGTGAAGGCCAACCTGTGCCGCATGCTGATGAACGGCAAGCTGGGCGGCACCGGCAAGATGATCATCCTGCCGGTCGATCAGGGCTTCGAGCATGGCCCCGCGCGCAGCTTTGCCCCGAACCCGGACGGCTATGACCCGCATTACCATTACCAACTGGCGATCGACGCCGGGTTGAACGCCTATGCCGCGCCGCTGGGATCGCTGGAGGCGGGCGCCGATACCTATGCCGGTCAGATCCCGACGATCCTGAAACTCAACAGTGCCAATTCGCTGATGTCCGGCACGGCGGGCAAGAACCAGGCGATCACGGCGTCCGTGGATGACGCGCTGCGCATTGGCGCCTCGGCGATCGGGTTTACGGTCTATCCGGGTTCGGATTGCGCGCTGGACATGTTCGAAGAGATCGTCGAGATGCGCAAGGAAGCCGCCGCCAAGGGGGTCGCAACCGTGATCTGGTCCTATCCGCGCGGCGAAGCGATCACCAAGGACGGTGAAACCGCGATCGACGTGGCCGCCTATGCCGCCCATATCGCCGCGCTGCTGGGCGCGCATATCATCAAGATCAAGCTGAGCACCGATCACCTGATGCTGCCCGAGGCCAGGAAGGTCTATGAGGATCAGAAGATCGACATCGCCACCCAGGCCGAGCGCGTGCGCCACTGCGTGCAATCCTCGTTCAACGGCCGCCGGATCATCGTGTTTTCGGGTGGTGCTGCCAAGGGCGCTGATGCCGTGTTCGACGACGCCCGCGCGATCCGCGACGGCGGCGGCAACGGCTCCATCATCGGGCGCAACAGCTTCCAGCGCTCCCGCGAGGACGCGCTGGAGATGCTGGGCAAACTGGTGGACATCTACCGCGGCAAGGCCTGAAACGGGCCTTTGACTTGCCAAATTGAAAAGGGGGCCATACGGCCCCCTTTGCGCGGCTGAGCCCGTCCTTGGGGACGGGCGGCTGGGGGCGCTGCCCCCGCGCCTGCGGCGCCCCCCGGGATATTTTCAGACAGATGATGGGAAGCGCCGCGAGAGATGGCGCGACCCTTTCAGGCCATACCGGCGCGGCCAGTCGGCGGCCTTGGTGATGCCGATACGCGGACCGGTCAGGATTTTGGCGGGAGGGCCTTCATCGATGAAAAAGTCTGGGGCGCTGAACGGGCGGCCATAATCGGCATCGGTGACACCGAGCGCCTGAGCAAGGCGGCCCGGGCCGGTTTCGATCAGGCGGGGCGCGCTGGTGCCGCGTCTTGATGCCATGAGTGCGAGGCCCTCGAGCGGTTCGCCGGCGCACAGCAGGACCCCGTGCCCATGCCCGCAGGTGACGTTCAGGCACCAGTGGATCCCGTAGGAACGATAGACATAGGCGTGACCGGCCGGGCCGAACATGGCGGCGTTGCGTTTGGTCGGACCGGGGAAGGAATGCGAGGCGGGGTCGTCGGGCTGGTAGGCCTCGGTCTCGGTGACGACGCCCGAACAGCCCCGAATTGTCAAGATCGCTCCGATCAGGGCAGGGGCAAGGTCGGTGGCGGGCGGTTGAAGATCATGGGGCCAAGGTAGGGCGCAAAGCCGGGCAGGGAAAGCGGGATGTCCCCCGCGTGGGACAGGGTGCGGGACAAGCGATATCAAGGGGTTGGCTTGCAGGGTTTACGATTTGGTAAGGGTTGCAGGCACTCTACCGGCGTTGGGTGCCCGTCAAACGCGGCCAATTTGAGCATGAAAGCAAGAGTCGCGCCCGATCTGGGGAGCGCTTCCGGGCCGGCGCTCAACGCGTGATCGGGCCGTCCGGGCGAAGGTCGGGCGCGGCCCGTGTTTCACACGGGCGGGCGGGTGGCTTGTATTTCTCGCAAGCATTCATCCGGTGTCATTGCACAGATATTGGCGACACGCTCGAATGCCACCGCGTTATCCTGAAAGTCTTCGGTGTTTGAGGTAACGAAAATGTCTCGTTTGTTGTCTATGTGCACAAACAACGTGTGAACGTCGCACCAAATATTGCGCAATTTTGAATATTTTTTCGAGTGGAACTCTTCATCAGTTAGATCGGCAAGAATATCTTTGGACGATTTGGGGGCCATAACTTCCCACAGGGCATCTGTTATCGGTTCGATCGGGTGCTCTTCGTCGCGCCAGTAACTCATGCCCCAATATGTTAGTCCCCATGTTCCGGGGGCCGGCAAAACCTGTAAATCCGCCAAATCCGTGTTGGCAAGCCGAATTTCGAGATGGTTCCCGTCTCGTGGAAACTCGCGCGATTTTCTTGTATCTTCAGAGGCGGATATCGCTGTAATCGCTACATCAACTTTGCCCTCGTTATGCAGGCGCGCCAGTTCCAAAATCGCCTTGGCTGCGGGCTCGTTTTTCTCGACTGCAATGACACATTTCCAGTCGAAAGTGATGGTTTTCATATGCAAGCCCCACACATAAAAAGGGCACCCCGAAGGGCGCCCTTTAATTACTGATCCAGGAAACTCCGCAGTTTCCGGCTGCGGCTGGGATGCTTCAGCTTTCGCAAGGCCTTGGCCTCGATCTGACGGATGCGTTCGCGGGTCACGCTGAACTGCTGGCCGACTTCTTCCAGCGTGTGATCCGTGTTCATGCCGATGCCGAAGCGCATGCGCAGGACACGTTCTTCGCGGGGGGTCAGCGACGAAAGCACCCGGGTCGTCGTTTCGCGCAAGTTCTCCTGAATCGCGGAATCCAGCGGCAGGACGGCGTTCTTGTCCTCGATGAAGTCGCCAAGCTGGCTGTCTTCCTCATCGCCAATCGGCGTTTCCAGGGAAATCGGTTCCTTGGCGATCTTCAGGACCTTGCGGACCTTGTCGAGCGGCATTTGCAGCTTTTCGGCCAGTTCCTCGGGCGAGGGTTCGCGGCCGATCTCGTGCAGGATCTGGCGCGAGGTGCGCACCAGCTTGTTCATCGTCTCGATCATGTGCACCGGT
>TARA_R110002124_G_scaffold77533_10_pt1 | contig 15145 bp, 14 predicted proteins | sample TARA_R110002124 | Tara Oceans TARA_R110002124 (sample SAMEA4397445) | marine metagenome | biome: Polar Biome; feature: [SRF] surface water layer (ENVO:00010504); material: water (ENVO:00002006), including particulate matter (ENVO:01000060) such as... | depth 5 m | reverse complement strand
GGGCGCCGCCTATGGCCAACCCGACTACATCGACAAGGGCTGCGGCATGGGCAAGGCGGCGACACTGTATCTGCTGGAACGTGGCGTGCGCGTGACCGGCACCGATGGCTGGTCCTGGGACGCGCCGTTTTCTTTCACGCGCGCGCGCTACGCGGCGGATCGCGACGCCTCGATCATCTGGGAGGGGCACCGCGCGAGCATGGAGATCGGCTATTCCCACATGGAGAAACTCGCCAATCTCGACCAACTCCCCGCCACCGGGTTCCGCATCGCGTGCTTTCCGTTCAAGATCAAGGGCGCCTCGGCGGGCTATGTCCGCGCAGTGGCGATCATGGACGCGTGATGGAAACGGCAATCGTTCAGTTCAATTGCGCCGGCATCGCCACGGGCAAGATGCGCAACGACCTGTCGGTCACCATGGTCCACCCCATGGCCGAGGGGCCCTGGAGCCTGGCCACCGACGAGGGCAGTTTTCACGGCGGCGATGCAAGCGCCCCGCCCCCGCTGGCGCTGTTCGTCGCCAGCCTGACGGGCTGCATCATGACCCAGATCCGCGCCTTCGCCAAACGGATGGGCGTGAAACTGGCCGATCTGCGCGTGGAAACCCGCGTGACATGGGATTGGCAAGCCAAGGGCCGCATCTATGAAACCGCGCCAAAATCCTTCGAGATCGACGTGCTGATCGACAGCCCCGATGCGGACGACAAGGTTGTCGCGCTGATCGCCGCCGCCAAGAAGGGCTGTTTCATCGAACAAACCCTGGCCCGGCCAAACACCATCCGCCACAGGATGAAAACCGGTCAGGGGTGGGTGGATGTCTGACGGCGCCCGGACCTATGGCGGCACTGCCAACAGCGCGGGCGCAGGCCCTGGCGCCGCACCAACCGAACCTGCCCGCGCACCAGCGCGCAAATTCACCCACCGACATCGCGGACAGAAGGGATAACCATGGCCAACCCGATCGACGGATTCAGCGTGACCCGCGATGATCTGTGGTTTGTCGGTGACGGATTGCAGCGCCCGGAATGCATCCTCGCCGAACCGGACGGAAGCCTGTGGTCGGCGGATGCGCGCGGCGGCGTCGTGCACATCCGCCCGGACGGCACCCAAAGGCTGATCGCCCAGGCGCTCGACACCCGGTTCGGGGCCACGCAAGACGAGGCCGACCGCTTCACCAAGGGCACCCTGCCCAACGGGCTGGCCTTCGACGGCGACGGCTCGATCCTGATTTCGAATTTCGGCACCGACCGGCTGGAACGGATGACCCGTAACGGGGATACGACGGTGGTGCTGGACACCATCGACGGCACGCCGATCGGCAAGGTGAACTTTGTGCTGCGCGATTCAAAAGGGCGCATCTGGCTGACGATTTCCACCCGGATCGTCAACTGGATGGCGGCGATCAGCCCGAATCGTTCGGATGGCTATGTCGCGGTCATTGACGATGACGGCGCGCGCATCGTCGCTGACGGCTTGCGTTTCACCAATGAAATCCGCTTCGATGCCCGCGAGGAGTGGCTTTATGTCGTGGAGACCACCGGGCGCTGCATAACCCGGCTGCGCATCGGCAAGGATGCGCAGGTTCTGGCGCGCGAAGGTTTCGGCCCCGCGGACACGGGCGGGTTCATCGACGGCATTGCCTTTGATGCCCATGGCAACCTGTGGGGCACGCATGTGATGTCCGACCGGATCTTTGCCCTTACACCCGAGGGCGAATTTCGCGTGATCCTCGACGACGATGCGCCTGGCCCCACGGCGGCCCTCATGGACGCGTTCGCCCGCGATGCGGTGACCCCCGAACACATGCTGGCCTGCGGCGGTTCGATCGCGCCGTGGTTTGCCTCGCTCACCTTTGGCGGGCCGGATTTGCGGACCGTTTATATCGGATCCCTGCGCGGCACCCGCATCCCGGCCTTTCGCAGCCCGGTCGCCGGATTGCCGATGGCGCATTGGCGTTGAGAACGAACCCCGCGCATCCCCGCCCCGCGCCCGCCTGGACCAGGCCGAACGCCGGCATCCTGACGGGAAACCGGCGCCGTCCTTGAAACATGTCCACGTGACGTGTCCGGGTGTCCTTTCCGGGCACAAGGTTCACGCTCGACCGGCAGGGCGCGTGCCGTCGCGGCCCCGGGCCGTGCACCTTGGCGCGCCGCTGCCGGGGGCTTATCTACCCACAAACGGAGCCCGCCATGCATCACTTCTCGCTACTCGATCTTTCCCCCGTCCCCGAAGGCAGCACCGAGGCCGACGCCCTTGCCGCCAGCGTCGAACTGGCGCAGATGGCTGAAGCTGCGGGCTTTCACCGCTATTGGCTGGCCGAGCATCACAACATGCCCGGCATTGCCAGCGCGGCCACGGCGGTGTTGATCGGGCATATCGCGGCCCATACCAGAACCATGCGCATCGGGGCCGGCGGCATCATGTTGCCCAACCATTCGCCGCTGATGGTGGCCGAACAGTTCGGCACGCTGGCCACCTTGTTTCCCGGGCGCATCGACCTGGGGCTGGGACGCGCGCCGGGCACCGACATGGCGACCGCCCGCGCCCTGCGCCGCCACATGGCGCCCGAGGACGCGTTTCCCCAGGACGTGCAGGAATTGCTGGCTTATCTGGGCGATGCGCCCGACAATGCACGGGTGCGCGCCATCCCGGGGACCGGCACGCATGTGCCCGTCTGGATCCTGGGCTCCAGCCTGTTCGGCGCGCAGCTGGCGGCCTATCTGGGCCTGCCCTATGCGTTTGCGTCGCATTTTGCACCGGCGATGCTGGATGAGGCGCTGAACGTCTACCGCGCGGGTTTTCGGGCGTCGCGATGGCTGGAAAAGCCCTATGCGATGATCGCCGCCGGGGTTTGCGCCGCCGATACCGACGCCGAGGCGCAATACCTGCGTACGTCGCAACTGCTGGCCTTCGCCCGGCTGCGCAGCGGCCAGCCCGGGAAACTGCCCCGCCCGGTTGACGACCTCGCAGCCGAGGTTCCGGCGCAGGTTCTGTCGCAGGTCAACCAGGCGCTGTCGTGCTCCACGACCGGCTCGCCGGCTTCGGTCAGGGCGCAGCTGAGCACCCTGATCGACACCTATCAGCCAGACGAGGTGATGATTACCGGCATGATCCACGACCCGGTGGCGCGGCGAAAATCCTTTGCGATCGCGGCCGAAGCTCTTGCCGCGCTGTGCCGGGATGCGCACGCGGGCCACCCGGCCATGACGGGCGCGCCGATGTCTTGAACATCCTTCCATTCGGACCGGATCACGGTCACATATGGGCGAACAGGACCGGTTCCAGGGGCGGGCCCTGTAATGCCAGTCGGTAGACAAACGTCCACCCAGGAACCGGTCACCTGGGCCGGCAGCAGCCGCAAGAAGGGGAATTCATGATCGTCAAGGCTTCGGATCTGTTTGTGAAGGCGCTTGAAAACGAGGGGGTTACCCATGTTTTCGGCGTGCCGGGCGAGGAAAACCTCGACTTCCTCGACTCGCTCAGCCGTTCGTCCATCCGCTTCGTGCTGACCCGGCATGAACAGGCGGCGGGCTTCATGGCCGCCACCTTCGGGCGGCTGACCGGCAAGCCCGGCGTCTGTCTGGCGACCTTGGGGCCCGGCGCGACCAATCTGGTGACCGCCGCCGCCTATGCCCAGCTCGGCGCGATGCCACTGTTGATGATTACCGGTCAGAAGCCGATCAAGACCAGCAAGCAGGGCCGGTTCCAGATCGTCGATGTGGTCGACATGATGCGCCCGCTGACCAAATTCACCCGCCAGATCGTCAGCGCCGGGTCCATCCCGGCCCTGGTGCGCGAGGCGTTCAGGATCGCCGAGCAAGAGCGCCCCGGCGCCGTGCATCTGGAATTGCCCGAAGACATCGCCGCCGAGACGACGAACGACGATCACCTGTTCGCGGTCAAACCCTGCCAGACGCCCGAGAGCGGCGCGGCAGCCCTGCAATCGGCAATTCAGATGATCCGTCAGGCCCGGCACCCGCTGTTGCTGGTCGGGGCCGGGGCGAACCGCCGCCATGCCATCGCCGCGCTGCGAAAATTTGTCGATGCGACCGGTATTTCGGCGTTCAGCACGCAGATGGGCAAGGGCGTCATAAGCGAGGCGCATCCGAATTTCATCGGCACCACCGCGCTTTCATCCGGCGACTACATCCATTGCGCCATCGATCACGCCGATCTCATCATCAACGCCGGGCACGATGTCGTCGAAAAACCGCCCTTCTTCATGGAACACGGCGGCACGAAGGTAATCCACGTCAATTTCAGCCCCGCCGCAGTGGACCGCGTCTACTTTCCGCAGCTTGAACTGGTGGGCGATATCGGTGCGACGTTTGATTGGTTGCGCGAAAACATCAACCCGCTGCCGGCCGAGGACATGTCCTATTATCAGCGGATCCGCGCGCATGTTCAGGGCCATATCGGCGAAAACGCCGACGATCCGCGCTTTCCGATGGTGCCGCAGCGCCTGGTCGCCGATGTGCGAAAGGCGATGCCCGATGACGGGATCATCGCGCTGGACAACGGCATGTACAAGATCTGGTTCGCCCGGAATTATCCCGCACTCGGGCCCAATACGGTCCTGCTGGACAATGCGCTGGCGACCATGGGCGCCGGTTTGCCCGCAGCGATGATGGCCAGCATCCTGAACCCCGAAAAGCGTGTCATGGCGGTGTGCGGCGATGGCGGGTTCATGATGAATTCGCAGGAAATGGAAACGGCGGTGCGGCTGGGGCTGAACCTTGTGGTGCTGGTGCTGCGCGACGATTCCTATGGCATGATCCGCTGGAAGCAGGCGATTGACGGGTTCGAGGACTGGGGGCTGAGTTTCGGCAACCCCGATTTCGTCGCCTATGCCAACAGTTACGGCGCCACCGGCCACCGCGTGACCGGGGTCGAGGATTTCGGGCCGCTGCTGGACCGGTGCTTCAAGGCGGGCGGCGTGCATCTGGTCGAACTGCCGGTCGATTATTCCGAGAACAAGCGCGTGCTGATCGACGAACTGGCGGCACGGGTGTGTCTGGTTTGAGCCAGGCACAACATTCTGACCTCGGAAGATTGACGCGACGGGAACGTTGGCCGAAAGCAATCTTGCCAGACTGGAAACGGAGTCTGACGGCAGCGAGAAGTTCCAATAGTCGGGGCTCGTCCGCCTGGTCCGCGCAACGGTCCTTTGACGGGCCAGACGCGGTGAAACCAGAATCGGCCACCTTTGCCAGACGCACCCGGTGACCGTTCATTGTCCAAAAATCTGATGGCGATGGCCCACTGGTTGGTCGGCTCCAAACGGCTAGCCGTAGATCGAAGGCAGACTATCGGCAGCTATCTTTTTCCTTGCGTAGCGTTTGGGTCGAAGGGCTGCAACTGTATAGGGCGCAGCTCAAGTTCGAATCTCGTCACCGCTCTGCCGTATATCAAGACCGAGCTCCGCGCGTAGGGCCGTGACGCCTTTGGGCGTCAAAAAAATGACAATCTCGCCACGCTTCACGCGAATCCAGTCGCGCTGCCGAAACGCCGACAGGATTGCAGCGGCAATGCCGCCACCAAGATGATAGGCCTTTTCCGACCAGTCGTGGCACAGCCGAAGCGGACAGCGCACGTTGTCCAAATGTGCATTTGCGTCGATCCCCAGGTCGTTCAACCATGCGGCGCCCTCTTGGGTAATCTCAGGGCCTGTGGCGCTATGATGTAGCAGATTGCGCGCAAACAGCGCATTTGTGGTGAGGTATCCCAGCCTCCCGCCCAAATGGTCCAAGCATAGGCGTGAGTGCAACAAGGCTTGCGGAAACGAGGACCGGGCGCTCGCAATCGCCGCATGTCTTTCGGCCAGCGCGGCGAGACCATCTACTAAATCGCACACATCACCATCGGTCAGTGAGTAGAGCCTGTGTCTCCCCGATTTCTGTCGCGCGACAAGGCCCGATGCCATCAGCTTTGCGAGGTGTTCGCTTGCCGTGCTCGGAGCGATATTGGCCACGGCCGAAAGTTCTGTCGCCGAAAGCACTCCGTCAAAGCGCAGCGACATCAGCATATTGATCCGCGCGGGATCTCCCATGGCAGCCGCGACCGCAGCAATCTGGTTCGACGTTGGCATACTTCGGTGTTTAGCGAAGTTTCGTGGTCTTGGCGAGGCTAATCTGACCGCAGACCCCATGCAGGAGACCAGGACCATGAACTTCAATGACATCGAACTGCGCTTGCGCTACCCACATATATTTCGCGATCACAGCGATCCGCACCGCGCTCGACCGTGCGACTTCAAGGCCGCACGCGCGATTGAATCGCGGAAAACACGCCGCTCGATCTGGGCCGTTGTCCTTCGCCGTCTCTTTCGAAAAGTGCCGTGATCGTCGAGAAGAATGTCGACTTTGCCCTGATCGACGGTCGGAGCTTTGCGTTTCTGTTTCCGGCCAGCAGGACTGTTTCTGTGAAGGGATGGCTCGCCCCAGGTCGCGTAGGGGTTTGAGGCCGGAGCAATGCAGCCATGAGCGCTGTTCGCAAGCTTTGCGGCCCGCCACGCTGTCGGCGCCCGGAAAAATCGAGCGTCACAGAAGCCGCGCGACGCCGCCACGGTGCGGCCCATCGTCGGCGCGCGCGCTGAGGCCGGCGCGCGGTGTGGCGGGGCCGTTCAACGCCCCAGATAGGCCCTGACCAGTTCGGCCGGAAGAAGGGCGCGCTCGCGATCCAGGATCCCGGCGCAAGCCCCGCGAAACCCGGCCAGGTCCAGCGCGCCGGGCGGCAGGATCTCCACCCCCTCGGCCTTCAGAAAGGCCAGGGCGTCGCTGTCCTGTGCCTCGGCGCGGCGTCGTTGCTCGGCACTCGCGGCGGCGGCGGCGGCCTCGACCGCGCGGCGAATGCCGGGAGGCAGGGCGTCGAACCAATCCGCGTTGCACACGAACAGGACGACACCGAAGAAATGCCCGGTCATGCTCAGGTATCGGTGCTTGCGGAACAATTCGAACACCACCGCGTTGGTCAACGGGTTTTCCTGGGCATCGACCCGGCCGGTCATCACCGCCTCGCGCAGGTCGCGGACATCGGTGACGACGGGGGTAAAGCCCATGGCAGCCATGGTTTCCTGATAGATCCGGTTGTCGAGCGTGCGCACCACCAGGCCGCTGCAATCGGCGCAGCCGCGCAAGGGGCGGTGATGGTTGGTCAGATGGCGAAACCCGTTGTCCCAAAAGCCCAGCACCCGGTAGCCGGTGGCGCCGTGCACGGCCTCGCGCAGCATCGCCCCGGCGCGACCGTCCAGCGCCGCATAGGCGGCATGCCGGTCCCCTTGCGAAAACGGCAGATCGATCACCGCCAGTTCAGGCACCCGCGCCGTAAGATAGCCCGACGCCATGTAACCCGCCTGAAAGGCTCCGGATTCGATCCCGTCGAACAGCGCCCGGGCGGTCTGCCCCCCCTGGGTCGCGTCATCCACCCGCTCGATGGCGATATCGTCGAGCGCCAGGGTTTCACAAAACCGGGCCAGCCCGGCGGTCAACACCGAACCGGGTCCCTGATACCCCCCTATGCGCATGTTTGCTGTCCTCTCCATCCGCTACACCAGCATCAGCCGTCCGCCATTCACATCGATCGTCGTGCCGGTCACATAGGCCGCGTCGTCGCTGGCCAGAAAGGCGATGGTGCCGACGATATCCTCGGGTTCGGCAAGCCGTCCGATCGGCGTCATGCCGGCAAAGCCTGCCTCTTTCTCGGGCGTCAGCAAGGCGTTCACCCGCGCGGTCCGGGTGGTCCCCGGGGCAACGGTGTTGGCGGTGATGCCATGCCCGGCCATGTCCTTGGCCAGGTATTGCGTCATCATCGAAACCGCCGCCTTGGCCGCCGCGTAATGGGCTGGCGAGGACCCGGCACTGGTCGAACGCCCGGCCAGCGACCCCAGATTGACGATCCGTCCCCATCCCGCGCGCTTCATGAAGGGCAGCACCGCCGTGCAACACAGAAACACGCTGCGCAGGTTCAGCGCAATCACCTGATCCCAGTCGTCCGGGTCGATCTCGTCGAAACGGGCATAGGCGGTGTATCCGCCGGCGCAGGTGACAAGGATGTCGATGCCGTCCATCGCCGCGGCCGCCGCGGCCACCATGGCCTTGACCGCAACGGGGTCGGTCACATCGGCGGCCAGCGGCGTGGCGCGACCGCCCCGCGCCTGCACCGCGCGCGCGGCGTCCTGCGCGCGCACCGGGTCGATATCGCTCAGCACCAGCTGCGCGCCTTCGGCCGCCAGGCGCAGCGCCAGCGCGCGGGCGATGCCGCCCCCGGCCCCGGTAATCAGCGCCCGGCGTCCCTCGAACCGGGCGGCGGTGCTCGCAGGCGGGGATGGCGCGCTCATCCCTGCCCCTCGACCGGCTTGGCCGCCGCGCCGGCGGGCCCGCGCCGAAGCCGCATGAGCCCTTCGACAAAGATCGCGACCAGGGCGATGAACAACACCGTGCCGACCCATTGCTGGGCGATGAAGCTGAAGGCGCGTCCTTCGAACACCAGCAGCGCACGGCGCAGGTTTTCGTCCACCATCGGCGCCAGGATCACCCCCAGCACGATCGGCGCCACCGGAAATTTCAGCGCACGCAGGCCCAGCCCGATCAACCCGGACGCGAACATCACCCAGACATCGAACATGCTCAACCGCACCGAATAGGCCCCGATGACGGCGATCGGCACGATCAGCGTCAGCAGCACCGAGCGCGGCAGGCTGAACAGTTTCACACAGGGTTTGATCAAGCCGATCGCGGCGACATACATCAGCAGATTTGCGACGATCAGCGCGGCGTAGAAGAAATAGATCAGCCCCGGATAATCCACTTCGATGGCCGGGCCGACAACGATGTTGTTGAGCGCAAGCGCCGCCAGCAGCGAGGCCGCCGCCGCGTTGCCGGGAATGCCCAGCGTCAGGGTGGGCAGCATGGAGCCGCCGATATTGGCGTTGTTGGCGACTTCGGCGCAGACGATCGCCTCGTAGCTGCCCTTGCCCCATTTCGCCTTTTCCTCGGGCGAGGCCATGCGCCGCCCGATGTCGTAGGACAGGAACGAGGCGACATTGGCCCCTGCCCCGGGAATGGCACCCGACACCGCCCCGATCACACCCGAGCGCGCCGCCGCGACCGAGTGGCGCGCAAGTTTGCGAAGCGAAGGTATGACCCGGCCAACGGCCTGGGGCACTACCGGCTGCGCGCCGCTGGGCAGAACCTTGAGGATCTCGGTCATGCCGAACAGCCCGATCAGCACCGACACATAGTTCACGCCATCCATCAATTCGGGCACGCCGAACGTATAGCGCTGGACGGCGTGGATCGGATCGAACCCGACCAGCGCCACCAGAATGCCCAGCCACCCGGCGATCCAGCCCTTCAGCGGCATCGCCCCGCAGGACATGGAGCCGCAGATCGAGATGCCGATCATCGCCAGAAGCGCCATTTCCCAAGACCGGAACATCAAGGCAAAGCTCAGCACCAGCGGAATGAAGGCGACCAGAAGCAGGATGCCGACCCAATTGCCGACAAAGGACCCGGCGATGGCCATGCCCAGTGCTTGCCCGCCCTCGCCTTTCAGGGCCAGCGCGTGGCCCTCGATCATCGTCGGCACCGCGTCGGGCGTGCCCGGAATGTTGATCAGCACCGCCGAAATGGCCCCGCCGAACACGCTGCCGGTATAGACGCTAAGCATGAACACGATCGCGCTGGACTGCTCCATCCCGGTCGACAGACTGATAAGCAGCGCCATGGCCATGGTCGTGGACAGGCCCGGCAGGGCCCCCCAGACGATACCCAGGCTGACCCCGCCGAACGCGAGCACCAGCAGCCAGGGCGACAGCACCTGAACGAATGCATCTATCATGCTTGATTACCCCGGCAGCGAAATCTGGAAGATGTTGCGAAACGTCACGCTGAGAAAGGCCGTCCAGCCGATCGCAACCGACGCGATGATCCACAGGCGGCCGTTCCAGAACAGCCGCATCAAGGCGCTCAGACACAAGATTGTGGTGATCTCGAACGCCCCCACCACCAGATACACGCCGCCGACATAACCGCGCAGACCGAAGGTGATGGATCCCATCGCCAGCAGATAGACGAACAGCACGCCGATCAGCATCACCGTGCGAAGGGCGTCGCCCTGGGTCGCGGCATCGACAGCGGGCGCCGGGGCCGTCTGCCCGCGCCGTCGCCAGGCGGTCAGTCCCAGCACCAGCGCCATCGCCATCAGGCTGAGCCCGGCAAACAGCGGCACAAGCCCGGGGGCCGTGCGCCAGCCACCAGGCATGCGAAAGCCCCATGCTTCCCAGCTATACCATCCCGAAAGAAGGATCAGCAGCACCGCCGCGAACATATCGACCGAGGGGGCGGCATAGCCGGCCCCCTCATCTTCTCCGGCGAACTCGCCGTGGTCGGATTGGCTCATGTCCCGCGCCCCGTCACAGGTCGAGCGGCGTGTAGCCCTGCGGCGGCCACCAGGCTTCGAACCCGCTGGGGGCGGGCAGACCAAGATCCGCGGCCGACTTCACCTCGGAGCCGATCTGATCCGAGAAGCGGTTGAACAGATCGACCGTCACCACTTCCATGCGCGCCGCCTCGCGGTCGGCCGCTGAGCCCACCCGGACATCGTGCTGGAAAAAGCGCGCGCTCAGGAAATCGCGGAACTCCTGCGTGTTGGCGGCCTCGACGAACGCCGCCTGGATCTCGCCCAGGATTTCCGGCGGCGTGTCACGGCGCACGATCATGTTGTAGGTGGCACCCATCGGCAGGAACGGGGCCAGATCCGGAATCAGATTGGCGACCGTGGGCAGAACCGTGCCATCGTCCAGCACGATGTCCTCGACCCCGGTATGTTGCAGCATCCGCAACTGCCCGGCCCGCACCAGTTCGACATGCTCATGCACGCCGCCCCCGGCGATGTCGACCTCGCCCTGAAGCCCGGCCAGGGTAGCCGGCTGGCCGCCCTGATAGGGCACATAACGCAGTTCGATCCCGGCGAATGCCGCGATCAAGAGCGCCATTTCGTGCCAGATCCCGCCAGTGCCCGAGGTGGAGACGCTGATCCGGCCCGGGTTTGCCTTGGCCGCGTCGATCACGTCCTGCAAGGTCTGAAAGGGCGAATCCACCGGCACCGACCAGCTGGCAATCGCGGTGCCGGCCTTCATGAAGGCCCAACTCTCCCAGGGTGCGGGAGTCGCCGGAACATGCCCCAGAACGCGCACGAACTTGTTGTAATTTGCCGCGCCCAGAATGTTGTAGCCATCCGCCGGCTGCGCACCGACATACTGTGTGGCAATGCCGCCGACCGCACCGGGCCGGTTGGCGATGCTGATGCTCCAGCCGCGCGCCTTGGCCATTTCATCGGCCAGCTTGCGGATCAGGACATCGGTGCCACCCCCCGCGGCATACATGATCACCACGGTGATCGGACGCGCCGGATAGCTTTGCGCCAGCGCGATGCCCGGCATGGTGATGCTCAGGGTCGCCATCCCGGCAGCCCCCAGGAACGTGCGACGATTGAAACCGTCTTTCATGTGACATCCTCCCTATGTGGCCGCCGCGCGAATGCGCGTTCATGTGTCGCAGGTTATCTGAATACACGTTTGTCAGGCGGCTTAAAAAGCGTGACAGACCGAACAACCATGCGTCAATAAGTTATGTATTAGAATTGCAACGGGCTGGCATTCGGTTTTATGATGGGCACACGTGGACTGAAGAGAGCTTTGCGCATTCCATCAAAGGCAAAACGGAGATGCGGTGCATAAACCCATGGCGCATCACCCGGGGCGCGGCGCCAGTCATGCGACGGGCAGCGAGAATCCTGATACGAAAAAATCTTTTTCATTTATTGACAGACAAATAGAAGGATTCGTTCGGTGCCAATGCATCCGCAAACGAACATGCCACCGGCCGGATCTGTCGCCGAAAATCGCGCATCGCGCACCGCTTGAGGTCGGCGACGCGAATTCGCCCGCTTGCCACAATGGCGTTTCACGGAAATAATGAAGGTCTTGAATTATGGTTGAGTGAAATCAGGCGCAATTGGACAATTGCACCTTGCTATCAATAAACAAGAAACACGCACCAAAAATTGGCGTATCTCCTTATTTTTGCGCTGCCGGCCGCCGCTATGCCAACAGGGCGACCGGCATGGACCGATCACCGGCGATTCAGGACAACCACCTTGATCGCATCCTCGACCCGTTCGCGCGCATAACGCAGGGCTTCGGGCAGGTCCTCCATGTCGAAACTGTGGGTATGGATCCTGGTGGCGTCAAAACGCTTGTCGGCCATGAAGGCGTGGGCGCGGTGGGTGGCGGATTTACCTTCGCCGCGAATCCCGAAAACATAGATGTTGTTGCGCACCAGATGCGCGACATCGACACTGTCAGCTTCGTGCGGAAACGCGGCCAGGCAGATCTTGCCGCCGCGGTTCAGCATCCTGCCGGCCGTATCGATCGCGCCCGGCGCGCCCGAGCACTCCAGCACGTAATCGACCCCCGTGCCGCCAGAGATCCTCTGGACAGCCTCGACCGCGTCTTCCTGGCGCACATTGACCACATGATCGGCGCCCAGTTCGCGGCCCACCTCAAGCCGGTTGTCGCGCGTGCCGGTCAGGATGACCGGGTGCGCGCCCAGCGATTTTGCCACCGCAACCCCCAGCAGGCCGATCGGACCGGGGCCGCAGACCACGACGCTTTCGCCGGCCACCAGCCCGCCCAGCTCGGTCAGGCCATACATCGAGGTCCCGGCGGTCACGACCAGCGTCGCTTCCTCGTCGGACATCGAATCGTCGATCTTGATCAGCGTGTTGATGTTGTTGATCGCATACGAGGCGAACCCGCCATCCGAAGTGAACCCGTTGGCGCGGTGCCCCTTGTCCAGGTCGCCGTAATTCAGGCCATAGTTCAGACAGGATGTATACATGCCCATCCGGCACCGTTTGCATTGCCCGCAACCAGCGTGGATTTCCACGGTCACGCGGTCCCCGACGGCGAATTCGTCAACCCCCGGCCCCAGCGCGGCGACGGTGCCCATGTATTCGTGTCCCGGCGTGAAGTTCTTGTTGAACGGCAAGCCGCCCTGGATCATCGCCGGCGGGCCCGAGGCGATGACGTCAAGATCTGTCGCGCAGATCGCCACGGCGTCGATGCGCACCAGAACTTCGGCGCGCCCGGGCACGGGCGTCGTCTTTTCGGTGCGCGTCAATTGGCCGGGATCGCCCAGAACCCATGCCTTCATGGTTTCGGGCACGGTCACGGCCGGGCTGGTCTTCACTCCGGGAGGGGCATACATGGTCTGGTGGTTCCTTGATGTCAGGTGTCAGGCGGCAACCGTCAGGCGGACGCTGTCGGGGATGGGCAGCGCGGGATTGCCGCTGTTCTTGAATTCCACCGTGGTGAACAACAGGTCGGTCTCGCCGACGTTTTCGACGCTGTGCAGCATGTGCGTGCCCTTGGGGAATTCGAAATGCTTGGTGTCGCCCGGGAAATGGGTGACATCCCGAACCGAGCCGTCCTCGTAGTAGCCGCGCGCCTTGCCATGCGTGTGGCAGGTCCAGAAATAGTTCAGGACATGGCGGTGAAAGTTGCACCGCTTGCCGACCGGAAGATGCAGGTGCCAGACCCGCAAGGCATCGGTTTCCGATACCAGAACGCTGCCGACGACGCCGCAGAATTCGTTGGCCTTCATGTCCGCGACCAGGTCGGCCGGCCAATCCGGGGGGGGCTTCAATGTCATGATCCTGTCTCCTTGGTGGTTGTGCCGCCGTGGCCTCAGTCGGGCACCGGTGACGTATCGACGATCGACGCGCTCTTGAGGCTGTCGAGAACGCGCGAGCGCGAGCGCTGCACATGACGCCCGGCCAGAGCGAGGGCCTGGCGCTTGTTTCCGGCGCGGATGGCTTCGATGATTTCGCGATGCTCGCGCTCGAAACGGTCCAGCGACATCTGGGTCGAACTGGTCACGCTGACATAGGTCAGCCGGTCGAACTGCTCGATGATTTCCTGCGCGATCATGGCCAGCCGGGCGTTGCCGCAATGCGCGGCGATATAGGTGTGAAACGCGCGGTTGTAGTCGATCCAGGTCGCCAGATCGGGGCTGGCCGGCGCCTTGGCAAAAGCGTCCAGACCTTCGAGAACTTCGGCGCTGGCCGTATCCATCATCAACGAGATGCACTCGCGTTCCAGGATCAGACGAAGGCCATACATGTCGCGCACATCGCTGACATCAATCTGCCGCACCCGGTAGCCCTTGCGCGGCAGCACCTCGATCAGGCCCCGCTCCTCGAGCTTGAGCAACGCGTCACGGATCGGGGACTTGCTGACACCAAGCCGCGCGACCAGATCCCGCTCTTGCAGCATTTGCCCCGGTCGCAAGCGGCACATCAGGATCTCTGATCGCAGCTCTTGATATACGCTGTCCCTCGCCAGATCACGGGGTTTCTCGGCTGTCTGCATGGTTTGCTCGCGGCCCCTTTGAATTAAAAGCCTTAACTTGCTACGATATACTGCCCTTCGGCCTGCCCAGAAAAAGACACCAGCCCGTGTCAGGTGTCAATACTGATATTTCAGTTGACAGCTTCGCGACATCTTCGCATATCCCATGACAAGACCTGCCGGGGATCGGAATCGTCCGGATCGGCCCGCGCATGGACTTGCAACCGTCCGCGCATTCGCGAAAGGATCCGACCATGGAACCCAAACGTTTCACCGGGCTGCTGGTGCCCGCCATCACGCCCTTCAAGCCCGATCTTTCGCCCGATGGCGATGCGTTCGTCGATGTCTGCACATGGCTGCTGGCCAACGGCGCGGACGGTCTGGCGGTATTCGGCACCACGAGCGAGGCGAATTCGCTGGGCCTTTCCGAACGCATGGCGCTGCTGGAAAGGCTGGTCGGCGCGGGCGTTCCGGCCGATCGGTTGATGCCCGGCGTGGGGCTTCCCTCGCTGATGGACACCATCACCCTGACGCGTCATGCGCTGTCTCTGGGCTGCGGCGGCGTGCTGGCGCTGCCGCCCTTCTACTACAAGCCGGTTTCCGTTGACGGGCTCCATGCCTGGTATTCCGCGGTCATCGACGGGGTCGGCTCATCGAAACTGGGGCTGTGGCTGTATCACATTCCCCAGAATACCGGCGTGGGTATCCCGCATGACCTGATCGAACGGTTGATCC